>ENA-OFCF01000718-OFCF01000718.1-metagenomes-genome-assembly--contig:-NODE-718-length-14107-cov-2.855750_pt1 | contig 14107 bp, 9 predicted proteins | sample MGYA00153387_OFCF01 | MGnify analysis MGYA00153387
AGGTGCCACGCAAAACGACAGCGGAAAAATTCAGTCTGCGCTCGATGTCACCCTTGTCAATACCGGCCTGAGTAACTCAATGGCCACCGGTGCCGCGCAGGCAGGCAGCATCACGGCGGGCAGAAACATCAGCATCCAATTTTGTCAACCGCTGCGATTCAGCCTGACAATTAATCTCCCGAGATTCTTTTTGTTCCAGCAAATTATCTAACTCAGCTTTCCGAGAATTAATATCATCATTCATGCGATCGCCCACTTCGCGCCCGTAAACATCAAAACACTCTTTCACAGCATCGTGAATCGGCTGCCACTGCTCCTGTGCCACCTGTGGCAGATATTTCACCAGCTCTTTTTTCGCCGCTTTCACCAACTGTTTGTGAGCTCCGTCTGCTTGCAAAACTCCAACACCCATCCCCAACAAAGCCAAGTATAGCGGCCCCAAAACAATCCCCGTAAAACTAGCAAAAATCGTACTGACGCTCAACACAGTAATTAAATTGAGCAGGATATTTTTCCAGTCAAAACCCGCTCCAGCCATTGCTACACCCGCCAGATTGCCACTTGTTAATGAAAACAATCCCATTGCCCATTTTGCCCAAGCTGGTGAGTTATCTTCCTTCGAGTTGTTGGCTGCTGCGGGTATTTTTTGCCCGGTCAGTTTTTCGGTGATTTTTTCAGTCACTTTTGTGTAAGATGCTCCGTAATTTGCCGCACTTTGCGATAGCTGCGAAAATGCTGAATTCATCTCTTGTTCTGCCGTGAGAGTCCAAGCTGCTAGTTTGTCGTTGATGTACTGCTCGAATGCTCGTCTGAGCGATGCTTCAAAGGCTTCTCGCTTGTCTTGGCTGAAAAAATCCAGAAATCTTAGCTCTGGTTGATAGCGCAAAAAATCTGTTTCAAAGGTATTTTCTAAGTTGAGAACGTAGATGCGGAAAGAATCGGCGATCGCCTGCGATTTAGTATCTCTAACTCCGATAATTTCTTGTTTGAATTCATCGCGAATATGACTCAGTTTCTTAAACTCCGGCTCAACGGAATTAATCTTTTCCTTCAACTCATTGACATCGCGATCGAGTAATGGTAATCTGCGCCCAACAGCTTCGCGGACGCGAGCCGAAATCTGACGCGCCAAAGTCCTCGCCGGACGCAATTCCGAAATCGCCCTTTCCTGGGTCAAAAACGTATTCAGTGCCGCCATAAACTCGGGAAAACCAGTTCCTGCCAAATCCGCATCGGCATTTTTGATCCGCAATCTGAGCGCCTTAATTGAAGTAATAGCAAACACTCGTTCGTCGTAAATATCGTGTCCTTCTGTTAAACAATATTCTGCTAAATTCACTTTAAAAACTCGCCGCAGTTTCCCTTCTGCTTCTGCCAATTCTTCAGGATCGTCTGGGTCAATCAAACTTTCCCGCACCTGATCCCAAGCATTAATCAGGAAGAAAATGCTCAATCCGCGACCTTTGATGTAATTTTCTAGATAGCGTCTTTCACCCATTGTGCAAGGCTGAGTTGCTCTGAGTACGAACAAGATAGCGTGGCAGTTGTTGATGTAACCAAGAGATAATTCGTTGCGGGCTTCTGTGTCGTTGAGTCCGGGACTGTCTACTATTTCTATGCCTTTTTCTAGCAAAGGTAAAGGATATTCTACTACGGCGCAGTCGATATCTGGAAATGCTGGTTTTTTCTCTTCTTCTAGGCGTTTTGCTTCAGCGGGGTCTATTGTGTAGTTATCTTTAAAACTTTTAAAATCTAGCTGTTTGGGGCTTTTGCCGTCATTGAAATAAACGGTTACTTTTTTTTCAGAACCGTAGCGCAAGATTGTCAGTAAAGCGGTACAGGGATTGACATCGCTGGGTAGTAAGTTTTCGCCGATTAAGGCATTGAGAAACGTGCTTTTGCCGCGTTTCATGTCGCCTAAAACTAGCAGCCGAAATACTCCTTGACGCAAGTTTTTGCTGGCAAGACTGATGTCGGCATTTTCGGTTTCTAAACCGAGCTTTCCCGATGCTGCGGCTCCGGCTAATTCGGATTGATCGATGGCTGCGGCGATGTTGCTGAGGCGATCGGCAATTTCTCGGCGGACGGCGGCTACTCGCTCTAAATCGCTGAGAAAATTGCTGGTTTCTAGTTTAAGGTTCATGGTTTTTTTGATTGGCTTATGCGAGAATAAGCTAAAAGTAATTTGATCTCAAATCCGGTGGCATCAGAATTCGTATTACCCGCATTCAGGACACGGCACCGTGTCCTCCGTTACTAAAAGTTTTGGGTGATTTTCTACTCTTCTTCAAAAAATGTTTTGTGAACAATCAAAGCAATGCCTCCAACTATCAGCGCAGTTGCCAGCCAAGAGGCGATGCGAACTACAAAGACAACAGCAATGACAATACCTGCAAATTGAGCGGTAGCTATGATTTTTCGGCGCCACTGCTGTTTGAGTTTGCTGTTAGTTTGGCTGTCTGTTTCTTCGTACTTATTTATTAGATGGGTTGGCACCGATCGGTCGATTTCGGATTCTAGTTCGCGGAGCAAAATTTCTTGTTTTCGCTTCCGCAGTTCTTGTTTTTTGTGTCGGAGTTCTCGTGAGTTTTTTTCGGTAGCATTCATGAATTTGCCCCTGTATTGCAGTGGAAAACTGTGTTATTTATTGTCAATGTTGGGGAGCGATAAGTTCTCTACAACTTTAACTCACATTTTCCGCCGTGTCGAGAGGGGTTCATAAATTCAAAAGAAGGTCGATCGACCTTTTAAGCCGATCGCCCTTCGCATCATCGATATCCTTCGGGGCCGATGGTAGTGCGATCGCAATCAGCATCCGACAAATCAACCAAACGCGATCGAAATAAGTTGCAGCCAGCTAATTGAGCTTTGGTTAACTTTGCTTTCTCCAAATTAGCTCGGCTCAAATCAGCATACCTCAAATCAGCATTGCTCAAATCGGCATTGTACAAATCGGCACCTTGTAAATTAGCTTTCTGCAAATTAGCACCTTGCAAATTAGCATGGCGCAAATTGGCTCTTGATAAATTAGCTCCTGACAAATTCGCTTCCGACAAATTGGCTTGATAAAGTTGAATATCGCCCAATTCAGCATCTTGCAACTCTGTTTTATAAAGATTAGCTTGACTCAGATTTCCGTAGGGCAAATAAGCTCGCCTCAGAATGCTACCAGAAAGGTTTATTTCTGCCAAATCTGCTTGAAACAAGTTATCTCCACTTAAGTCAATTGCGTTAAAGTTTCGCTTGCCCTCAGAATACTGAGCGAGTAATTCCTCAGTGCTTAGCTTTTGCATTTTCATCCCTTTAGGAGGACAGCTATTACAGCCAATCCATAACGATAGTTGATGTTTATTATTTTGCGTATTTATACTTAGGCATCTTCTTATGTTAAACTTGTGCAACAACGATCGCATTTTTTCTAAGATTTTTTTTATATTTGTAAATTGCTGCCTTGCTCGATCGCACTTGCGGTCGGTAATGTCAAGATCGATCGAGAAACCACAGCTAATCCTCTACTGAAATATGCCTGAACTTCCCCTTTCTATTGCCGAGCACTATCACGAACAGACGAAATACGATCCCGAAACGATTGCTGCCAAAAGCAGACAGCTAGATTGGAGCGAGCAACCTGTGCCGTTCAAAGAATACAAAATTGGAGCGTATTTTGACCTCAAGCCTTATCTAAAAGACCCGTCGGACGATCCAAATGCCGCTCCAGATGCCGGTTGGTGGCACCGCTTGTCTAGCTTGTTGCTGTGCAGCTACGGGTTGACAGCGAAGGTGCACACGGTTGACGACAGCTACCTGTATTTGCGATCCGCACCGTCGGCGGGCGGACTCTACCCAGCAGAGGTTTATTTAATATCTCGCGGGACGCCACATTTGCCGGCCGGACTTTATAACTATCAGTGCAGAACTCATTCACTTGTTCATTTTTGGGACAGCCAAGTTTGGCCGGCGTTGCGAGCAGCTTGTTTTGGGTCGCCGGTGCTAGAAAATACGCAATTGGCGATCGCCATTACCACTGTTTTTTTCCGTTCTTCTTGGCGTTACGAAGACCGAGCTTACCGACGAATATTCCTAGACACCGGTCATTTATTGAGCAATATCGAGTTAGCTTGCGCTATCAACGATTACCGACCTCACCTGATTGGAGGATTCGCCGACGAAGCGATCGATCAATTACTGTACATCGACTCGGAGCAAGAAGGAACGATTTGTTTAATTGGTTTAGCCGACTTGCTAGATATCGACCAAAACTTACCAAAATTCAAAACAGCTTTGCCCGGAAATACCACAACAGATTACCCGCAAGTTTCCGAAGGTCAACTCTTAGGATTTTTCCACAAAGCGACACAGATAGAATCCGATCCAACCGGAGTTGATGGCTGGAAATTTGATGAAAGTGAAGGCGAATTAGAGGATAAATACAACTTTCCATTTTGTACTAAAGTTTCGACCGTAACTCCTTCGATTCCTTGGGGAGTAAAGCTGGAAACTTTGGAAAGCACTATGCTGAAAAGGCGTTCTACCCGTGCTTATACAGGTGCTTCTTTGAGCTTGGGCGAACTGCTAGCTGTGCTCGATTTTACTTACCAGTCACAGCACTATATCGACCAAGGATTAGATAGTTCTCCTGACTATTTCGATTTGAGTTTGATCGAGACTTTTATTGCTGTTTCGGGGGTGAACGGGTTAGAAGAAGGTTGTTATTATTACGCTCCGAAAGCTCAAGAATTACGGCAAATTAGGTTTAAAAACTTCCGCAGGGAGTTGCATTTTTTGTGCTTGGGGCAAGATTTAGGCAGAGATGCAGCGGTGCTGTTGTTTCATACGGCGGATTTGAAGAGGGCTGTAGCAAAATATGGCGATCGAGCTTACCGATATTTGCACATGGACGCGGGTCATTTGGGCCAGCGGTTGAATTTAGCAGCTATTCAACTGCGTTTGGGTGTCAGCGGTATCGCGGGCTTTTTTGACGATCGGGTGAATGACGTTCTCGGTATTCCTGCGGGTGAAGCTGTGCTTTATATTACAACTCTGGGAAGACCTCGATCGTGAGAATGAGTGCGATCGTTCTAGTAGACATCATATAAGTTAAATGAAATTTACCCAGATGAGGCGAGAAACCGGGTTTCTACGAAGTTTTATATTGAGTAACGAGAAGTTTAGAAAGAAACCCAGTTTCTCAAGTCTGGGACACTCAGTAGATTGATATAAATCAATTAAAATTGCTATTTCCCTATGCAAAACTTGCTAAATATCCTGTCCAACACTGATTCTGTTACCTCTTCCCCCGTAACTTCTCCCAATGCTTGAATTGCACCGCGCAAATCTATTGTCCAGAAATCAAAAGGCAATTTGTTGCTAATAGTTTCTGCGCATTGTTCCAGAGAAATCTTGCCTCTGGTTAAGGCTGCTGCTTGCCGCTGGTTGATTGCTAAGTCTGAGTTTGCTGCTTGCAAATTTCCGCCGCTGACAGCATCTAAGATTGCTGTTTCTAAGTCTTCTATGCCTCGATCTAGGGCGGCGGCTGCGCTAATTATTGGATGAATTGCCGAGGAAAAAGGTAATTCGGGGATTGTTTTTACTAGGTCAATTTTGTTGATGATGATAATTAGCGGGCGGTGTTTTACTTGTTCGTAAATCTCCGCGTCGCCCTCTGTCCATCCCGATTCGGCGTCAATTGTTAACAAGACTAAATCGGCTTGTTTTGCTGCGGCGCGCGATCGCTCAACGCCAATTTTTTCTACCTTGTCTGCGGTTTCTCTAATCCCCGCAGTATCGAGCACCTGCACCGGAATTCCGCCGACAACAAGCTGCGATTCTACCACATCCCGCGTTGTACCAGGCAAATCTGTGACGATCGCCCGATCGCTCTTACTCCACGCATTCAACAAACTCGACTTTCCCACATTCGGCCGCCCCACAATCGCCACTTTCAAACCACTTCTCAACAATTCTCCCCGATCTGCCGTTGCCAAGATTGTTGACAATTCGTCTAAAATATGGTTTATTTCCAAACAAGTTTTAGCTTCATCCAAGGGTGGTAAATCTTCCTCAAAATCAATTCTCGCCTCAATTTCTGCCAGCACGTCCAAACAAGTTGCTCTCAATTTACGAATTGGTGTAGCTAATTTTCCCTGCAACCCCGCCAAAGCACTTTGTGCAGCCGCCGGAGATTTTGCTCCTACCAAATCTGCAATGCTTTCAGCTTGAGTTAAATCGAGCCTCCCGTTCAAAAAAGCCCTGAGCGAAAACTCTCCAGGCTGCGCCAATCTGGCGCCGTTTTCCAAGCACAACTGCAAGACTTGTTGCACCGCCATAATGCCGCCGTGACAGTGAAATTCCACCACATTTTCGCGAGTAAAAGAACGCGGCGCTTTCATAATTAACAGCAAAGCTTCATCAACTAATTCTTGAGTTTTGGGGTGGCGGATGTGGCCGTAAAGAATGCGGTGAGACTCCCAAATTTGCTGTCCTGGGGCGCGAAACAGAGTTTCGGCAATTTTTAGAGCTTGGGAGCCAGAAAGTCGTACAATGCCGACGCTGCCTTGTTGGGGAACGATCGCAGTGGCGATCGCGGCGATCGTTCCTCCTTTTGTTAGTGATTCAGCCATTTTCGATTACTCTAATGTTAAATAATTATCTCGATCGCTCTATCTGGAATGCCTCGACTATAAAAGCATTTAATTGCTGTATATATAGATTTCCTAATTCACCCAATCGTCATCTCCTTTTTTTAATGTCACGCAATAGGTTCTCCATCTTCGATCGTGTAAATATCTGGTTCGTCATGCAAAAAGTCAAAACAGCCACCGCTTTGAGCAAGCTGCATAAGTTCCTGAGTCGAAGGGTACGGGATATTTTCGAGTAATTTGTCCGCAATTGCTAATTGCTCGTCTGCGGAAAGAGATAAGATAACTTGAATTAGGGAGTCAACCAGTTGTACGTTCATGTTAAGTCATCTGTTGCTCGGCCACTAAATTATAGTATGAGTTGAGGGTTTGCATCTATTATCAACGGAGACGGGGACTAATCTTAATGCCATAGTCCTCGACGCATAAATTGAGTTTTTACGAAAATACTGCATCCGCGCCTTTAACAGTGCATCCAGGACTGCTCAAATTCAGACAAGGGTCAAAGTCCAGGCGATCGCCTTCTACTGGCGATTTCTTCGGCTGCTTAGCACAGCAGAATCAATAGCTAAAAGTTTGACATCACAACGATTTATCCTAATTTCATGCGATAATCGAACATTAATAGGGTAGAGGGCAGAGCATGATTGGTCAACTTCTAGACAGACGTTACCGCATCATTAAAGTCACAGACTCAAGTGAAGTGGGAAAAACTTATGTAGCAGCAGATACTCACCGTCCCGGGTATCCGCAATGCACGGTTAGAGAAATGCGGCTTCCCGGTACAAGTTCGCAAACTCCCGAGTTAGTCAAAGTTATATTTCAAAGAAATGCCGAAATAATTGAAAAATTGGGAAAACATGACAAAATCCCCGAATTATTGGCGTATTTTGAGGAAAATCAAAGTTTATACTTAATTGAAGAATTTATTGCCGGATTGCCTTTAAGTCAAGAACTAATTCCGGGTGAACCTTGGACACAAGACGAAGTAATTGGTCTGCTATCAGAAGTATTAGAAGTTTTGGTGTTCATACATGAGAACGGCTTCATTCACCGCAGAATTCAACCCGACAGAGTGATTCGGCGCGAGTCGGATGGCAAATTTGTGTTGATTGACTTTAGTTTGGACAAAGAAATTAACCCGGAACTCGCTAATTGTCATTTGTTGGCGCAAACATCCCCGAACTCTGTTAAATGGCGTGAGGCAAAAAAACAGGAGTTGCCGACTGAGGAATTATATGTGCCGATCGAGCAATCGATCGGCAACCCCCGCTACAATAGCGACATTTACGCTCTAGGTACGATCGCCCAGCTTGCCGTAACGGGACTCTCACCCAAGGAACTCAGTGCCTTAAACAACCGCCAAGACGAAATTCCCTGGCGAAACCACGCAACTTGTTCGGCAGCCCTAACAGATATTATCGATCGAATGGTGCACTCCGACTGCGAAGAACGCTATCAGACATCGGCCGAAGTTTTGGCAGATATCAAACAAATATTTGTGAAATCGGAGGTCGCGCCACCACCACCCACTATCATCACCGAGGCGATAAGTCAACTGCCGAGACAGCGCCCAACCAGACTGTTGCTGTTTGCTGCAATACCTGCGGCTTTGATCTTGACAGCAATCATGATTTACTTCTGGCAGAGTCAAAATCCGGCGAGGGCAAAAGAATTGTTGACTCGCGGCGTTGCAAAGGCCGAGCAAGGCGACAAAACAGGTGCGATCGCCGATTATAGTAGCGCGATCGCCCTGAATGCCAGCGATCCCGAAACTTTCTACAAGCGGGCCAACGCTCGCTACGATCTTGGAGCCACGGCTCAAGCAATTGCCGATTATACACAAGCAATTAAAGTCAATCCCAGCCACACCAAAGCCATTTACAATCGAGCTCTGGCCCGCCGCGACACCGGCGACAAGCGGGGAGCGGTGGCAGATTTTACCGAAGTAGTGCGGCTGAATCCTAGCGACGGTGAGGCATACTACCAGAGGGGTTTAGCCTACTACGATATGTCGGACTACCGCGCGGCAATTTCCGACTACACTCAAGCAATTCGGCTGAATCCGAATGATGCTAAAGCTTACAGCAATCGGGGTTTAGCTCGATCGGCTGCGGGCGACAAAACCGGAGCAATGGCAGATTTTACGCAAGCGATTCAGATTAGCCCCAAACAAGCTGGCGTCTACTACAGTCGTGGTCGATCGCGCTTTAATCTGGCGGATTATCAAGGAGCGATGGAAGATTACACTAAGGCGATCGAATTGGAACCAGAGCTAGCTGATGCTTATACTAATCGGTGCAGCGCTTATTTGAATTTGGCAACCTATGACAAAGCGATCGACGATTGCACCCGAGCAATTACCCTCGATCCCAAAGATGAAGCAGCTTACAACAACCGCTGCATCGCTTATCTGAATTTAAAACAATTTCAAAAAGCCAGTGAAGATTGCAGTTTGACGATCGGACTCAACGGCAACAATCCCAAAGCATACAGCAATCGAGGACTAGCTCGCCAAGCTTCGGGAGACCAACTCGGGGCTGTAGAAGATTTGACTCAAGCAATTCGGCTCAATCCCAGCGATGCCGTAGCTTACAGCAATCGCGGTACTATTTACTCAGAACTCAAAAATTATCCTTTAGCGGTTGAGGATTTCGCTCATTCGCTACGGCTCAACCCCAACAATGCTAGCGCTTTTTACAGCCGAGGCCTCGTCCGCCGCCAACTCAAAGACCGTACCGGGGCGATCGAGGATTTTCAGAAAGCTGCAAGTCTCTTTCTCGAACAGGGAAGAGCCGATGGTTTCAAAAACGCACAAGCACAGATCAACGACTCTAAATAAACTATTAGCGATCGGTCAGATGTTAAAAAAAGAAGAAAGAATTAAGCAAGAAGCAAGAAGAAGGCAGAAGGCAAAATTACCAACTCCTAATTCCCAATTTCCAATTCCCAATTACAAATTACCAATTCCCAATTCTCAATTACCAACTCCCCGTTACCAATTCCCAATTATCGATATGAACATGGTTGGTCAACTTTTAGACAGGCGTTATCGCGTAGTGCAAATTCTCAGCTCTGGAGCTTTTGGACAAACTTATTTAGCTGTCGATACTCGTCGCCCGGGCCACCCTCAATGTGTAGTCAAACAACTTCGTCCTCCCAGCAACACATCCACCGTTCTCAAAACAGCTTACCGCTTATTTAAACAAGAAGCAGAAATATTAGAAAAACTGGGAAAACACGATCAAATTCCCTTTTTACTCGCTTATTTTGAAGAAGGGAATCAATTCTACCTCGTCGAAGAGTTTGTGCCCGGACACGCCCTAAATAGGGAAATTACGGCCGGTCAACCTTGGCGGGAAGAACGAGTGCTGGATCTGTTAGAAGAAGTGTTACAACTTCTCGCCTTTGTCCACTCTCAGGGAGTGATTCACCGCGATGTTAATCCATCCAACTTGATCCGCCGCAAACCAGACGGCAAATTAGTTTTAGTTGACTTCGGCTCGGTGAAAGAAGTTGCGAATCACGTCAGCGAGTACGATACAGAGTTTCCGCGCACCATTGCGACGGGAACTCCGGCTTATATGCCGATCGAGCAATTTCAAGGCAACCCCCAATTTAGCAGCGACCTTTATGCAGTAGGCATGATGGCGATCCAAGCTATCACAGGTTTACCTGGTACAGATTTGCCAAAATTGCAAGATCCGAGTCCTTCTCACACGGGAGAAATTGTTTGGCGGAACCGAGTTCAATGTTCTCCGGTACTGGCAAATATAATTGACAAAATGGTCTGTCACCAATTTGGCAAACGTTATCAATCTGCTGAGGATGTTTTGCAAGCTCTCAGCAAGCTGAGACACCGCCAAGATCACAATACCGCTCAAAACAAAAATATTTCTCCGAGCTTACTGTCTGCTAATAGTTTGTTGTCACGTTTTGGAACTCGGTTTTTGTGGCTAATTTTGGCTGGATTTGGGACGGCGGCTGCTCTGGTATTTCTGTTGAGTTATTGGAGTCGCCCGAATCCGATTAAAGCTAAGGAATATTACGAACAGGGAGTAGAAAAGTCTCGGAAGCAAGATCCGGCCTCCGCTTTGCAGGCTTTTAATAAATCAATTCAATTGAATCCTAACAATGCTGAGAGTTTTTATCAGCGGGGTAATGCTAATTATGATTTAAAAAAGTATCAAGAAGCAATAGCCGATTATTCTCAGACGATCGCTCTCAATCCTAAATATTTTGATGCTTATTTTAACCGGGGGCTAGCCCGTCAGGATTTTAACGATAAGCGCGGGGCGATTGAGGATTACACTCAGGCTTTGAATCTCCAGCCCAACGATGCTGATACATATTATAAAAGAGGAGTTGCTTATTTAGAACTGCAAGATTATAAGGCGGCAATTGGGGATTTTAACGCAGTAATTCGGTTACAGCCGCCGACGGCGAACCTTGTTAAGGCATATCATTCGCGGGGGTTGGCTCGCGCTGGGAGCGCCGATTTGCAAGGGGCGATTGGGGATTATACTGAGGCAATTAAGCTCGATGCTCAAGATACTAAAGCTTTCTACAGTCGCGGGAGAGCTCGCTTTCACTTAGGAGATTATAAGGGAGCTTTGGCGGATTATTCTCAAGTTATTGCGATCGATCCCAAGAATGGAGATGCTTATGCTAATCGGTGCAGCACGCAGTTGAATTTGGGAGCGCATCAAGCGGCAATTGACGATTGTACTCAAGCAATGGAGCTGAGTGATGAGGATGGGGTTCCTTACAACAATCGCTGCATTGCTTATTTAAACTTAAAGGATTATCCAAAAGCAATTGCCGATTGCACTCAAGCCGTGACATTGAATCCGAATGATTATAATGCTTTGAGCAATCGCGGTTTGGCTCGCAGCGCGGGGGGGGATGCACAGGGGGCGATCGGCGATTTTACAGCAGCCATCGGGCTCAATCCCAACGATGCTGAAGCTTACGCCAATCGAGCCAAGATTTACCACCAGTTAAATAATTACAACAGTGCGATCGGCGATTACGTCCAAGCCATTAGAATCAATCCGAATTATGCCGCCGCTTACTACGGTAGAGGAGCAGTTCGTCGCTCTTTAGGAGACAAAGCAGGAGCGATTAGCGATTACGAAAAAGCGGGCAAACTCTTTCTCGATCAAGGACTTACCGGCGGCTACAAAGACGCACAATTTGAGATAGAAAAACTCAAGTAGTCATTGTTATCTCTTAGTCCGCGGAGGCGGACTTTGTTTGTGTAGAAGCGGTTTCAACCGCCGAATAATCCAGGGGGTAACTCTCCGTTTTAAGAGTCTTGAAGTCTCTTCACCAACTCGTAAAACGGCTGCCAATTATCCTCGATCGCGATCGGCTCCCAAACAGCTTCAATCGTCGGCCTCAACAACGATTGTTCAGGATTAGACTGGCGTAACCTATCCGCCATTTTATCCAGATCATCCGCCGACAAAGTTTGCAAAACGTGACAATAAAACTGCCGCCAAGGTGCTAGCAAATCCGCAGGTTCCGCCTCACTAAAAATTTGACTAGCATCATCTCGCCAAGTGCGATTAAACTGTTTTCGCAACTCAAAAAAGAAACCTTGATAATCGACTTGAGACTCCGCCAGCATTTTAATTGTCACCTTCAACAACTCATCACCCTCCGCCTCTGGCAAATCCTCAAATCCCAATCTATTCAGCATCAACTGCCGATAAGCTGTATTATAATAATCACCAAACTTTGCCAAAGCAGCATCCAGATCGGCTTGAGGAATCGCACAAACTAGCGGTTGCTGAAGCTTCTCCAAATTCCCCTTACAAATAAACGGTTGATTTCCGTAACAATAAAGACTGTAATAATCGAAATAAGCTGCTGTAAACTTAAGATCATAAGTTGGGATAAAAGCAAAAGGCCCGTAATCAAAACTTTCTCCCGTAATCGACATATTATCAGTATTCAGTACAGCATGACAAAATCCTGCCGCCATCCACTGAGCAACTAATTCCGCTACTCGCTTGACTAATTCAGCATAAAACAGTGCATATTTTTCAGCTTGAGAAATATCCCTATTTTTGGATTCTAAATGCAATTCTGGATAGTAATATTCGATCACAAAATCCAAAAGTTTTGTAATCAAATCCGGGCGACGGAGGTAATGTAATCTTTCAAAAGTACCAAACCGAATGTGAGAATGGCTAAAACGCACCATTACGGACGATCGCGTTGGAGAGGGTTCGTCGCCCCGCCACAAAGCATCCCCAGTTTCAACTAAGCTAAAACAACGAGATGTGCGAACACCCAATCGGTGCAAAGCTTCAGCCGCCAAAACTTCGCGAACTCCACCTTTAAGAGTGAGTCTACCATCAGCAGACCGCGAGTAGGGAGTGCGGCCGGAACCTTTTGTGCCAAAGTCATAAAGTCTGCCATCAGTGCCGCGAACTTGACCGTATAAAAAGCCTCTACCGTCGCCTAAATTTGGGTTATATTCGTTGAATTGATAGCCGTGGTAGCGGAGTGCGAGGAAGGGACGGACGCAGTGAAATTCGCCGAATGCTTGGGTAAAATGTTCGTCGGTTACTTGTGCTGGATCTAAGCCCAATGTTGGTAATAATTTGTCGTTGCGGAAGCGGAGGATGTGCTGGGGAAAATCGGCCGCGGGGACTTCATCAAAATAGTCACCACCGAGGGATTCGAGGGCGGGTTCGTAGTTGAGGGAAAGTAAGGGATTTGACATTTTTGTATTTTATGTTGAAATTGGCGAAATTGGCAATTCACTGTAGGGTGCGTCAGTTATAAAAATTTCAAACGATAGACAGAAAATCTTCACCTGACGCACCCTACGGTTAGTTATTGTAGGGTGCGTCAGTTGTAAAAATTTTGAACGATAGACAGAGAATCTTCGGCTGACGCACCCTACGGACTCACTACGGACTCACTACTCCTGACCAATATGTGCCGGAATATCTGGGATGTCATTTGCTCCCCAATCTTCAGGATAAATGCTTTCGGCAACAAATCGATGGAAGCTAGAATATTGCCAATCTTTGGGGGACTGGCACAAACTATGTTTGACTGGATTGTAATGAATATAATTGCAATGATTAGCATAGTCTGTTTCATCTCTAATTAAATGTTCCCAAAATCTTCGCTGCCAAAGATTTCTTTCTTTCCGTTTTTGTCTAGATTCGCTAATTTCGGCTTGTATTCCTAATTTATCAGCGCATTCATGTGTGACAAAAGTTTTAATAAATCGCCAACGAGTTGCATAATTGTTATCACCCTCTGGTAGCGTCCAAATACAATGTATGTGATTTGGCAATAAAACAATTGCCTCAATTGAAAACGGGTAAAGTTGCTGGACTCGGAGTAGGGATTTTCGTAAAGATTCCCGAGCAATATCGCTGCACAGCCAAGGAATTCTTTGATAAGTGACTTGGGTAAAAAAGTAGGTTGCTCCGGGTATGGTG
>ENA-OFCF01000719-OFCF01000719.1-metagenomes-genome-assembly--contig:-NODE-719-length-14099-cov-4.585303_pt1 | contig 14099 bp, 10 predicted proteins | sample MGYA00153387_OFCF01 | MGnify analysis MGYA00153387
TTTGCTGACGGGCCTGGCAGGCTTCATGGGCTGGGTCAATCTGCCGCAGGGCCTGCACCTGCTGGCCAACCCGGTGGTGCTGGGTGCGAGTGGCTTCATGGTGTTCATTGAGTTTTTTGCCGACAAGATTCCAGGGCTGGATTCATTGTGGGACGTGGTGCACAGTGTCATCCGCATCCCCGCAGGTGCTGCGCTGGCAGCCAGTGTTTTCAGCGCAGACAGTGGCGCCATGGCGTTGGTGGCGGCGCTGCTGGGCGGCACGCTGGCGGCCACCAGTTTTACTGCAAAAGCCACCACGCGAGCGGCCATCAACACATCGCCAGAGCCGTTTACCAACGTTGGCGCCTCCCTTCTTGAAGACGGTCTGGTACCGCTCGGCCTGTGGGCGGCGGTGGCGCATCCGTTTATTTTTATCGCGGTGCTGGCTCTGGTGCTGGTGCTCAGCATCTGGCTGATACGCGTTTGCTGGCGCTTTTTGCGGCAGCTGTTTGGCCGGGTCGCACGTATTTTTAGTGGCAGACCAGACCCTGGCGTGTCACCAGCCTTTAGCCTGAAGTCACCTTTTTCCAAAGAATGAACATGTTTAAAAAAATACTGATTGCCAATCGTGGTGACCAGCGGCAAAGCCGCGCAGCAGCGAAGCTAAATTGCATGGCGAGCGAAGCGTGCGCAGGGTATTTCAACGCGAAAGTTAACCATGTTTAAAAAAATACTTATCGCTAATCGCGGTGAAATAGCCTGCCGTGTAGCAGCAACCGCGCAGCGCATGGCCATCAAAACCGTGGCGGTGTATTCAGATGCAGATGCAAATGCCAAGCATGTCACCTGTTGTGATGAAGCGGTACACATTGGCGTGAACGGATCAAGTGCCCCCAAAGACAGCTACCTGCGCTGGGAAAGCATCATTCAAGCGGCCAAGGCCACAGGGGCTGAAGCCATTCACCCCGGCTACGGTTTTTTAAGCGAGAACGAAGCCTTTGCGCAGGTCTGCGCTGACAACGGTCTGGTCTTCATTGGCCCGCCGCCATCGGCCATCAAGGCCATGGGTTTGAAGGCTGAGTCCAAGCAGCTGATGGAAAAAGCCGGTGTGCCGCTGGTGCCGGGTTACCACGGTGCTGACCAGTCTCCCGAATTGCTCAGACGCGAAGCCGACCGCATGGGCTACCCGGTGCTGATCAAGGCCAGTGCAGGCGGTGGCGGCAAGGGTATGCGGGCGGTTGAAAAGTCGGAAGACTTTGACGCGGCACTGGCATCATGCAAACGTGAAGCCATCAACAGCTTTGGCAACGACAACGTGCTGGTTGAAAAGTATGCACAGCGCCCACGGCATATTGAGATTCAGGTCTTTGGCGACACGCATGGCAACTACGTGTACCTTTTCGAGCGCGACTGTTCGGTGCAGCGCCGCCACCAGAAGGTGCTGGAAGAAGCGCCTGCCCCCGGCCTGAGCCAAGCCATGCGCCAGCAGATGGGCGAGGCAGCAGTGGCTGCTGCGAGGGCTGTTGACTACGTTGGCGCAGGTACGGTGGAGTTCATTGTTGAGCAACTCCCCGACGGCGGCATGAAGTTTTACTTTATGGAGATGAACACGCGGCTGCAGGTAGAGCACCCGGTGACCGAAGCCATCACCGGGCTAGACCTGGTCGAATGGCAATTGCTGGTGGCGAGTGGGCAAAAGTTACCGCTGGCGCAAGACCAGCTGCAAATCAACGGCCATGCGATTGAAGCGCGTATTTGTGCTGAAAGCCCTGACAACAACTTTTTGCCAGCCACGGGTACGCTGCACGTTTACGCCAAGCCCGACGCAACATCTTTTGAGCGGGGCGCGGTACGCATTGATGATGGTGTGCGGCAGGGGGACGCGATTTCACCGTTTTATGACTCGATGGTGGCCAAGCTCATCGTGCATGGCAAAACCCGGCAAGAAGCGCTGGCCCGGCTGGATGCAGCGCTGGCGCAAACGCACATCGTGGGGCTGCAAACCAATGTGCAGTTTTTGCGTTACGTGCTGCAAACTGAATCTTTTACCAACGCCAATCTTGACACCGCGTTGATCCCGCGTGAAGAGGCGGCTCTGTTTAAACAAGAGCGCATTGGCTTGCCCATGGCGGTGGCCTGTGCTGTTGCGCAAACACTGCTGAATGAAAAAACACTGGAGACCAGTGATCCTTTCAGCCGCCGCGATGGCTGGCAGTCGCATGGCGTCACGCTGCGCCGTTTTGAGTTTGAATTTCATGGCGAGCTGCAAAAAGCCGCACTGACCTATCTGCATGATGGTGCTATGCATCTGACGGTGGGTGATGCGGTTGGCGTGCTGGCGTTTGCGCAAGTATCGGGTGGCATGGATGTGCAATTTGCAAGTCAACGAATGACGGCTCAGGTTTATTTGAATAGCGACACAGCACATATCTTTACGGCGCAAGGCGCTACGCAAATCATGGCCATTGACTTGCTGGCACATGCTGGCGTGGCGCAGGCCGAAGGTGGGCGTTTGACAGCGCCGATGCCAGGCAAGGTGGTGTCGTTTGCCGTTAAGGCGGGTGACAAAGTCAGCAAGGGCCAAGCGCTGGCCGTGATGGAAGCCATGAAGATGGAACACACCATTGCCGCCCCGCTGGACGGCGTGGTTGAAGAACTGCTGTATGCGCCTGGCGACCAGGTGGCAGAAGGTGCGGAGCTGCTCAAGCTGGGGACCTGATTCATGCGCGTGACATTTTGCTGCACCGATACAAAAGCCCAACCTTGGCTGGACGGCTTGTGTTCTGCCCTGCCGGGTACGGATATTGAGCTGTGGGTTGAAGGCGCAAGCCAGGCAGACTATGCCGTGGTATGGGCGCCGCCCCAGCAGTTCTTTGATGAGCAAACAAGCCTCAAGGGAATTTTCAATATCGGCGCAGGCGTTGACGCGCTGATGAAACTGCGTTTGCCTGCCGGTGTGCCCGTCGTGCGGCTGGACGACGCTGGCATGTCGGTACAAATGGCTGAGTATGTTTGCCATGCGGTCATCCGCCACTTCAGGGAGTTTGATGCCTACGAGGCCGATGTGGCAGAGGGCAAATGGTCCTACCGCAAGCCGCGCACGCGAATGGACTTTCCTGTCGGTGTGATGGGCCTGGGTGTGTTGGGTGAGCGTGTGGCGCTGGCTTTGAGACAGTTTGACTTGCCTATGCTGGGCTGGAGCCGATCTGCAAAAACCATCGACGGTGTGCAATGCTTTTCTGGCGATGACGGGCTCACAAAATTTCTGGCCGGCACACGCATTTTGGTCTGCCTGCTGCCGCTGACGCCCGAAACTGAAAACATCCTGAACCACTGCAACCTGTCGCAGTTGTTGCCCGGCGGATACGTGATCAATGTGGCACGCGGTGGCCATGTGGTTGACGATGATCTGATAGCGCTGCTCGACAGCGGCCATCTGGCAGGCGCAACGCTGGATGTCTTCAGGCAAGAACCGTTGCCGCTTGAACACCCGTTTTGGCAGCACCCCCAAATTACCGTCACGCCGCATACGTCGGCTCGCACGCTGCGCGCCGAAAGCATTACGCAAATTGCACTAAAAATACAGGCACTGCATGCCGGTGTGGCTATTTCCAGCATTGCCGGTGTGGTTGATATGAACAAAGGATACTGAGAACATGACCTACCCCACCAAAGTAAAACTTGTGGATGTTGGCCCACGCGATGGCCTGCAGAACGAAAAATCACCCGTACCCGCGGCCGTAAAAATCGAGCTGGTGCATCGCCTGCAAGACGCGGGCTTGAAGGAAATTGAAGTCACCAGTTTTGTGTCGCCCAAATGGGTGCCGCAAATGGCTGATGCGCTGGATGTGATGGCCGGTGTTGAACGGCGGGCGGATGTTCGTTACTCGGTGCTCACTCCCAACATGAAGGGCTTTGAGGCTGCTCTCACGTCAAAACCCAATGAAATCGTGGTGTTTGCTGCCGCCAGTGAAGCCTTCAGCCAGCGCAATATCAATTGCTCCATTGCCGAAAGCATTGAGCGTTTTGCACCAGTTGTTGCTGCTGCAAAAGCGGCAGGCATTTACACACGGGGTGCTATTTCATGCGCAGTGGGTTGCCCGTATGAAGGTGATGTTGCGCCTAGCCAAGTTGAGCTGGTCGCGCGGTTGATGAAAAGCATTGGCGTAGAGCACATGGGTGTAGCCGACACGATTGGCGTCGGTACGCCGCTCAAGGTTCAGCGCGCGATGGAAGCCGCACTCAAGCATTACGCGCTGAACGATGTTTCTGGGCATTTTCACGACACCTACGGTCAGGCACTTGGCAACACTCTGATCAGCCTGCAAATGGGTGTCTGGCAGTTTGACACGTCCATCGCCGGGCTGGGCGGCTGCCCTTATGCCAAAGGCGCTACAGGAAACGTAGCCACTGAAGACGTGGTGTATATGCTGCACGGCATGGGCATTGAGACTGGTATTGACATGGACAAGCTGGTCGATGCGGGGCAGTACATCAGCGACTTTTTAGGCCGTAAGCCCAATTCGCGTGCAGCAACTGCATTACTGAACAAGAGGTTGAATTAAGTGCGCAGCGACGGGCCGCCCCCAGCCAGCACAGCCCCCTCGGGTGGTAGAGACTTAGATGAAATCAACGAAAGTGGGGGTGACATAGTGTGTGTCTCTGAACTCATGGCCCTACCCGAAGGTGTTCAAAAAGTAGCCAAGTTGCTGCTGGCCAAAGAGCACCCGCACTCCCCCATCATGTTGAACGAAGCCGCCCGCACCGCACAGCAAGCGGCTGATGCGCTGGGCGTGGGCGTTGGCCAAATCGCCAAAAGCATTGTGTTTCGCCGCAGGTCAGATGACGCTGCGGTGCTGGTCGTGACATCAGGCGACCAGCGGGTGGATGAAAAAAAACTCGAAACGCTGGTCTGCCCAGACGGCAAGCGCTTGGGTCGGGCTGACGCAGAGTTTGTAAAAACTAAAACTGGCTTTTCCATCGGCGGCGTATCGCCTCTTGCGCACGCGACACCTGTGGTGCTGCTGATTGACCAATCGCTGTTTCGGTTCGATGAAATTTGGGCGGCAGCCGGGCATCCGAATGCGGTGTTTCAATTGGCCCCATCTGAGCTGGAGTGGATGACAGGGGCACCGGTGGTAGATGTGGCTGTTAACCCGGTAGAGGAGCACCTGTCAAGGCAAAGAGCTATAATTTTAGTAGCTGCTCGCGCCCGAATAATGGGCGCTACAGGCGAAATAACCTCACCTTGCATCTCCGTATGCCGAATGAATGCAGCCACCGGTCTGTGTGAGGGCTGCTTTAGAACACGCGATGAAATTGCCGCTTGGGGCAATGCAGGTGACGACGGCAAACGCGCCATTTGGGCGCGCATTGACCAACGCATGGCGGCCGTACAGGCTTGATTTGTCAAACGCCATGAAGCACATCACCTTTTACCTCGACTTCATTTCGCCCTACGCCTATCTGGCGTTTGAGCAGTTGCCCGAAGCGCTCAAAGGCATCAGCTACAGCCTCGATTACCGACCCGTGCTGTTTGCGGGCATGCTGAAACACCATGGCCAGCTCGGCCCGGCTGAAATTGTGCCCAAGCGCGACTGGACCTACCGCCAAGTGATGTGGCTGGCGCACAAACTAGACCTGCCTATGCAGATGCCAGCAAGCCACCCGTTTAACCCGCTGCCTTTGCTCAGGCTGGCTGTTGCCTGCAACGCTGATGCAACGGGGCAAGCCAACCGCTATGTGTGTGAAACCATTTTTCGTCATGTGTGGCGGGGCGGTGCCGAGGCGGCGGATATGCAGCGCTTTGATGCACTGTTTGCCTTGCTATCGCCAGCGCAAGATATGCAAAGTGAAGAAGTCAAAAGCTGTTTGAAAAAAAATACCGATGCTGCAATAACACAAGGTGTTTTTGGTGTGCCCGCCTTCGCAGTTGATGACAAAGTTTTCTGGGGACTTGATGCATTGCCCATGCTGCGGGACTATTTGCTGGGTGCTTCGTGGTTTCAAGGAAGCGGCTGGGATGATGCGACTCGCGTAGGTTCAGGCATCAGCCGCAACAAACGTTAAGGCTTGCGCGTTTTCCCTGATCTGCTTCGCATTCTGAAATTTTTTTATCGGGTTTTCCCTTGACTTGTCAGCCTTATATAAGTTTGGCGCAAGCCCCTGTTATTTTCACGTCAGAGCTGGGTCAGACATTTCCAAAATAATTAAGGCAACTTCCAAACCGGAAGCCTCTTTTATTTTTGGAGACAACAACCATGGCAACACCAGCAGTTGACAACCGACCGATGACCGGTGAACAGAAGAAAGTGATTTTCGCTTCTTCACTCGGTACGGTATTTGAGTGGTATGACTTTTATTTATACGGCTCACTCGCGGCAATTATTGCCAAGCAGTTTTTCTCGGGCCTCGACCCATCAGCCGCCTACATTTTCGCCTTGCTGGCGTTCGCTGCAGGCTTCCTGGTTCGCCCGTTTGGCGCACTGGTGTTTGGCCGCTTGGGCGACATGATTGGCCGCAAATACACTTTTCTGATCACCATCGTGCTCATGGGTGCTGCGACATTTGTTGTGGGTCTGCTTCCTAACTACGCCACTATTGGTATTGCCGCCCCCATTATTTTGGTGGCTTTGCGAATGCTTCAGGGTTTGGCACTCGGTGGTGAGTACGGTGGTGCTGCAACTTACGTGGCAGAACATGCACCGCATGGCCAGCGTGGTTACTACACCTCATGGATTCAAACCACGGCCACATTGGGTCTGTTTTTATCGTTGATGGTGATTTTGGGTGTGCGCCAAGCCATTGGCGAAGCTGCTTTTGCCGACTGGGGCTGGCGTATTCCTTTCTTGGTGTCTATTTTGTTGTTGGCTGTGTCTGTTTACATTCGCTTGTCGATGAACGAGTCACCCGCCTTCCAGAAAATGAAGTCTGAAGGGAAAACATCCAAGGCACCTTTGTCTGAGTCGTTCGGTCAATGGCGTAACCTGAAAATTGTGATCATTGCGCTGTTTGGTTTGGTAGCAGGTCAAGCGGTTGTTTGGTACACCGGCCAGTTTTACGCATTGTTCTTCTTGACGACCATTGCAAAAGTTGACGGCGTGACTGCCAACTTGCTGATTGCGGCTGCACTGGTGATTGGTACGCCTTTCTTCATCTTCTTCGGTGTGCTGTCAGACAAAATCGGACGCAAGGGCATCATCATGGCGGGTTGCCTGTTGGGTGCTGTGTCTTATTTCACTGTCTTCCCGATGTTGCTGCAGTACGCCAATCCAGCGCTGAAGAAGGCCCACGACACGGTGGCCGTCACTGTGACTGCCGATCCAGCAACCTGCTCATTCCAGGGTAGCCCAATCGCTCGCGATATTGATTTCACCAGTTCGTGCGATCGCGCTAAACGGGTTTTGGCCCAGGAATTCATTCCTTACAAAAACGTCGCTGGCCCAGCTGGATCAGTTGCTACCGTGCAAATTGGCTCGACCACTATTGCCTCATTGAGCCCAACGTTGAACGACAAGCGAAACGCTTTTTCAGCTGAAAGCGTAAAAGGCATCGCTGACTTTAAAAAGTCGGTTCTTGACGCGGCGAAGGCAAATGGCTTGACTGCCAAAGCTGACGATAAATCAATGAACAAAGTAATGATCGGTGTTATTTTGGTCTATATGGTCATACTGGTGACAATGGTTTACGGCCCGATTGCAGCCATTTTGGTTGAGATGTTCCCCACACGAATCCGCTACACATCAATGAGCTTGCCATACCATATCGGTAACGGTTGGTTTGGCGGATTGATGCCGACCACTGCGTTTGCGATGGTGGCAGCGACCGGCGATATTTATTACGGTCTGTGGTATCCGGTCATCGTGGCAACTGGTACCTTCATCATTGGTATGCTGTTGGTCAAGGAAACTAAAGACGTTGACATTTACGCCAACGACTAAAACGGCGAGATCGTTTGCTGGACTTGCCAAGACAAGTCCAGTGATTTAAGAAAAGGCTCTTGTCGCTTTGACTGGAGCCTTTTTAATTTGTTTACATGGAGTTTGATATGTGGAAGCTTGTTGTGGGATTTATTCTTTTTGCTGCTTTGGCGCTGTATATGCTCAGTCGGGGCGGAGACATTGATCTGGGTGGAGAAAAGCATGGGTTTTTAGCACCGGACTACACCGTAAATACTGATGTCGGCGCAAAAAAAATAGGATAGATTAAGTCAGTTTGATGAAAACGCAAGAGTTGGCGGTTTCATTCACGCACAACTTATAAATTTCCTGCTGCTGCAGTTTGTTTGCAGTCATTTCCGGAGACGAGCACATGATTTATATCAAGACGGAGTTAGGGCAGTCCGCTATGCAAAATCGCTCTGTGCCGCTGTCCCCGCGCCAGCGGGCAGCCTACATCATGTTTGATGGCAAGCGTGATGCAAATGCAGTTTTGCAATCCATGTCAGGCATGGGCCTTACCTCGGCCGACATAGACCATCTGGTTGCACTAAACATGCTTGCCGCGGCTGAAGTACAGCACACGGCCTCACCTCAGGCGCAGACAGTTGCAGTCGCATCCTCAGCACCCACTAGTGTTGCCGATGGCCGTCCGACGCTTAGCGCGCAGGCCCACTACAACATGGCGTATCCGATAGCCACACGCCTGACAGCGGCTCTGGGTTTGCGTGGTTTCCGGCTCAATCTGGCGGTCGAGGCGGCGGGCGACATTGACAAACTCAAAGAGCTGGCCCCGAAGATCAAGGATGCAGTAGGCGCCGAGAAATTTCAGCCACTGGATGACGCGTTGAATTTCTGATTCAACTGCTATAACCACATAGCCTGCGCAGCGGGCTCGAATACCTAGAATGTTTGACCTCTTCAGGAAAGCAGTCACTCATGTCTCAGGGAACCATCCGCATTCGCGGCGCGCGCCAGCACAACCTCAAAAATATTGATCTGGACATTCGCACCAACGAAATGACGGTGGTGACTGGCCCAAGTGGCTCGGGCAAGTCGTCTTTGGTGTTTGACACGCTGTTTGCCGAAGGCCAGCGCCGCTATGTCGAAACTTTCTCGGCCTATGCCAGGCAGTTTTTGGACCGCATGGACAAGCCCGCCGTCGACAAGGTCGAAGGCGTGCCGCCCGCGATTGCGATTGACCAGACCAATCCGGTGCGCAGCTCGCGGTCTACCGTCGGCACCATGACGGAGCTGAACGATCATTTGAAGCTTTTATACGCACGCTCGGCGCAACTGTTTGACAAGCAAACCGCGCAACCTGTGCGGCACGACACGCCAGAGTCGATTTATGCGGAACTGATGTCGCGCACGGCTGAGTCTGATGCCCGTGTGGTCATGACCTTTCCAGTCGAGTTACCGGGCAATACCAGTGCCGAACAATTGGAGCAGTGGTTGTCAGCCAGCGGTTTTACCCGCGTACACGCCGAACGTGAAGTGGCCACGCCCGCAGGGCCGCATAAATTGCTAGATGTGGTGGCTGACAGATTTCGCATTCAGACGATTGAAAAAGCGCGTGCCGTTGAAGCGATTGAAGTGGCCATCAAACGAGGTGGTGGCAAACTGAATGTGTATGTTCAAAGCTCAGCCTCTGAATTGGGGTCAGATCCCAATTTCGCGAAACCATCAGTTTTGCAGGCAGATGCCAATACGAATTTGGGCTCTGACCCCAATTCAAAGCGCGGAATTCCAAATGAAGAAATGTGGCGCTTCTCAACTGGCCTGCATTGCCCAGACAGCGACACCCGTTACACAGACCCAACCCCGTCTCTGTTCTCTTTCAACTCCGCCATGGGCGCATGCACCACCTGCAAGGGCTTTGGTCGCGTGATTGGTGTGGACTATGGCCTGGTGATCCCCAACGACAAGCTGACCCTGCGCGCTGGTGCCATCAAGGTCATGCAAACCCCGGCATGGAAAGAGGCGCAAGATGATTTGATGCGCCATGCCGAAACCGCAGGTATTCCGCGTGACACGCCCTGGTACAAGCTCACGCCCGAGCACCAGGCTTGGGTCATTAATGGCTCGCCCAACTGGAACGGCAAATGGAGCCAGCACTGGTTTGGCATCAAGCGTTTTTTTGAATACCTTGAAAGCAAGTCGTACAAGATGCACATCCGCGTGCTGCTTTCCAAGTACCGCAGCTATACGCCGTGCGGCACGTGCGGCAGTGCCCGCTTAAAGCTTGAACCGCTGCTGTGGCGGCTCGGCAGCAAAGACGCAGCTGATGCAGTGCTTGCGCCTGCAATGCGTTTTATGCCCGTTGGTGTGACTTGGACGCGTGCGCAACTTGAGGCGATGCCCGGCTTGTGTCTGCATGACTTGATGCGGTTGCCGATTGACAAGCTGCAAAAATTCTCCGCCAGCCTGTCGCTGGCCGCCGAAGGCGATAACGCAGAGCAAAAAGCCCTCAAGTCACTGTTTGAAGAAATCCAGACACGGTTGAAATACCTCTGCGACGTCGGCATCGGCTATCTGACGCTGGACCGCCAGAGCCGCACGCTGTCGGGCGGCGAGGTGCAGCGCATCAACCTCACCACGGCGCTCGGCACCTCGCTGGTCAACACCCTGTTCGTGCTCGACGAGCCGAGCATCGGCCTGCATCCCCGCGACATGAACCGCATCACCGAGGCGATGAAGCGTCTGCGCGATGCGGGCAACACGCTGGTGGTGGTCGAGCATGACCCGGCCGTCATGCTGGCAGCTGACCGCATGATTGACATGGGCCCCGGCCCCGGCGAGAAGGGCGGGCAGATCGTATTTGACGGCACGCCGGAAGACCTCAAACACGCCGACACATTGACCGGCGCTTATCTGGGCGCGCGCAAGCAAGTCGGCATGGGTTTCAAACGCCCGGTGACAGACAGCACGCCACGTTTGATTCTGGAAGGCGCGCGAGACCACAACCTGAAAAACCTCACCGTTGACTTCCCGTTGCAGCGCCTGGTGTGCGTGACAGGTGTCAGTGGCTCAGGCAAGTCCACGCTGATGCAGGACATTTTGGCGCCCGCCTTGTTGCGCCAGTTTGGCAAAGCCACTGAAACCCCCGGTGCGCATGACCGCCTGATGGGCGCTGACCACCTGCTAGACGTGGTGTTTGTGGATCAGTCTCCAATTGGTAAAACAGCCCGCTCCAACCCCGCCAGTTATGTGGGCGCATGGGACGCTGTGCGTGAGCTGTTTGCACAAGCGCCGCTGGCGCGTCAGCGCAGCTACACGTCGTCCAAGTTCAGCTTCAACAACGGCGATGGCCGCTGCCCCACCTGTGGCGGCTCGGGCTTTGAGCATGTGGAAATGCAGTTTTTGAGCGACGTGTACTTGCGTTGCCCGGATTGCGATGGCAAGCGTTACCGGCCGGAGATTCTGGAGGTGACGATTCAGCGTGACGAGATGGGGTCAGATCCCAATTTCGCGAAAAATCATTCGCTAGGGGTTCGAGACGCATCGAATTTGGGCTCTGACCCCATCTCGTCTCCCCGCATGAAAACCCGCATTCTGAACGTAGCCGACGTCCTCGACCTGACCGTTAGCGAAGCTGTACAACTGTTTGCGCAAGACCGTGAAGTGGTGCGCGCGCTGCAACCGATCGTCGATGTGGGGCTTGAGTACGTCAAGCTCGGACAACCCGTACCGACACTTTCAGGTGGCGAAGCGCAGCGTTTAAAGCTCGCTGGTTTCCTGGCCGACGCCAGTAAAACCCGCAGCGCCAGCAAGCAGTCATTAGCTTTGCGCAACCCCAATAAAGGTACGCTATTTTTGTTTGACGAGCCCACGACAGGCCTGCACTTTGATGACATCGCCAAGCTGATGCGGGCACTGCGCAAACTTCTTGAAGGCGGACATTCACTCATCATCATTGAGCACAACCTGGATGTGATTCGCTCAGCCGACTGGATCATCGACCTTGGCCCAGAAGGTGGTGAAGCAGGGGGTTTGCTGGTTACTGAAGGAACACCTGAGCAGGTGCGTGAGCACCCCACATCGCACACCGCGCTGGCACTGCGTGACTATGAAATAGTGATGAACCAGGTGCAGGGTGTGGAAGAACCCAAGTCAAAAGTGTGGAAAACCAGACCAACTTTTTCAAACGACATTCAGATCGTCAATGCCAAAGAAAACAATCTCAAAAGCCTGTCGGTCAATATCCCTCGCGGCAAGTTCAACGTAGTGACCGGTGTGTCGGGTTCAGGCAAGTCCACGCTGGCGTTTGACATTTTATTCAACGAAGGCCAGCGCCGTTACCTTGAATCGCTCAACGCCTATGCCCGCAGCATTGTGCAGCCGGCAGGACGACCCGAGGTGGACGCGGTGTACGGCATACCGCCCACGGTGGCCATCGAGCAGCGACTGTCACGCGGCGGCCGCAAGTCCACCGTCGGCACCACGACCGAAGTCTGGCACTTTTTGCGCCTGCTCTACGTCAAGCTCGGTATTCAGCATTGCACCAAAGACGATGCCGCCGTCATGCCGCAAAGCCCCGAAAGCATTGCGGCGCAGTTGATGAAAAACTATCGCGGTGAGCACATCGGTTTGCTGGCGCCGCTGGTCATTGCACGCAAAGGTGTCTACACAGAATTGGCCGATTGGGCACGCCCACGCGGCTACACGCATTTGCGGATTGATGGCGAGTTTTTGCCAACCACTGGCTTCCCGCGCATTGACCGCTTTAAAGAACATACCGTTGAGCTGCCGATTGCCAGCCTGCACATCGACCCGAAAAACGAAGCGGCGTTGCGACTGGCGCTGACAGTCGCGCTGCAACATGGCAAAGGCCAGGTGCATGTGCTGGCCCCGCTGGATGGCTTGCAGGGCGCGATGCTGACGGGTACCGCCACCAAAGGTATTGGCAAGCTGGAGGCGTTTTCTACCAAGCGCGCCTGCCCGGTGTGCAGTACGTCTTACCCTGAACTCGACCCGCGCCTGTTCAGCTACAACAGCAAACATGGCTGGTGCCCAGACTGTGTGGGTACCGGTGTCAGGCTCACCAAAGAGCAGCGCAAGGTGTTTGACGACTCGGTGCGTGACGACGACAACAAGGGCCGCGAACAGAGTTTTGCCGAGCCCGACGCCGACGACGTGCTGGCCAGCATTGAACGCATCCTGGGACTGAGTGGCCCCGACACGCTGCGCTACATTGACAAGAAAAAAGGCCAGCGTCGCACCGTACAACTCAAACGGCGTGGGCAAGAGGCCGAATTGGCCGGCTTCGTACTTGCCGGTGACACCAGCGCGCAGGCTTGGATCAAAACGCTGCTGCAGGAAGAGTTGCCTGCGCAGGCGTACGGGCGCCTGTTGTTACTGCCGGGCGCCAAACCGCCGGTGGCGGTGCAGTCGCGCGGCAGAGTGGTTTGCTCGTGCTTTAACGTGACGGATGCGGCCATCAATGAGCAATTGGCTGTAACGAACACTGGCGCTGGCACGGTCACCGGCACTGACATTGGCACTGACGAGGATCGTTTCTCATCATTGCAGGCGGCGCTGAAATGCGGAACCAATTGCGGGTCTTGTGTGCCCGAACTGAAGCGCCTGCTGCGCGCGTCGCGTGACAACGCTCAGGTGGGCATTGCAGCGCAACGCATGGTTATTCCCATCAGGCAGATCGCTTGAGAGCGCGCTAAACCTTACGCTTTACTTTTCGCTGACTGTCAGCTTAATCGACGCGTACCACGCTGCCAGATCATCGATTTCGGTATCGCTCAACGGCTTTGCCATCACCGCCATCACTTCGTTGGCGCGCTTGCCGCTTCTGTAGTTTTTCAGTTGCTCAGTGGTGTAGATGGCGGGTTGCCCGGCCAGATTCGGCGCGTTTGGCAATTGACTGATGCCAAGCAGGCCGTGGCAGGTGGCGCACATTTCGGCTTTGACCTTTCCTGCGACCGGGTCACGCGCCTGCGCTAAACCCGCGAACAATGCCAATGCAATCGGCAGCAACCGCACAACGCTGTTCAAGCTACAACGATTCATCATGGAGATACCTCAAAAAGAACAGCGGACCAAACACATGTTTTGGCCCGCTGCATGGAAAGAACACAGCCCGACGCCTGCGCGCCAGACTGCTACGAAGCCCGACGCTTACTGACCCGTGTAACTGATGCGATAAAGCGCGCCGGCAAAGTCGTCCGA
>ENA-OFCF01000720-OFCF01000720.1-metagenomes-genome-assembly--contig:-NODE-720-length-14071-cov-9.098602_pt1 | contig 14071 bp, 12 predicted proteins | sample MGYA00153387_OFCF01 | MGnify analysis MGYA00153387
TTCTCAAATCACCAACAAAAATAGATCTTTGCTTATTTCTGGGCAATCGCCCTGCTCTACTCAGAACTGTTCGGCGTGGTTCCTGCTGTATTTGAGTCGATGGCCTGAAGCCAACCGCAGTGAAGTCCGCTTTCAATCCTTGCGCGTGAGTTCCACAAACACGTCTTCGAGTGTCGAGACATGCTGAAAAAGCGAGCGCAGCGGCCAGCCGTATTGAATGGCGAGGCGAGAAATGCTTTCACGTGGATCGACGCCGGAATCCACCCACACCGTGAATCGTGACCAACCGTCTTCGAGCGATTCGTGCGTCACCTTTTTAACGTGATCGAGCCGATGAATCGCACCTCCAGCGACTTCTGGATCCGCCTGAATTTCCACTTGAATGCGGCCAGCAGCGCGCATTTGTTGGGTGAGATTGGCTGGCGTGTCGGTGGCTTTGATTTTGCCGTTGTCGATGATGATCACCCGATTGCAGGTCATTTCTACCTCATGCAAAATGTGGGTGGAAATCAGCACCGTGTGCGATTGGCCGAGCCTGCGGATCAACTCGCGGATCTGACGGATTTGATTGGGGTCAAGGCCGTTCGTCGGCTCGTCGAGAATCAACAGTTCCGGGTCATGCACCAGCGCGTCTGCCAGTCCGACACGTTGGCGAAATCCTTTAGATAGAGTTTTGATCATCTTGCGGCGCACCGAATCGAGGCCGCAGGTATCGATCACATCGCCCACGCGGCGGCGGGTGTTGCCGCGGTCTAGCCCTTTGAGTTGGGCGCGAAATTTCAGGTATTCGCGAACGCGCATGTCTTCATAAAGCGGCACGTTTTCCGGCATGTAGCCGATTTTTCTGCGGGCCTCGATGGATTGGCGGAAGATGTCAAAACCTGCGATGCGTGCGGTGCCGGAAGTTGGCGGCAGATAGCCGGTGAGCATCCGCAGCGTGGTGGTTTTGCCAGCGCCATTCGGCCCGAGAAAACCGACGATTTCGCCACGCGCCACGGAGAAGGAAACGTCACGCACTGCGTCGTGGCGAGCGTAGCGTTTGGTGAGCTGGTGGACTTCGATCATTATTCTTACAATTTTGGGTGAAAAAGTTTCTTCAATGCGCGACTTGCGCGATTGACGCGCCGGGGCACGCCACTTAATGAATGCGGACGCGGGGCGGGCCAAGCGGTAAATTTGCAAATTCGCTCCATTTTCCTCAATCAATTCACATGAACTCATCGGTATCAGCGCGCCAGAACGTCGATTTACTGGAAGCAAAATATGCCCAATGGCTAGCAGATCCTCGCTCGGTTGAGGACACGTGGTCAGCTTTTTTTGAAGGATTCGAACTGGGCATGGCGCAGTTGAAACGCAAAGAAGAAGCGGCGGCACAGGAAGTCCAACCCGCGAGTGCTTGCTCGGATGCGGACTTGGTGTTTTTCGGCAGGGTGGTGACCTTGATTTATAACTACCGCACGCTCGGCCACACCCAAGCCCACATCAATCCGCTAGAAAATCAGCCTGATAGAAATCCACGCCTTGGCATCGAGCAATTCGGCCTTAGCGACGCGGACATGGAGCGGGTGGCATGGAATGCCTACTTCCGGCATGGCGAGCGGATGAAACTTCGCGATATGTTAGCCACATTGGAGGCGGCTTACTCTGGCAAGATTGGTTTTGAGTTTATGCATATTCACCACACCCCGGTGCGGCACTGGGTGCGTGAGCGAATCGAAAGCCATGCCGTGCGCTCGGATGGCTCGCCCGAACGTAAACTCTCCGCGCTGCGCTGGATCATGGAGTCAGAAATTTTCGAAAATTTTCTCGGTAAACGATTCCTCGGTGAAAAAAGATTTTCTAACGAAGGCGGCGAGGGCCTGATGATTCTGCTCAACGCGATCCTCGAAGCTTGCCCGGCTCATGGCGTGCGGGAAATCGAGATGGGCATGTCCCACCGCGGCCGCATGAACGTGCTCGCAAATTTCGTCCGCAAGTCGATCACCACCGTGCTTCACGAGTTCACGCCAAACTACGAGCCGGATCTCGTCGCAGGCGATGGCGATGTGAAATACCACCTCGGCTACGAGAGCCTGCGCGAGCTAGCAGATGGAAAAGTCCGCGTCAGTCTAGCAGCGAATCCGAGCCACTTGGAAGCGGTGAATTCAATTGTTGAAGGCAAAGCACGCGCCCGCCAGCGAGTTCTCAGCGAGGGCGGCCCGGTGATCGACCGCAATCAAGTTTTGCCTTTGTTGCTTCATGGCGATGCAGCTTTCGCGGGTCAAGGTTCGGTGGCAGAGGTTCTCAATCTCTCTCAACTTCCCGGTTACCGCACCGGTGGAACGATTCATCTCATCATCAACAATCAAATCGGCTTCACCACCGTGCCTGCTGATGCACGCTCATCGGCCTACGCCACAGACGTTGCAAAAATGATCGAGGCTCCGGTTCTCCACGTGAATGGTGAGGAACCGATGGAACTCTACTGGGCCGCGCTGTTTGCCATCGAGTTCCGCCAGAAATTTGCCCGCGACATCGTGATCGATATGTATTGTTATCGCCGCCAAGGTCACAACGAAGCGGACCAAGCGGCTTTCACCCAACCCGTCATCGCCAAGGACATCGCCGGCCGTCCGACTTTTGCAAAAATCTATCAACAACAACTGATTGCAGAGGGAATCATTTCTCAAGACGACGTGGCAACACTCGAAAAAGCAATCTGGGATAAATTGGAAGATGGCTATCAGAAAATGATCTCCCTCCAACAGGCAGGGGACCGCACAGCCTTCAGCGGCTCCACTGCGGTGGTCCAGCCAGAGTATTCGCAGGCACCGATTCCTACCGGCATTTCTGTAGAAACCCTCCAGCGCATCGGTCAGGCGATCACCCGCATTCCAGCTGGTTTCAATCCCAATCCCACTCTAGCAAAACGCTTCATCCCACGCCGTGTCGAGGCCTTGGAGCAGGGCGGTCCTATCGACTGGGCATTTGCGGAATCGTTAGCTTTTGGGTCACTCTTGCTAGAAGGCATCCCAGTTCGCTTGTCAGGTCAAGACGTCGGGCGCGGCACCTTTTCACAACGCCATGTCGTGATGCACGACTACGAAAACTGTGAGCGCTTTATTCCGCTAGAAAATCTATCACCAGATCAGGCGAAATTTTGTGTGCACAATTCGCTACTATCGGAATTCGCGGTGCTGGGATTCGATTACGGCTACTCACTCGCCTATCCGAAAATGCTAACACTTTGGGAAGCTCAGTTTGGAGATTTTTCTAACGGCGCTCAAGTCATCATCGATCAATTCATCGCCTCATCAGAATCCAAGTGGCAGATCCCGACCGATCTGGTCATGCTGTTACCGCACGGTTACGAGGGCATGGGCCCGGAACATTCCAGCGCGAGATTGGAACGATTCCTGCAACTCTGTGCCGAGAAAAACATGATTGTCGGCAATTTCACCACTCCTGCGCAGTATTTCCATGCGCTTCGCCGCCAGAAACACTGTGACTTCCGCAAGCCGCTGGTGCTGATGACTCCCAAGAGTTTGCTCGGCCGGCCTGAGGCAGTTTCTGATCTAGCGGATTTCTTTGAAGGAAATTGTTTCCAAGAAATCCTGCCCGATCCTGTGGCTTTCACTGATCCCGCAAAAATCAAACGTGTCATTTTTTGCACCGGAAAAGTGTTTTACGACCTCATGGCTCACCGCCAGGAAAAATCCATCGAGGACACGGCCATCCTGCGCGTTGAACAACTCTATCCATTTCACTACGAAATGGTACACGCGATGGTCAGCCAATATTCGCACGCCACTCGCTTTGTTTGGTGTCAGGAAGAGCCGCTCAACATGGGTGCCTGGTCATACATCCACCCGCGGCTTGAATGCGCCACTGGCAGTCGCATCGCCTACGCCGGTCGCGAATCCGCCTCCAGCCCTGCCGCTGGATCGAAGGCGGCCCACTATCGCGAACAAGCGCAACTCCTCACCAAAGCCTTCACGGTTTGATCCGTCTATCACTCAACTCTATCAACTTTCAGATTCCATGACCATCGAAGTTAAAGTTCCAGCCTCCGGCGAATCCATCACCTCCGCCAACGTCGCATTGTGGCACAAGCAAAACGGCACATTCGTCAGCAAAGGCGAAGTACTCGTGACACTTGAAACCGATAAAGTTTCTAACGAACTAGAAGCCGCCGCCGACGGCACACTTTTAATCATCACACAGGAAGGAGAGGAAGTCCCCATCGGCACCGTCATCGCCACGATCCAACATTCGGATGCTGCACAATCGCCACCGCCATCCTCACCGCCTCCCGTGGTTGCGACGGCGGCAAAGGTGAAGTCCCCAGTCGCCACTCCGGCACCGACACCGATTGCTGCACCCGCGCCACCCGTTCCAACAGAAACGCCTGCTCCAGCCATCGTGCAAGACGGGCGTTACACGCGGCGCAAGATGTCGATGTTGCGCCGCAAGATTGCCACTCAACTCGTCAGCGCTCAACAAACTGCTGCGATTCTAACGACCTTCAACGAAGTGGACATGACTGCCGTGATGGAACTCCGCGCATCGGTGCAGGATGGTTTCGTCAAAAAACACAGCGTGAAGCTCGGCTTCATGTCGTTTTTCGTCAAAGCCGTAACGCTTGCCCTCAAGGACTTGCCGTCTATCAACGCCCGCATTGATGGCAATGACATCATTGAAAATCACTTCTATGATATCGGCGTCGCCATCGGCACAGAAAAAGGCCTCGTCGTCCCAGTGTTGCGAAATACGGATCAAAAATCTTTTGCCCAAATCGAACAAGATATCCTCAATTATGCTAACAAATCAAAGGCTGGTGAAATCACTATCGATGATCTCCAAGGCGGAGTGTTCAGCATTTCTAACGGCGGCACTTACGGCTCACTACTCAGCACTCCTATCCTCAATCCACCCCAAAGCGGCATCCTCGGCATGCACGCGATTCAACAACGCCCGGTCGCTCTCAATGGCCAAGTTGTCATCCGCCCAATGATGTATCTCGCCCTCAGCTACGACCACCGCCTTGTCGATGGAAAACAAGCTGTCACCTTCCTGATCCGCATCAAAGAGTGCTTGGAAAACCCTGCGCGCTTGATGTTGGAAATGTAATTACCCCGATGAAATCGTTCTTCCTGCCTAACATCAACAAGACTGGCCGCATCATACGCGGCTTATCTGCTGTCGCGCTGTTAGTTGGGGCACAGTATTGCCAGACACAATGGATCGCTGGAATTCTAACTGGCGCAGGTGTGGTTGGCATTCTCGAAGCTCTGTCTGGCTGGTGCGTGTTTCGCGCCTGCGGCATCAAGCTTCCATTTTGAAACGCGAATACCTTGAGCCGGATTGTGCTTGAGTTTCGAGTGCTGCCGACATTCTTTCTCACCCGCATGAATGATACCACTTGCCCATTGTGTGAAATGACTGACTTAATTGACTGCTGACAGGCTTTGATTTCATCGATTTCTCATAGAGTCAGCACCAATTTTTCATGAATAAACAGGAAGCTCGCTGGCATGAATGCGAGACGGATGATCCAAGATGAAGACGCCACTGCACCTCAGCTGGCGAAAGAAAATTCTACCGCCGAATCCAAACCCGATGCAAAAGACTTGCCCTGTGAGATCACGACTCTGGACGTCGATTTCCTCTGTTGGTTGGATGAATTGTTGTAAAATCAGGCCGCAATGAAACAACGCTCGCCGCCGCCGCGATGTCCCATGATTTAGGGACAAGACAGAATTCAGGAATCGCGCCATGTTTTCACCTGTCGAGGGGAGAGGTCCCCGGTTTCAATAGTTTCATGACAGAAACGAAAAAAGGTCGCACGAAAGTGCGGCCTTTTTTTTTGTCCACAGATTTAGTCCATTTTAACAATGGTCTGATGCTCTCTAACATTAACCCTTGGCGGCTTCGGTCCGCAGACTCTGATAAATCAAATCTTTGAGTGCTGTCCGGGCGTATTTCATCTTTTCAATTTCAGTGTCGGAAATCGGCGACTGCTTTTCTTCAAGCAAACGGATCTCGTCGTCGATGAAATCGTGCTTGGCGACGAGTGAGTCGAAATTTTGATCCGTGGCTCTGAGTTTATCGATCATGCGGCGATACTCTGGGAATTCGTGGCTGATATCGTGATGTTCTGAAAGCATGGCAATTGGTTTCTACGGTTGGTTGTTAAAGGTGTAGGATTGGAACAATTGCGGAATTGCGAGGCCAGCCAAAAAGATGGAAATTTTCATGTGAGGACGTGCCACAGTGATTCCGGCTTGCTTCGTGTGGGTCACGGCCTTTGCATTCCGCAGCAATGGCGGATGATGTCAAAAATTTCCAACAGCGGCACTCACCCATCTCCGGTTTGACACCCGTGATGGTGGCGAATCGATTGCGGCATCTTCCGGATTTGGTGTTTTTTGATTCGGCGGGCTACCCTAACAAAGCCACAAGCTCGCCGATCTCGGTGATCGCAGCTCGGCCTTCAAATATTTTTCGCGGCTCGATCCACTCTCAAGTGGATCAGAAAATCCTACGACAATCTCTAGCGGAATCGGCAGTGAAACCATGCGCTTCTGGTTTTCCACCAGGCGGTTTGTGTGGGTGGATTGATTATGAAGGTGATTTCGTTTTCGGCGAGTATCCTGAAATGTTAGTGTATGACCACGCTGAGGACGCATGGTGGGAAATTGGTTTTCTAGCAGAATTCCTGAGCGAAATAATAGATGCTCCAGTAAGCATCGGCCCGTTCACTGCGACAACGCGTCACCAAGATTTCCTTGATCGCGTCGAACGGATCAAAGAATGGATCGCAGCAGGAGATATCTATCAAGTCAATCTCTCACAAACTTTTGAAGCCGTTGTCAGAGGAGGTTCGTTGTTTAATCTCTATCAAAAATTGCGTGAAGCATCGCCAGCGCCGATGGCGGCATGGCTTTCTCTTGGCGGAAAAGAAGTGCTGAGTTCTTCTCCGGAATCATTTCTCAATATTCGCGGCAGACAGATCGAAACCCGACCCATTAAAGGCACCAGACCGCGTTTTCTCGATCCGTCCGAGGACCGTAGATCAGCCTATGAACTTCAGACATCTAGCAAAGAAATCGCCGAGTTAGTGATGATCACTGACTTGCTGCGCAACGACCTCGGCCAAGTTTGCGAATTTGGCAGTGTAGAAGTTTCAGAAATGCTCCGTTTGGAATCGCTCGCCCAAGTCCATCACCTTGTATCCACCATCACTGGCACCCTGCGTACCGGGACTGATGCGATCAATGCTCTAGCAGCTTGTTTTCCCGGCGGCAGCATCACCGGAGCACCGAAGCTGCGGGCGATGGAAATCATTCACGAACTAGAAAAACAAGCGCGCGGCATCTATTGCGGCGCGATCGGCTGGCTCGGATTCGATGGCTCGTGCTCGTTCAACATCGCCATCCGCACGATGGTTAGACATAACGAGCAGCTCACCTATCAGGTTGGCGCAGGCATTGTCGCAGACTCCGATCCGCAAAAAGAATATGAAGAAACCCTGCATAAAGCCGCAGGAATTCGTTTGGCACTGGAGCGATGCGATCGGATCATGAATGAGTGATGAATAGAACTGGAGAATGGATCGAAACTCGAAGATGCGGTGGGTGCGGAGGAATTTGCTAAGAAAGAGCTGGTCTTGATTCTGATCTCTAAATTCTTTATCTGCTCGAGCTGGTCGCGATAAGTGGACCCACCGCGCCGGGTCGTGAATACCGTGATTCTGCCGGGTTTGTTGACTTTCTACACAAATGACTTGAACCAAGCGACTTTAGGCTTGCATCGTGGGGGGCATCTTTCTAAAAGCCCGCCGCACGGCTTCTGACGAAAGAAAGGAGTGGGTCTCGCACCCACTCTTTTGCGTCTCTAGATGTCGCCATTGCCGTTTGCACCTACCGCCCGCCATGACCAACGATATTGTCGCCCTGATCGAGTATTACGAAAAAGAAAAAGCAATCGACCGGGACAAGGTGGTTGCTGCGCTGGAGTTTGCTTTTATCTCGGCATATCGGAAGATGGTTCCCGGCGCGGATGCCATCGAGACTCTGCGTGCGGACGTAAATCTCAAAAAGGGCGAAACCTGTATTTTTGCCAGCCTCACAGTCGTGGCGGACGAGGATTACAAGGATAAGTTCAATCACGTGCCGCTTACCACCGCGCAGAAGAAAAATCCTGAGACCCAACCCGGCGACATTTTAGAGTTCAACGTCACACCGAAAGATTTCGGTCGCATCGCGGTGCAAACTGCGAAACAGACGATGATGCAGCGCCTCCGCCAAGCGGAAAAGGAGATGATTTATGAGGAATTCAAGGACCGCGCGGGCGACGTCGTCTCTGGCACCGTCCGCCGATTCGAGCGCAACGACGTGATGATCGACCTCGGGAAATTTGAGGGCATCATGCCGAACCGCGAGCGCGTTCAGGGCGAGGATTACAACATCGGCGACCGCATTCGTTGTTATGTTCTCGCGGTGGAAAATGAAGGCCGCGGCCCGGAAATCATCCTTTCCCGCAGCCATCCGAATTTCGTGCGCCGTTTGTTCGAGGCCGAGGTCAATGAAATTTCAGACCGCACCGTGGAAATCCGCGGCATCGCTCGTGAAGCCGGATTTCGCACCAAAGTCGCCGTTTGGAGCGCCGATCCAAAAGTCGATCCGGTCGGGGCCTGCGTCGGAATGCGCGGCGCGCGTGTCAAAAACATCGTCCGCGAACTCAATAATGAAAAAGTGGATATCATCCGTTGGAGCGAAGATCCGCGAGAATTCGTCCGCGAGGCGCTCAAACCCGCCGAACTCCGCTCAATCAACGTGGATGAGGCGAACAAAGTCGTTCATGTCACGGTGGATGACGTCGATCTCAGCAAAGCGATCGGCCGCAAAGGTCAAAACGCCCGGCTTTCATCCCGCCTGATGGGCTGGGATGTGCAAGTCCGCCGCGACGAATCAAAAGAAGAACAATTTAAAGAAAAAATTGGCGGTGCCGCGCACACGCTCGGCGAACAACTCGGGATTTCCGACGATCTCGCGAATAAACTCACTCTCGCGGGCGGCTTCAGCCCCGAGATGGTGATCGAAATGCCTGCCGACTACATCGCAGCAGCCCTCGAAATCACCGAAGACGCCGCCGAGGCAATCCTCGTGCGCGCCCAAGCCATCATCAGTGAAACCGCAACCGCCGTTTCTGATGAATAATCGATCTCATTTCTCCATTCTCACGAACTCTGCAGACAAGCCGGATGCCTCAAAAAAACAGCGACAGCGCACCTAAGAAAAGCAAGGTCCTCGATCTCCTCGATACGACCAAGAAACCCTCGCGCCGCGAGCGCCAACGCAAGGAGGTCGAAGTCGAAATCGCTCCGCCCCTACCTAGCAAACTGGAAAAAGCCAAAAGCGAAGCGCTCGATCTTTTTTCTGAGGAAAAAAAACCGAAAGTCCGCAAGACTGCCGCCGCTCCTAAACACATTCTCGGCTCGATTTCCAAGAGCGTGACAAAAGAAGATCCGGCGATGGTGAAGACTCCGGCACCCGCCGCCAAAGCCGAGACTCCCCCACCCGCCCCCGAGCTGACTCCTGAAGCAGCCGTCGAAGACGAGGCTCCTGCCGATCCAAAATTGATCGTCATCAAGCCGCCAATCTTGGTGCCAGAACTCGCCGCCCGCCTGGGACTCAAGCAGTTCAATATCATGGCGGATTTGATCAAAATCGGCGTTTTTCCAGCTCCTAACCAGCCGATCGATCCAGACGTCGCCGCAAAAATTTGCGAACTCCACGGATTCACTTTTGAGCGTGAAAAACGCGATAAAGACAAGGGCATCCACAAAGTGCAGGAAGTCATCGCCGAGCCCGAGGTGCCCGTTGCCGAACCTGAAGAACTGCTCAAGGACCGCCCGCCCATCGTCACGATCATGGGCCACGTGGACCACGGCAAAACCTCGATCCTCGATTATTTCCGCAAGTCCAAAGTCGTGGCAGGCGAAGCCGGTGGCATCACTCAACACATCGGCGCCTATCAGGTCATCCACGGCGAACAAGAAATCACTTTTCTCGACACCCCAGGCCACGCGATTTTCTCCGACATGCGTGCTCGCGGTGCCGACATCACCGACATCGTCGTCATCGTGGTCGCGGCCAATGATGGCATCATGCCGCAGACTTTGGAGGCGATCAAACACGCCAAAAAAGCGAAAAAGACCACCATCATCGCGATCAACAAATGCGATCTCCCGTCAGCGAATGTGGATCGCGTGAAATCCCAGCTTGCCGAGCATGGTTTGCAAACCACTGACTTTGGCGGCGACACCGAGTTCGCAGAAGTTTCTGCGCTCAACGGCCAAGGCATGACCGATCTGTTGGAATTGATCGCGCTTCAAGCCGAAGTGCTAGAACTCAAAGCCAATCCAAAAACCACCGCCCGCGCCGCCGTTATCGAGGCCCGCGTGGTCCCCGGTCGCGGCACCACCGCCACCGTGATCGTGGAATCCGGCACGCTCAAAGTGGGCATGCCATTCATCTGCGGTCCCTACGCTGGAAAAGTTAGATCTCTCATCAACGACCGCGGTGTTGCTGTAAAATCTGCTCACCCCGGAATGCCGGTGGAAGTCATCGGCTTCGAGGAACTTCCTAACGTCGGCGATCACCTCACGCAGATGAAAACCGAGCGCGAGGCAAAAACTCTATCCGCCGAGCGCCAAGAATCCCAACGCCTCGTCCGCCTCAAACCGCAGCACCGCAACCGCATGGAGGATCTCTACTCGATGGTGCGCGACGGCGGCGGCAAAGCCCAACTCAAGCTCATCCTCAAGTGCGACGTGCAAGGTTCGGTCGAGGCGATCAAAAAAGCCGTGCTGGCCATCCAATCCGAAAAAGTCGAGAGCTCGTTCATCACCGCCGCCGCTGGCCCGATCACCGAGTCCGATGTCGCCTACGCAGCCTCCACCGATGCCATCATCATGGGCTTCAATGTCAAAGTGGAAGCCAAGGCGGTAAAATCAGCCAAAGCCGCCGGAGCGCAGATCAAACTTTATTCGATCGTCTATGAATTGATCGACCAGGTCCGTGAGGCAATGCTCGGTCTGCTAGAACCGCTCAACCGCGAGACCGTCATCGGCCATGCGGAAGTTCGTCAGGTTTTCAAACTCACCCGCGGTCGGGTCGCTGGCTCGTTCGTCACCGATGGCCGCATCCACCGCAAAGGCCACGCCCGCGTGCTGCGAGGCGGCATCCCGGTTTTCGACGGTCGCATGTCCACCCTCCGCCGTTTCAAGGACGAAGTCGAAGAAGTGCGCACCAACTTCGAATGCGGAATCCGCCTGGGGGAATTCAACGAATATCAAGAAGGCGATATCATCGAGTGCTACAAACTCGAAAAAGTCCCGCAAACGCTCTGACGGTAAAAACTGAAACTCTGAAATGCTGAAAAGCTAAAATTCAGAGACCTTCGAGCATCACTTGTCTTATTTCAGCATTTCAGTTTTCAACATCTCAGTTTTTATTTTCCAATGTCCCGCCGCCTTGATCGAGTCAACGAACTGCTCCGCCGCGAAATCGGCAATGTCATCCAGAAAGATTATGAATGGCACGGCAAACTCGTGACTGTGAGCGAAGTGGAAATCACCCAAGACCTCAAAGAAGGAAAAGTCTGGACCAGCGTGCTCGGCGGTGAGGCCAAACCAGTGATCGATAAACTCAATCGCGACCATGGCTCAATCCAAAGCAAAGTGATGAAACGCGTGGTGCTCAAGTCCACACCAGTGCTGCGATTTCACCATGATTCCTCCGCCGTTCGTGGTGTGGAAATCGTTAACTTGCTAGAAGAAGTGGACAAGCTGCCGAAAGCACCCGAAGCAGAACCGGAATGATATCATTCTCGTTGCTGCGTTTTCTCAGGGTGTTTTGATCGCTTTGAGTCGGGCGAAGATCCGGCCACCGGGTGCGGCGATGGCGGCAGGAATGGTAACGGTGCAAGCGTCTGGCTCCGCAACTTGATTGATCACAACAGATACTCCGTTAGGACCGGTTCCGCCGTCGGCATCGATGATGAAAGAAGTCCAACCGTTGAGGGAATTTCCGTATTCGAGCATCAGTGATGTTTTTGCGATGGAATCTTCCTCACGGGTGAATGCAAGCACTAGATTGTTAGACACGTCACTTGCTGGTTGCGGACTCACTGACGAAGCTCCGTTAGTAGGATTTCCGCCGAGAATCCATTCGAGGCCGTTGTCGATTCCATCATGGTCAAAGTCGAAGTCAAAGTCGGCATTTCCACCGCTGAGTCCATGAATGGTCGAGGCCCAATTTTCATAAGTAGCTGTCGAACCAGCGACTGTCAGAACCAGATTGTTGTTGATCACAGAAACCGTGCCAGCAATGCCGGCGAGGTTCACAGTTGAAGGCAAATTGTAGGTGGTTCCGGCAGCGCTTGCTAGAATGTATTCTCCAGCGATCGGCGCGGTGGACTCGATCAATAGATCGATGATATTTCCAGTGCTTAAACTCAGCGTTCCAGCGATGTTCAGGGGATTCTGGGCGGCGGGATTCGCGGCGAGAGCAAACGCAAGGTGACCGCCACTGAGCACCGAGACATTGCCGGAAACACTTCCTGTTCCAGAGAGTGTGCCCGTATTTTTCACCGACACGGCAGAATCAAGACTTCCCGTTAGGTGAAGCGTGCCCTTGTTCACAGTGGTGGTGCCAGTCAATCCACAATCGCCGTTAAGCGTGAGCATACCAGTGCCGCTCTTGTTCAGGGCAGTGGAGGCAACCTGGGAAATCGCCCCGCTGACGATGGTGTGGCCAGCACCGTCGAATTTCAGTGTCGGAGACCCAGTGCGGAGGACATTTACGTTTGCTATGGTTAGGCTCCCGCCACCTACATTTGGGTTATTGATGATTTCTGTGCCACCCACAGAAGTGCCAGTACTCATCGCGCCGATACTGAGGCTGGTGTGATTTGCTCCGGTGAAGTGTGTTTGGTTAGTGCCTGCCAAATTGAGCGCAATTGTGCCGATGGTCATGGTTTTGGCGGCAGTTCCAGCGGCTGTGGCTTGATCAACATGAATCGTGGCATCGCTTGCGGTAGTGGTCACTGCGTAGCTCGAGTCATCATCTGCTTTAACAAATGAAGTGCTGCTATCACCCAACAACTTGAGAATGCCGCTTCCGGAAATGCTGATGCCAGTGGTGCTACCGAAAGCATGTGAACCAACGGCTGCTAGAGCACCGCCATTGACAGTCGTCGTGCCCGCATAGGAATTATCACCAACCAGCCTCAAAGTTTGTCCACCACCCGCCAGCATTTTCAAGTTTCCCGGCCCGCTAATGATGCCGCCGAGGGTTGCAGCTGATCCCGCCAATACGCTCAACGAGTTTGTTAGCACCAAAGGGTTATCAATGATGACCTCTGGCTTGATTGTGCCAGTGTTGGTGAAATACAGCGCAGGCACAGTGGTCCCGTTACTAACGAACTCCAGTGGACTGCCAGAAAAAGTAATCGTCGGCTTACTGCCTGTTTCCGGCCCGGAATAGGTGAAATTGATCCGGTTGAGTTTGAAATCTCCAGCAATGTCGTTGTTGGAGAAAATGGAAACTCCATCCGCGAGAGCGCCGGTCAAATCAAGGATTGTGTTCACCGCGCCTACAGGAACCGCATTCCAGTTCGTGCCCTGACTCCAATTTTCTCCGGGCGAAGTGTTTTGAATATTGTTGTTGTAGGTAAAGGTCGCAGCTCGCGCAGTGGAATAATGGCAAACGCAGGCCGAGATGGCCATCAATAGCTTAGTACATGCCTGTGAAGATAGACTGATAAACTGTGGAATTTTTGATTTCATAATGGTTTAACTCTAGGTTTGTGCGACTCAACATTCCCTGTAGGACTATCAAATCAAACAATCAACTCTGGTAGATTAGAGATAGAAGATAGAATTAGAAGCATTATTTTTAAAATTTTTAGTTGCTTAATTTAAGCTAGATTTCACGCTTTGCTTCATATGTTCAGAACTCAGTGCTCGACCTCAAAGGAGCGACTCGGTCGAGCAAGTTGGATTCCCTGAAAGTGAGAGAGTATT
>ENA-OFCF01000721-OFCF01000721.1-metagenomes-genome-assembly--contig:-NODE-721-length-14054-cov-3.295521_pt1 | contig 14054 bp, 14 predicted proteins | sample MGYA00153387_OFCF01 | MGnify analysis MGYA00153387
CCCTGGGTGCTCTGGTGATCGCCTGCGGCGACAACGGCGGCGGCGAGACCACGGCGGCTCCGACGACCACCGGGACCCCGCTCACCACCACAGACCCGACGACCACGGGTGACACCACCGGCACGCCGACGACCACCGGCGCCGAGAGCTCGTCCGGCGAGCCCGCGCACTCGTGCCTGATCCACCCCGACGAGGCCGCGTGCACGCAGGACCCGCAGTGTCTGTGGAAGGGCGTCGTGCAGCTGAATTACGGCGCGCAGGGCTGTCAGGGCAGCATCGACGACTTTTGCATCGACAAGGATCAGGCCGGCGGTGCCTCGGCCTGGTACCACGAAGTCGGCGGCGAGCCGCAGGTAGTCGAGTTCGGCTACACCCCCGACGGCCTCGACCCCGAGTGGCAGCCATGCACCTGCGACGGCCCGCTCGCGTGCCTGTGCACCTCGGTCACCGAGGACTGCCCGGACCGCCAGGAGGAGTTCTGCGGCGTCAACATCACCGAGCTCGGCTGCAAGAACACCACCCTCAAGGGTAACACCGTGTGCGGCTGGTTCTCGGTCGACCCCCAGGGTCCCAACGACGACATGTGCACGCAGAACACCAAGTACGACCAGTGCCTGCCCGCGTACGACACCGACAAGACCGACTGCAAGGCCGAGAAGGCCCCGCTCCCGCCCTACCCCGACGAGAACATGGTCAACAAGTGCTCGGGCGTCGCGGTCAACCCGGTCTACTGGCACGAGAAGGATGGCGTCCTCGAGATCACCGAGGCCTGCGGACCCAAGCCGCTCGGCTGGACCCACTGCGAGTCCGTCGATACGCCCGCGCTACCCGACGAGTGCGGCTGCAACTGCACCTGAGCCGACCGGCCAGCTTCGACCTCCATCGACTCGCGCGTATCATCGCATCATCGCGCCACCATGACCCGCAAACGCACAGCGATCGTCCTTGGAGGCTCCGGCTCGGTCGGAACCACACTGCTCCGCGAGTTGTTCGACGACGATGACTTCGACGCCGTCGTTACCCTGTCGCGCCGGTCGTCACCCGAGGCCGTCGCCATGGCTCGCACCGCCGGCCGCAGACTGGTGGAGAAGCTCGTCCCCGACATGAAGCCCGCGCCCCTCGCCGCGGCGACGAGCGATGCGGCGAGCGACCTCGACGGCGATCTGGAAGGATTTAGCGTGCTCGGCGTCGGCGCAGGCACCGGGAAGCTCACGCTCGAGGAGCACCGCGCGGTCGACGTTGCGCTAAACGAGGCGTTCGCACGGGCGCTGCGAGATTCGGGCAAGGTCCGGCATCTCGCGTTCATGAGCGCCGCGGGTGCCGACCCGGCCGCGAAGACCAGCGGCAGTGGTGGCGCAGGCATGTCGCGGTACAACCGCGTGAAGGGCGAGTCCGAAGCAGCGGTGCGCGCGAGCGGGCCGGCGATCGTGAGCGTGTTCCGTCCCGCGATGATCATCGGTTCTCAGCACACGCCGTGGCTCCTCGCGAAGACGCTCCCGTTGCTCTCGTTCGTCACGCCGGCGAAGTACAGATCGATCCGCGTGGAACAGATCGCAAAGGCGATGGTCGCGACGGCGAAGCACCACCCCGCGACGAGCGCGACGTATCACTACCCCGAGATGATGGCGCTGATCGCGAGCGGGCAGCGGTAGTCCTCGAAGCGGGTCAGAAGTACATGCCATCGGACCTCCGAGGCCCCCGATAGCCCGTGCGCAGGCCTCGCCACGCGTGGCCCACCGAGGCCCGCACACGCGACGCCAGCGACCTCAAGGCAAGAGCACGAGCTTGCCGACGGTCTGCCCGGACTCGAGATCCGCGTGGGCCTTCGCCACCTGATCCATCGAGTACGTGGTGACGGTCGGCATGCGCAGCGCGCCGCGAGTGAAGCCGTCGACGATGCGGGTCATCGCCTCGCTGAGCAGGTCGGCGCGGTGAAACAGATACGAGAGGTTGAAGCCGAGCACCGAGCGGTTGCGGTTGACCAGATCCATCGCCGAGAACCACGGCGTGCGTACGTAGTCCCACGCGAGCCTGGCGTAGTTCGGACGGCCGCCCTCGCGCGGCATCATGCTGTGAAAGCCGTAGATCACGAGCCTGCCCGCGGGGGCGAGGTGGCGGTAGCTGGCGCCGAGCGTGCTCACGCCGTTGGCGTCGAAGATCGCGGCGTAGCCGTCCGGTGCGGCCGCCTTCGCGGCGGCCCACAGATCTTCGCGCGAGCGATCGATCACCCGCGTGCAGCCCAGCGCGCGCGCGGCCCCGACCTTGTGCGGCCCACCGACCACGCCGACCACCTGGCAGCCGTGGTCGCGGGCCATCTGCACGAGCGCCGAGCCGACCCCGCCGGCCGCCGCGTGAACCAGCACCCATTCGCCGGCGCGCGGGCGGGCGAGCGCGTGCAGGGCATAATCCGCGGTCAGGAAGATCGTCGGCAGGCCCGCGGCCTGAGGTAGCGTCAGCCCGGCGGGCACGGCGAACACCTGCGTCGCGGGCACGACCAGCTCGCTCGCGTAGCCGCCGAAGCGCGTCAACGCGAGCACCTCCTGGCCGACCTGCCACGGGCTGCCCTCACCGACCGCCGCGACCTCTCCGGCGACCTCGAAGCCGGGCGTGATCGGCCAGCCGACATACTCCCTGGCCGACGCGTACAGCCCCATGCGGATCACGCAGTCCGCATAGTTGACGCCGATCGCGGCGACTGCGATCCGCAGCTCGCCGGGGCCCGGCGTCGGCGTCGACGAGTCTTCCAGGGTGAGTCGGTCATGGCCGCCGGCCCGGTGGATCACGACCTTGCGCATGCCGCGACGGTCGCCCCGAAGCCGACGCCGGTCAAGCGCCGGCGTTTGCTCCCCCTCCCGGGCCCGCGCGAGGGGTGCTAGCCTGCGCCGGCATGAGCACCGCGACCGGCACGACCCGCACCGAGACCGACAGCATGGGCCCCATCGAGGTCGAGCAGAGCCGCTACTGGGGCGCCCAGACCGAGCGCTCGCTGCACCACTTCGACATCGGCGAGGACCGCTTCACGCGGCCGATGATCCGCGCGCTCGGCCTGCTCAAGAAGGCCGCCGCGCTGGCCAACGCCGAGCTCGGCATGCTCCCGAAAGCGAAGGTCGACCTGATCCTGCGCGCCGCCGACGACGTCATCGAGGGCAAGCTCGACGACCACTTCCCGCTGCGCGTGTGGCAGACCGGCAGCGGCACGCAGACCAACATGAACGCCAACGAGGTGATCAGCAACCGCGCGATCGAGCAGGGCGGCGGCGTCCTCGGCAGCAAGAGGCCGATCCACCCCAACGACGACGTCAACCGCGGTCAGTCCTCCAACGACACCTTCCCGACCGCCATGCACATCGCCGCGGTCGAGCAGGTCGTGCATCACCTGCTGCCCCGCGTCACCGCCCTGCGCGACGTGCTCGCGGGCAAGTCCCGGGACTTCGAGGCGATCATCAAAATTGGCCGCACGCACCTGCAAGACGCCACTCCGCTGACGCTCGGCCAGGAGTTCTCGGGCTACGTGCAGCAGCTCGACCATGGCGTCGCCGCCGTCGAGGCCGCGCTGCCCCGCGTGTACGAGCTCGCGCTCGGCGGCACCGCTGTCGGCACCGGCCTCAACACCCACCGCGACTACGCCGTCACCTCGGCGCGGCACATCGCCACCCTCACCGGTCTGCCCTTCGTCACCGCCCCCAACAAGTTCGCCGCGCTCGCCGGTCACGAGCCGCTCGTGGGTCTTCACGGCGCGCTCAAGGTGCTGGCCTGCGCGCTGATGAAGATCGCCAACGACGTGCGCTGGCTGGCCTCGGGCCCGCGCTGCGGCCTCGGCGAGATCACGATCCCGGAGAACGAGCCCGGCTCGTCGATCATGCCCGGCAAGGTCAACCCGACCCAGTGCGAGGCGATGACGATGGTGTGCGCGCAGGTGCTCGGCAACGACGTCGCCGTCGGCATCGGCGCCGCGATGGGGAACTTCGAGCTCAACGTGTTCAAGCCGCTGATCATCCACAACGTGCTGCACTCGCTGCGGCTCCTGGGTGACGCCTGCCGCAACTTCCGCGAGTTCTGCGCCGAGGGCATCGAGGCCAACCTCCCCCGCATCGAGCACAACCTGCGCGAGAGCCTGATGCTGGTCACCGCCCTCAACCCGCACATCGGCTACGACAACGCCGCCAAGATCGCCAAGAAGGCCCACCACGACGGCACCTCGCTCAAGACCGCCGCGGTCGCCCTGAATCTCTTGACGGAGGAACAGTTCGACGCCTGGGTCCGCCCCGAGACCATGGTCGGACCCGACGCCGGCAAATGAGTCCTGGGCGCCGCGCCTTGCACGCTGCGGCCAGCCCTGCCAGACTCCGTCGCCATGGCCGCTCCGCCGAGTTACCGCAGGCCCAAGGATTTCAAACCCGGCCGAATCGGCGGCTGGCCGTCCGAGCGGTCCAACCAGGGCGAGATCGCCAAACGGGTCTCCTACGTCGCGGATGCGAAGCACAAGGACCACCCGGCGCCGAACGGCGAGTGGCAACTCGGAGGAAATTCGGACGGTGAAAAATGCGAGTACATACGTCCCGAGGTCTGGCCGGAGCTCGGGGCGCTCCTTCGTGCTGCTGTCGAGGCTGGTGTCGTCGATGCGAAGTTTCGTGGGGATTTCCCGGCGCGATTATGGGTCTACGTCAATGACAAATTGCACGAGGCTCGCCTGAGTAATCAGGAGACGGGCGAGTATCACGGGTTCCCGCTCGACTACCGCCAGAACTACCCCATGGACCCCGGCGACAGGCTCCACCTCGCCCCGAGGATCCGCACATGACGCAGCCGGATGAGACCCAGTTCGATTTCGAGTGGATCGGGACTCCGGATACCGGGGACCCACTCGAATGTCGGACCTGGGCGCGCCTGGCCTGGCGCCTCGGGCAATATACGCCCACCCGCGCCTTCGATCGCAAGGCCAGGAGTATCCGCGAGAACATCTACGTCCCGCTCTATCCACTGACCAGCTGGATCGTCGCGCACTGGTGGGCGCTGCTCTACGAGCCGTGGCCGAGCGACGGTCCCATCCCCGGACCGGAGGCCGACGTCAACGAGGACGTGCAGGCGTGGTTGCAGCGTCACTGTGTCCGTGTCGCCAATCCGGGCTTCGCCACCCCCTACACCTGTATCTTCAGTCGGGGCCGGGATGTCGCCGCGATCGGCCGCCCCGATCCTCGCGGCCGGTATACGCAGATACCGGTCGAGTTCACGGAGGACTTCGAAGCCTCGATGGACCGTGCGACAGCCCGCACAGATCTCGCAAGGCTCGTCGAGAGCGTCCTGTGCAAGCTCGACGGTTCGCACGATGAACGGGTCGCCGCACTTGCGGCGGACTGGCAGGCGATATGCAACGCCTCGCCCGATGAAGCAGAGTTTTGTCGCGCAGCAGGGCGCCTGGGACTCGACCCGTACGACCTCGACGATTGGCCGGATGGGGTGCTGGAGTGGTTCAAACGTTCGCCTCCGGGTGGTCTCGACAGCGCCTTGAACATCGATCTGCTCGAGTCACCCGACCCGCCCTCCGCGAAAGCGTCACAGTCTGATGCTTTGGGGCGTATTGCCAGGGCGCTGGCGCTGGCCGAGTCGTCGGAACCGTTCGGACCCGACAGCCATCCAGACTCTGCCTTCTCTTCCGGCTACTCGATGGCCCTGTGGGTCCGCGCTCGCATGGGTCTGGCGCCGGGCCAGCCGATCCTGGACCTGCGCGAGGCCGCCGAGGCCGCCTGTGGACGGGCGCTCGAAGTCGACGAGGCGCACGCCCTCCCCGAGGGGCGCGTACTCTCGGTCGTCGGCTGGCGCGCGCAGTCGGTGCCGATCGTGGCCACTGGCAAGACGCGTGCTCGTCGTGAGTCGGCGCTGCGGTTCCTCTGGAGTCGAGGCCTCTATATGGCGTTGCGAGAGACGGCTCGCGGTCCTCGCCTCGTCACCGACGCAAAGACGTGGGATCAGCGGGCGTCACGAGCGTTCGCCGCGGAGCTGCTCGCTCCGCGCGAGTATGTTCGGGAACATTACTCGGCCGTCGAGACGCGTGCGGGTCGCGACGAAGCCGACGCGTTGTTGGCGGAGCTCTACAATGTCAGCCCGACGGTCATCCGGCACCAGGTAGAGAACGTGCGCATCCGTTGGTTCGGCTGATGGGAGGCCGCGGATCCTGGCGGGCGGGCGGCACGCCTGGGCCCGGTGTTCGCCGCAAGTTCGCCGCGCCGCGCGAGACTTGCTAGCTTGCCCGCCGATGCCTCGCCTCGCCCCCACCCTCACGCTCGCCACTTTGACCGCATGCAGTGCAGTCGCCGCCTGCGGCGCCCCGGTCGTCCAGCCGCTCGACGACGCCAAGCGCCCCGAGCCGCCGCGAGCTGTCTCGAAGGACAGCAAGGACAAGCCCGCCGACCCGGCGACCCCGGCCACCGCCGAGCCCGCGACTCCGGAGCCCCCGAAGTCGACGCAGCCCTACGCGCGCGCCGGCGACCCGAAGGACCAGCGCGACGAGCTGCGCTTTTGGGGCTTCTCCGCCGACGGCACGAAGTACGCGTTCGAGACCTACTATCACGGCGCCGGCGGAGCCCAGTGCGAGGGTCAGGCGAGCCTCTATATCGTCGACGCGGAGACCGACAGCTTCGTCAAGGACAGCCCCCTGGTCATCAAGCACAAGCAGCCGGACGCCGATCGCTGTGACCCGCCCGACCTGCGCGCCGAGATGGACCGCCACCGCGAGCAGCTCCTGCACCGCCACGCCATCGTCGTCGGGAATCAGGGCGCCCCGATCGTGCCGGCCCCCGCGGTCGACGAGCAGGGCAAGGCCCGCGCCTCGACGATCGCCCTGCCGTCTGGCACCACGCTGCGCGCCGAGGTCGAGGTGATCGACGGCGACCGCGAGAAGGTCGGTGAGCGCGGCGCGGCGTACAAACTCACGCTCGTGCGCGAGGGTCAGCCGCCGAGGATCATCGAGCCCGGCACGCGCCGCCGGCCCTTCGTGTGGGACTACAACCTCGACGAGGGCGTCGTGTTCGTCGGCCCCGAAGGCCGCCACCTGGCGATCGTCCTCGGCACCGCCCAGCGCTCCTTCGAGGGCGACCGCCACAGCTACATGAGCAACGCCGTCAAGCTGCCCGACGGCTGGTGACCGCTCAGGGCTGGCGCGGCGCGACCGAGCCGGCCCACTGCAGCGCACGCATCTCCGTCGGGATCCTGACGCCGAGCAGCAGCACGAGGTTGGCGAGCCCGATCACCAGCGCCGTGTGCCAGGCCCCGAACACCAGCGGCAGCGCGGCGAGCTCGAGCACCACCGCGACGTAGTTCGGGTGACGCAACCAGCGATACGGCCCGCGAGCGACCGGCGCGGCGCCGGGCACCACGAGGATCCGCGTGTTCCAGGCCGGCCCGAGCGTGGCGATGGACCCATAGCGCAGCGCCTCGGCCGCGATGAACACACCGAGCCACAGCTGCCACCCGCAGGCCAGATGCGGCCCGCGGCGAAACGCCTCCAAAAACCACATCAGCAGCCACGTGCCGTGGATGACGAAGAACAGCGGATAGTGGCGCGCGCCAAACTCTTGCGCCCCCAGCGCGCGCGCGCGGGCCTCGTTGCGCCGCGCGAGCCGCAGCTCCGCCACGCGTTGCACGAGCACCACGCTCAACAACCCGCCATACAACGCCTGCGCGCTCACCATCGAAACACCACGCCTTCCGCCGCGAACCCGGGCCCGAGGCCGAGCACCAGTCCTGCCGCATCGGAGGGCGGCGTGTCTCGCATGAAGCGCTCGAGCACGAACAGCACCGTCGGGCTCGACATGTTGCCATGCGCGCGCAGCACCTGATACGCGGTCTCGATGCGCTCGCGCGGCACCGCGAGCGCGGCCTCGTAGGCGGCCAGCACCCGCGCGCCGCCGGGGTGCAGCACGTAGTGCTCGATCTCCGCGACGTCGATCCCGACCGCATCTGCGCTCGCGCGCTGAAAGCCGGGCACCGTCGTGCGGACGAGGTCGGGGATGCTGCGCGCGAAGCGGACGCGCAGGCCCTCGGCCTCGAGCGTCCAGCCCATGACGCTGTCGCTGTCGTCGATCAGGTGCGTATGGCTGCCGAGCACGCGCAGCCCGGGCCTGTCCTCGGGGACAGGCGCGAGCACGACCGCGGCCGCGCCGTCGCCGAACAGCGCCGTGGCGATCAGGTTCGACTTGCTCCGGTCGCCGTGCACGAAGGTCGCGCTACACACCTCCGAGGCGATCAGCAGCACCGGCCGTCCGAGCGCGCGCGTCAGGTCGGCCGCGCGTGCCAGGCCGGCCGCACCACCGGCGCACCCGAGCCCCCACAGCGGCACGCGGGCCGTCGCGCGCGACAAATTCAATTGCTGCACGAGGTAGCTGTCGAGGCTCGGCGTGGCGATCCCCGTGGTCGACACGAACACCAGCGCCGCGACCTCGTCGGCGGCCACGCCCGCTTTTTGTAACGCCTGCGCCCCCGCCTCGCGGGCCATGTCGAGCGCGCTCCTGCAATACACCGCGTTTTTCTCCGCGAACGTGTGCGGCGCGTCGAACCACTCGATCGGGCTCGCCATTTGTCGCTCGCCGATCCCGCTGTTGTCGAAGGCCGGCAGCAGGCGGTCGATCTTCGGGAAGTTGCCGGCGAAGAACCGCCGCGCGAAGCCACGTAGCTCGTGCTGGGCGATCCGGTGCGGCGGCGAGGCGGTCGCGACCGCGAGCACCGCCGGGACCGCGCGGATCATCGCCCCTGCTCCTCGGGGTCGGGCTCGGGTGTCTTGCACGTGTTGCGAAACACGTACTGGCCGAAGCGTTTGCGGTGGTTACTGACCCAGTCGATGCTCGGCCGCTTTTTATCCTCCGGCAAATAGCCGAGGCGATACACCGCGATCAGCTCGAGGTCGTCCGGCACCGCCAACAACCCGCGGATCTTCTGCCAGGCCTCCGGGTACTCCATCGGCGTCGACACGAACTGGATGCCCATGCCGAGGGTCGCGGTCGTCAACCAAATGTTCTCGATCGCCATGCCGATGCCGAGCAGGCTGTAGAACCCGCTGAGCTCGCCCGGGATGTACTCCTCGCGGGTCAGCATGGCGGCGAGCAACAGGGGGCTGCCGGCGATCAGCTTGGCGTTGTCCTTGCCGAGCGTCTTCGGGACCCCGAGCGCGTTCATCACCTTCTGGCCGGCCTCCGAAAACACCTGTTTGATGAAGGGTCGCACCGCCATCGGCATCTGGTCGATGAAGATGCCGTCGCGGCGGGTCTGCATCTCCTTCTCGCTGAAGCGAAAGTAGCGGCTGTAGCGGTTGAAGAAGCGCCCGCCGGACATCAGCGACTCCATCGTCTGGCCGGCGATCTCCGAGATCTTGGCGCGGATGGCATCGTCCGTGATCAGGACGAAGCGCCACGGCTGCGAGTTGAAGTGGCTCGGCGCGCGCGAGGCCGCCTCCATCAGCCGGTGCTGGTGCTCGAGCGAGACCGGGTCGGGCTTGAACGGCCCGTTGGTGGTCCGGCGGCGGAGGATCGCGTCTCGAAAGTCCATGGTCGGAGCTCGTGCCTGGGACGACTTTTACAACGGATGCGACGGATGCGACGGATACAACGGATACGGCGGATACAACGGATACGGAGCTTGCTCATGCACGCGAGAGCAGCGTGACAACATGGCCCAGCAGGCCGATCACCGCAAGCAGCGGGTGCCACGGCGTCCGCGGCCGCGCCCGCGGAAACATCGCCAGCGCCGCCACGGTCACGCACAGGCCGGGATGAAAATTCACCACCAGCGCCGCCACCGAGCTCGCAAACACCAGTGCGTAGAGCGCGTGGTGCCAGCGACCAAAGCCGACGCCGGTGAACTGCGCCGCCACGCCGACGAGGCAGTTGACCAGGTACAGCAGCGCGGCGAGCAGCGTCATCGGGCCCGCGAGCGTAACACCTGCGAGCTCCGATGCACCCCATGTCTCCGATGCATGGGCCCCGACGACCTGTCCTCGGGGACAGGAAGGGTGCGCCCGCCAGCGGGTGGTGCAGGCTGCGCCGGGCATGCTCGCGGTCCTCGGCGGTGTCTCGATCGCGCTGGCCTACCCCCAACCGCCGCCGGCCGTCGAGCTGCGCCGGGGCGCGCCGCCCGGCTGTCCGGGACAGGCCGCGCTCGAGCGGGAAGTCGCCGCCCTGCTGGCCGACCACGTGCCGCCCCCACGGGCCACGCCGGCGCGCCTGCACTTTCGCGTCGAGCGTCGCGGCACCGCCTGGCACCTGCACGGGGAGATCACCTCGTCCGAGCTCACGGGCCATACGCCTTCACCCACGACCCCGGGGCGTCGCAGGACAAGCATACTCGCTTCAAGGGCGTCGGTCCGCTGATCCTCGTGCCCAACAACGTCACGCTGTACCTCGTGACCTGGGGCGTCGTCATCGAGAAGCCGCAGGGTGACACCTCGCGCGGCGTCGACTGTCAGGCCAACGCCGCCACGGTCGAGATCCGCAACTCGATCACGACGACTACGCCGGCGCCGACGTGCTCAACCCGTGAGCACGCGTCAGCGTCCGCCGCCGCCGCGACGACGCGACCGCGACTGATGCGGGTGGCGGCCGCGCTCGGGTCGCACGAACATGTAGCGCTCGTCGTCGGGGTGCTCCGCCAACTCGCAGGTGACGTGGAAGAGGGCCGGCGTCCGCAGAGGCGACTTCGCTGCGAGTTCGGCGTAGAAGCGGTGCTCTCGTTCGTAGATGCGAGCGGGGTGCATCATCGTGCGGACCTCGACCGACGCCGTCGGGAACTTGGCGATGATGCTCGTGGGAGCATCGGTCGGCGCCCCCTCGTACACCACACCGACCTTGCCGATCTCGCCCATGAAGCCGACCCCGGCAGCAGCCAGGTCGAGGACCACCGACGCAACGGATGTGTCGGCACCGATGACACCCGACTCGCGCAGTGCTTCGGTCATCCACTCGGCGGTGATCTCGCTGGTGGTGGTGGGCAACGTCGTCGTCATGGCGGCGAAGGTAGCGACGCAGCCTCGGCCCGCTCGCACCGGAAGTACGTCATCGCGTGCGGAGCCGCCCGGCGTCCGGGCCCGAGGCGTCAGGCTGGCCGCGACCCACGACCACCACGGCCACACCGCCGATCTCCTCGACCACGTGGCACCCCACACCCTCCCACGCGGGAGGTCCGGAGTGTGATCCGTCGCGCACATCGAACGATGCGCCGTGCAGTGGACAGGTGAGGCCGAACCCGCGCAGCCGACCCTCGCTCAGCGGGGTGTCGGCGTGCGAGCAGTTGTCGTCGAGTGCATACAGCGCTCCGGCGACGCGACACACGACGATGCCGTCGCGGCCGACGTCTTCGAAGCAGCGCAGCTGACCGTCGGCGAGATCGGTGAGGTCGCCGAGCTCGACGCGATCGGCGTCAGCCATCGAGCGTCCCCAACGCGAGATGACGGTCGATGTTGTCGTGGAAGAACTTGATGCGGCGTTCCTGCCACGGCATGTACTCGCCGCGGAAACCACGCGAACGCAGCCCCTGTTGCTGCGTGTTCCAGATGGCAACGTCCTGATCGATACCGGGCCCGCACGAGACCTCACCAGCGAGGCCCGTCTCGTGTTCGACCTGATGGTCGATCGACACCCAGTCACGCATCGAGTTCGACCAGTACTCGCTGGAGCCCTCGGGAAACAGCGTGAGGTACCACATGTCGAAGTAGCACCGCTGCGGGTCGGTCGGGTGTGGGGTGGAGCGCAGCCAGATGCAGCCGTCGGGCTTCATGCTGAACGAGATGTTCGGGAACACCGTGTAGTGGTAGTTGTCGGTGAGTTGCTCGTCGGAATACGACGAGAAGTCGTAGCCCTTCGATGCGCCGAGTTGGCGCTTGCGTTGCTGCAACGCCGTGCGCAGCGACGACAGATCACCCAGGTACGGCTCGGGATCCAGCTCCCAGAATTCGAGATCGGGACCGAGGCTGTTGATGGTGCGCTCGGGCTTGCCCTGGTACTGCGGTCCAGGACCACCGCCGGGCATCAACATCCGAGCGTGGCCAGACGGGTACAGGTCGAACTGGCAACCGCTGTGGTGTTCGTTCATCACTGCCAGCGTCTGCGGGTGCACGTACGGCAGGTGGTAGCTCTCGTTGAAGTTGTCCTGGACGCACTTCCAGTTGAACTCGCCCTCGACGGTCACCCAGTGGGTGCGCTTCATCTGCTCCATGCGATACACGTCGAGGTGCTCGGCCACCGGATCGAGCCACTCGCGCAGTGGTGCGGCGTCGGCGTCCATGTTGAACCAGATGAACCCCGCCCACGTGTCGCTCGGCATCTCGACCAGGTTGCGGACGCCGCACGGGCTCCCCTGCGGGAAGTCGTCCTCGTCGGGCACCCAGTTGAGCCGTCCATCGGTGCCGAACCGCCAGCCGTGATAGGCGCACTGGAACTCGCCGGTCAGCAACGACCCGACCTCGGCGGTGACGAGGCGATTGCCGCGGTGCTGGCACGCGTTGAAGAACGCTCGGACCTCGCGATCGATTCCACGGACGGCGATGATCGAATCACGACCGATCTCGTAGGTGACGTAGTCGCCCGGCTCGGGGATCTGATCGACGCGACCGGCCACTTGCCAGACGCGGGGCCACAACGCCTCCTCTTCCCGACGAGCGAACTCGGGCGCCCAGTAGCGATCGCCACGGATCGCCGTGTCGGTCAGTTCCGGTTCGGGCGCCTTGGCACGTGTGGTCCCTGCCACACTCACCCGCTGCTCGATGATGTCGGTCATGCGATCCTCCTCGATTTGCGAAATTCGTCGTGTTGCGTGCCCCGACACGTTCCCGGGTGAGGCCCCGCATCTAACCTAGCGATCAATTATCACGTGGCGCCGGTCGGAGCGCCCAGAGGGGGACAGCAGGTATGAGCCAGAACGCTGCGAGCGCGACGCAATGATTCGTGGGATCCACCACGTCGGTCTCTCGACGCCCGACCTCGATCGGCTCGTGGCGTTCTACCGCGACGTCATGGGTTTCGAGGTCGTGATGAACACGCAGTGGCGCGACCGCGAGATCATCGACCGGATGGTCGGACTCTCCGGGTCCGCTGCTCGCCAGGTGATGGTGAAGGCCGGCAACGCCTTCCTCGAATTGTTCGAGTACGAGTCGCCGGTGCCTCGTCTCGCCACTCCCGACCGCAACCCTGCCGACCACGGCTACACCCACATCTGCATCGACGTCGTCGATATCGACGCCGAGTACGAGCGCCTGTCGGCGAACGGGATGACCTTCCACGCTCCTCCGCCGTCGGCTGGCGAATTGGGCCACTCGCGCCTTCGGGCGATCTACGGACGCGACCCCGACGGCAACATCGTCGAACTGCAGGAGATCCTCGACCGCAGCGTGCCCTTCGGCCTCGACCACACCGACCTCGTCCGCTTCGACACCGGCCAGCCCGACACCGGCCAGCCCGACACCGGCACATCCGATGGGACCGCACCATGACCGACACCGTCACGCCCGTCACCGTCGGCCCCGGCGACGCCCGGTGCCCCGGACCGAGCACTCGCGACCTGATCCTCGGCGACTCCACACCAGCACCGACCCCACTGCTGGAGGAGTCCTACACCTTCGAGGGCGACGACGATGTTCCCTACGAGGAGTTCACCTCACGCGAGGTGGCAGCCAGCGAGCACGACCACATGTGGTCGCGCACGTGGCAGTGGGCGTGCCGCGACGAACACATTCCCGAGCCGGGCGACTACTACGTCTACGACGTCGGCGACCGCTCGGTCGTGATCGTGCGCGGACCCGACGGGTCGGTCAAGGCGTTCCACAATGCGTGTCTGCACCGCGGCACGCAGTTGAAACAGCCGGCCTCGGTCGGCCACAGCGCAAAGTTGCGCTGCCCGTTCCACGGCTGGACGTGGTCGTTGGAGGGCGAACTGATCGACCTGCCGTGCGAGTGGGACTTCCCACACGTCGACGCCGACGACTACCGCCTTCCCGAGGTCCGCACCGGCTCGTGGGGTGGGTTCGTGTTCGTCAACTTCGACGACTGCGCCACCGAACAGATCGGAAGAGCACA
>ENA-OFCF01000722-OFCF01000722.1-metagenomes-genome-assembly--contig:-NODE-722-length-14053-cov-2.902415_pt1 | contig 14053 bp, 14 predicted proteins | sample MGYA00153387_OFCF01 | MGnify analysis MGYA00153387
AATTTTAAGCTAATTTGAAATCAAAAATTCTAGCTGCTTTGAGTGCTTTTTCACCAGACGAATTAAGAATTGTTCAGGAAGATTTTGATTTTGACAATGAAAAAAGACATTTATTGGCAGTAGCGGCAAAAATTAACGATTGAACGGCAAAATATTTTACTTTTGAAGAGTTAGATGCTGAACTTGACTCAGTTATTTCTAGATATGAAAAATAATTTAACAACAGATTTTAGAATTCAATTAATTGATATTGTAAAGTTTATTGCTTTTGACAAAGTTTTTGCTGTAAAGAAATGTAAAAAGGAATTATTGTTAAATATTAAAAAAGACTTTCAAAATCCTTATAATTTTAAAAAATCTATATTTTTTAATTCAGATTTATACAGAAATTATGTTTTTAAGGATTATTCCATTACTTGCAAGATTGATGTTTATAAAGATATTTTATTAATAGTAGACATTATAAAATACAAGAATTTACTTTAATTCCTAAAAATGCCAAGAATTCTTTCAATTGATTACGGTCAAAAACGTACCGGAATTGCCATCACCGACGAAATGCAAATTATTGCTTCCGGATTGACCACAATTCCGTCAGAAACAGTTATTGATTTTTTAAAAATTTATTTTGCTAAAGAAAAAGTTGAAAAAGTAATTATTGGTGAACCCAAACAAATGAACGGATTACCATCTGAAAGCACCGCAATGATTGATAAATTCATCGAAAAATTTGTGTTTTTTTTTCCTGAAATGCTTTTTGAAAAAGTTGATGAGCGCTTTACTTCTAAAATAGCTTTTCAGACCATGATTGACAGTGGGTTATCAAAAAAACAACGACAAAACAAAGGATTAATCGACGAAGTAGCTGCCACAATTTTGTTGCAAGACTATTTAAGAAGAAAATAATTGAAAGCAATTTTCAAGTTAAAATCACCTAAATAGTGACTTCTATTTGTTAACAAACAAAAATAAAATACTATTTTTGCACATTTAAAAAATATATTGCAAATTAACTGTCAATAAATTTCATAGAATGATTTTACCTATTGTAGGATATGGCGACCCGATTTTAAGAAAAGTTTCGGATTACGTAAGTCCAGATCACGAAAACTTAAAAGATATCATTGCAGACATGTATGAAACCATGTACAATGCCTATGGCGTTGGGTTGGCAGCACCGCAAATTGGGCTGAATTTACGTATTTTTGTTATTGATACTACTCCTTTTAGTGATGATGATGAGTTAAAAAATGAAGAAAAGGAAATTTTAAAGGGATTTAAACGCACCTTTATCAACGCAAAAATGTTGATTGAAGAAGGCGAGGAGTGGATTTTTAATGAAGGTTGTTTGAGTATTCCGGAAGTTAGAGAAGACGTTTATAGAAATGAAAAAATAACAATTGAATATTGTGATGACGATTTTGTAATGAAGACCGAAGTTTTTGATGGTTTAATTGCAAGAGTAATTCAGCACGAATACGATCATATTGAAGGTGTTTTGTTCACAGACCACCTTTCTTCTTTAAAGAAACAACTGATTAAAAAAAAGCTTCAAAATATTATGGAGGGCAAGTTGCGACCTGATTATAAAATGAAGTTTTATGCAAAAAAAGGACGATAAAAATTTTTTAACGATATTTAAAATAAAATGAATTTAGAAAAAATATTAGCCATTTCTGGCAAACCTGGATTATATGCTTTGAAGGTGCAAACCAGAACTGGTTTTGTTGCAGAGTCCTTTATAGACGGAAAAAAAATCACAGTTGGATTAAGAAGCAACGTGAGTCTATTGTCGGAAATTTCAATTTTTACCAATTCTGAGGAAAAACCACTAGCTGACGTTATGCGAGCCATCGCTGAAAAAGAAAATGAAGGAATGGCAATTTCTCATAAAGAAAGTAATGAAAATTTAATGGCATATTTTAAAGAAATTTTGCCGGATTATGATCAGGATCGGGTTTATCCATCGGATATTAAAAAAGTATTAAATTGGTATAATATATTGCAAGCCAAAGGATTAGTTTCAAAAGAAACACCTATTGCAACTGATGAAAAAATAAACGAAGAAGTTTAATTGTTTGTTTTTGACTGTAAATATTAGTCCCTTTTATTGACGAAAAGGTTGATTACAATCTATTTTGAATAGTATCCAAATTTGCCGATAAAAAAACTTTTTCGTTTTTTTTCATTGCAAAGCTATTTTCAAAAAAGATAGTTTCATTATCAATTGTTGATTCAATTAAGTAATTAATTCCTCTAAAAAAACATTTTTGAACTGCAACTTTTAGTTTTGATTCTTCAACGATTTTCATTTCATGACTGTACAATAAAATCCTTTTTTCAGAATTCGAAGACGGAATCAACTGTTTCACTCGAATTTCATTAACTTCTCCAAACAAACTTGCAACATACTTGTTTTTCGGATTTTCATATACCTTTTTTGAAATTTCATTTTGAACAATCATTCCATTTTTCATGATGATTATGGATTCAGAAAATGATAAAGTGTCGGTGCTGTGATGACTTGCTACGATGCAGGTAATCTGTTTTTGTTTAAAATAGGCAAACAAATTACGTATTAAATTGTTTTTTCTGAAAGTGTCAATCTGACTAAAAGGTTCGTCTAAAAGCAAAAGTTCAGGTTCTAATGCCAATACTTTTGCTAATGCAACCCTTTGTTGCTGACCGCCGCTCAAAAACTGGACTTTAGTCGAAGCATATTCGGTCATTTCCACAAGTTGCAACAATTCGCGAATTCTTTCTTTTTTTTTAATTACATTCACATTTGACAAAAATTTTCCAACATTTTCTGCAACAGTTGTGTAAAGCATCAAATCATAATCTTGTGCTAAATATTTTATTTTGGAATGTCCGGGAATTAAGTTGAATTTAGGACCTAAAATCACTTCGTTATTCCAGGTAATATTTCCAATTTCTAAATCATAAAGGCCATAAATAAGTTTTAATAAAGTGCTTTTTCCACTGCCACTTTCACCGATTAAAGCAACAATATCGCCAACGTTGACAGCAAAATCCAAATTGGTGATTGTTTCGGATTCAACATAAGAAAATGAAATATTTTGAACTTTAAGCATAATGAGAATTTAAAATAAAAACAGTGCACAAGAAAATAATAAGCAAAAAAAAACCTCCCACTGGAAGGTTTATATAGATTTTCTGATTTTATTACAATTTGGTAACAAACTTGGTTAGTTTTGATTTCAGGTTTGATGCTTTGTTATCGTGAATAATATTCTTTTTGGCCAATTTATCAATCATTGAAATCACTGCCGACAACTTGGAGGTTGCATCAGCTTTATCCACAGAAATTCTAAGCGCTTTGATAGCATTTCTAGTTGTTTTGTGTTGGTATCTATTAAGAACTCTTCTTTTTTCGTTACTTCTAATTCTTTTTAAAGCAGATTTATGGTTAGCCATTGTGTTTTTATTTATTTAATTGTAGTCCGTAGGGGAGTCGAACCCCTCTTACTAGGATGAAAACCTAGCGTCCTAACCGATAGACGAACGGACCAGTATTTCTTTATTGCGAGTGCAAAAATACAATTATTTTTTATTCTCGCAATAGTTGATTAGATATTTTTTTATTTTTTTTAAATTATTTCAATATGCTTTTGCAAACAGTACTCTGCCAGCTGATAAATTACCAGTAAATATGCAATTTCCCGCTTCTTTTTTACTGTTCAAAACGATGCATCTGATGGTTGCTTTTGTAAGCTCTTTAATTTTTTCTTCAGTGCTTGCAGTTCCATCCCAATGTGCCGAAATAAATCCTCCTTTTGTGTTTAGTACTGATTTAAAAGTTTCAAAATCATTTACTTCTGTGGTATGAGCATTTCTGTAATCTAAAGCTTTGCTGAATAAATCGTTTTGAATTTGTTGTAGCAAATCACTCGTATATTTTATAATCATTGAGCCTGCAATGGTTTCTTTGGTCAAATTATCTCTTCGAGCAACTTCAAAAGTACCATTTTCTAAATCTTTTGGACCAACTGCTATTCTAATCGGAACTCCTTTTAATTCCCACTCGGCGAATTTAAAACCTGGTTTTTGAGTAGTTCGATTGTCATATTTTACCGCGACTTTTATTTTTTTAAATGATGAAACCAGTTCTCCTACTATAATTGAAATGGCGTTGAATTCTGCTTCGGTTTTGAATATCGGAACAATCACAACCTGAATTGGAGCTAAATTTGGTGGTAAAACCAGGCCTTTATCATCTGAATGTGTCATGACTAAAGCGCCCATCAAACGTGTTGAAACGCCCCACGAGGTGCCCCAGACATAATCTTGTTTTCCATCAGAATTGACAAATTTAACGTCAAAAGCTTTTGCAAAATTTTGACCCAAAAAGTGTGAGGTTCCAGCTTGTAAAGCCTTTCCGTCCTGCATTAAAGCTTCTATACAATAGGTTTCTTCCGCTCCCGCAAATCTTTCAGTTTCGGTTTTTACACCCTTGATTACTGGCATTGCCATAAAGTTTTCGGCAAAGTCGGCATAAACATTCATCATTTTTTCAGATTCTTCAACGGCTTCAATTCGCGTTGCATGTGCCGTATGTCCTTCTTGCCACAAAAATTCAGCGGTTCTCAAAAACAATCTCGTTCGCATTTCCCATCTTACGACGTTTGCCCATTGGTTTATCAAAAGAGGCAAATCCCTGTAAGACTGAATCCAACCTTTATAGGTACTCCAGATTATAGCTTCACTGGTTGGACGAACAATAAGTTCTTCTTCAAGTTTTGCATTTGGGTCAACCATTAATTTTCCTGGTTTGTCCGGATCATTTTTTAACCGATAATGGGTAACAACCGCACACTCCTTTGCAAAACCTTCTGCATTTTTTTCTTCTGCCTCAAACATACTTTTAGGAACAAACAGTGGGAAATAAGCATTCTGATGTCCAGTTTCTTTAAACATTCTATCTAATTCTGCCTGCATTTTTTCCCAGATTGCATAGCCATAAGGCTTGATGACCATACAGCCCCGAACCCCGGAATTTTCTGCCAAATCCGCCTGAACAACAAGTTCGTTATACCATCTTGAATAATCTTCTGCGCGTGTGGTTAAGTTCTTACTCATATTAAATTGTTTGGCATAAAAATTGTTTAACTATTTTTAACTAAATAGTTTGGCAAAACTAACTATTTTTGTACTGTCCAACAATAAAAATTTTATAGATATGAAAACAAATTCTTTTTTTCCAAAAATTTCATCAATTTATTTTTACGTTCCTTTTTTAATTTTACTTGTTACCTCTTGTGGTTCCTATCAAAATAGCTCATATTATGATCGAGATGGAATTTATGGAGATGTCAATAATCGTACTGCCAGAAATTACGACAACAATCCTTCTAATTTTGATGAAAATTATTTTTCATCAAAAATCAGGCAAAACGACACGGTTCAGTCTTTTACAAATGTAGAAGATTATAACAATCAGAACAACAACAACAACAACGCTGGCTGGGGTTCAAACCCCAACAATGGCAATATTATTATAATTGACAATGGCTGGGGTTGGAACAACGGCTGGAACAACGGCTGGGGATGGAATGGAGGCTGGGGATGGAACAACGGCTGGGGAATGGGCTGGAACAATGGCTGGGGCTGGAATGGCGGCTGGGGTTTTGGTTTGGGTTTCAATTCTGGTTGGGGCTGGAATAACGGCTGGGGCTGGAATAACGGCTGGAATAATGGCAACTGGAATAATAATTATTACAGCAATGCTGCGTCAAACGGCACCAGAGGTGGCAATAATGGATACTATTCCAATAGAGGAAATAATTCCGGAGGGACATATTCCAACAGAAATAACGATAACAACAATTATTCAACCAGAGGAAAAAATGCTGGTCAAAGAAATTATTCAACCGGAAGAGGTTCAAACAATAATACTGAAAGAAACAATTCTTCGTTTGGCACCCGAAATTTATCCAATCCAAATTCAAACTCCACTCGAAACAATTCTGTGACGCCTTCAAGAAATAACAACAATAATAACAATTATACTCCTTCACGGTCTTACCAGTCGCCAAGTTCTGGCGGAGGCTCAAGAGGTGGCGGAGGTTCATCTGGCGGCGGAGGACGATCTTCTGGCGGCGGTGGTGGACGAAGAGGATAATTAATAATCTGATAAAATCACCTGAGTTTTTTGACAATATGTTGATAACTTGGGTATTTTTTTGAAAAACACATATAATATGAAAAAAATAGTTTTCATTTTGATTTTAGGCATAGCTTGTCCTAAATTAATTGCACAAAATGTTGAAGATGCGTTGAGATTTGCAAAAACAAATCAAACCGGCACAGCCAGATTTAGTGCTATGGCGGGTGCTTTTGGGGCTTTAGGTGGTGATTTCTCCTCTATTAACAGTAATCCTGCTGGCTCTGCGGTTTTTATTAATGGACAATCTGCAATAACAGTGTCAAACGCGAATTTGAGAAATAAATCCAATTATTTTAATACACAAACTACTGAAAATTACGCTTCTTTTGATGTGAATCAGGCGGGTGCGGTATGGATTTTCGAGGATTATAATAACAAAAACAATTGGAAAAAAATCGCAGTAGCGTTGAATTATGAAAATCAAAATAATTTTAATGATGCAACTCTTGTAGCAGGTCGAAATCAAAATAACTCTGTATCAAATTATTTTACCAGCTTTGCTAATCAAAATGGAGGAATTCAGTTGTCGTCCTTAAAGAACGGTTTTTATGACGATTTAAATTTTGAAGACCAACAAGCGTTTTTGGGTTATCAAGGTTATATTATAAATCCTGTTGCTGATGTTCCAAACAACACATCTTATGTTGCCAATACCCAGGCGGGTGGCGTTTTTGACCAACAAAATTCGCAACTGCAAACTGGTTATAATGGAAAATTAACTTTCAATATTGCAACCCAATATAAAGATTTTTTATATGTAGGAATGAATTTAAATTCACATTTTGCAGATTTTAGAAATACATCAAGTTTTTTTGAAAACAACGCAGGTTCAATCAATTCGGGCATAAAATCAATACGGTTTGATAATGAAATATATACTTATGGAAGTGGTTTTTCATTTCAGCTGGGAACGATAATCAAGTTAGATAAAGGTTTCAGAATCGGACTGAGTTTTGAATCTCCAACTTGGTTGCGATTGAATGACGAAGTAACTCAAAATTTAGTTACATCTGGTTTTGGTTTTGGAAGTCCGGCAAATCCAAACCTTTCATCAGCCCAACCAGATTCTAATGTAATAAAAGTATATAAATCATATTCGCTGCAAACGCCGTCAAAATTCAACGCAAGTTTTGCTTATGTGATTGCAAAAAAGGGAATTTTGAGTTTTGATTACGGATTAAAAGATTATTCCAGTACTAAAATTGGACTTCAGAATGATTCTCGAAATCTGAATGTAAACCAGCAATTGTCGAACAGTTTAAGAGCAGCAAGCGAATTTAGAGTTGGAGCCGAATATAAAGTCAAGCAATTGAGCCTTCGTGGCGGCTACAGATTTGAAGAAAGTCCGTTTAAAGATAAAGTTACAATAGGTGATATGACGACCTATTCTGCAGGATTGGGTTATAATTTTGGCGATACAAAAATAGATTTGTCTTATTCTTTTTCGCGTCGCAACCAACAACTTTCTTTTTTTTCACAAGGATTTACAGATTTTGCCAATATCAATGCAAGAAACAATACAATTGCTTTGACCTTATTGTTTGAAATGTAATTTTTTTATAAAACACAATTAAAATCATCTTATATTTTAAGATGATTTTTTTTGCCTTAAGATAAAAGACTGCGATTAAAATCGTAATTTTGCACACTTTCATACAAAATCATCGAAATGCGAACTAAATCTTTAAAGAAAAATAAAATTAATGTAATCACATTAGGTTGTTCAAAAAATGTTTATGACAGCGAAGTCTTGATGGGACAGCTCAGAGCAAGTGGCAAAGAGGTGGAACATGAAGCTTCAGCCGAATCTGAAGGCAACATTATTGTTATTAACACTTGCGGATTTATTGATAATGCAAAAGCTGAATCTGTAAACATGATTTTAGAATATGCCGATAAAAAGCAACGTGGTTTAGTTGATAAAGTTTTTGTAACTGGATGCTTATCGGAAAGATACCGACCAGATTTAGAGAAAGAAATTCCAAATGTTGATCAATATTTCGGTACGACAGAGCTGCCTGCTTTGCTAAAGGCTTTGGGCGCAGATTACAAGCACGAATTATTAGGTGAAAGATTAACAACGACACCCAAAAATTATGCATATCTGAAAATTTCTGAAGGTTGCGACAGACCTTGTAGTTTTTGTGCAATTCCGTTGATGCGTGGAAAAAACATCTCACAAACTATCGAAAAATTAGTTAGAGAAGCTGAAGGTTTAGCCAAAAACGGTGTCAAAGAATTGATTTTAATCGCTCAGGATCTGACCTACTATGGATTGGATTTATACAAAAAAAGAAACCTTGGCGAACTTTTAGAAGCGTTAGTAAAAGTTGATGGAATTGAATGGATTCGATTGCATTATGCATTTCCAACGGGTTTTCCGATGGATGTTTTAGAAATCATGAAACGCGAGCCAAAAATTTGTAATTATATAGATATTCCTTTACAGCACATTTCAGATTCAATTCTAAAATCAATGAGGCGAGGTACTTCTCAGGCAAAAACTACTCAATTATTAAAAGATTTCAGAGCAGCCGTGCCAGGAATGGCAATCAGAACAACGCTAATTGTTGGGTATCCGGGCGAAACGCAAGAGGATTTTAATATTCTGAAAGATTTTGTTCAAGAAATGAAATTTGACAGAATGGGCTGCTTTGCCTATTCTCATGAAGAAAATACACATGCTTATTTGTTAGAAGACGACGTTCCAGCCGACGTAAAACAAGCTCGTGCTAATGAAATAATGGAATTACAATCGCAAATTTCGTGGGATCTGAATCAAGAAAAAGTAGGCAAAACTTATAAATGTATCATTGACAGAAAAGAAGGTGCACATTTTGTTGGAAGAACAGAATTCGATAGTCCGGATGTTGACAACGAAGTTTTGATTGATGCTTCAAAACATTATGTTAAAACTGGCGAATTTGTGATGATAAAAATTACTGAAGCCACAGAATTTGATTTGTATGGCGAACCAGTTGTTTAGAGCGCTTTGGTTTTGACAATAAACTTCTTTCATTTTTAATAACATCAATTTTTTTGATTTTAATTTTTTGTCATCAATGAAATTGTATTTACTTCGTAATAACATTAAATTTAATTCTCAAATACCTTAAAAAACAAAAAACTCCAAATTTTTTATTTATAAATAAAATTTTATTAAATTATAGTTTGATTACAACTTACTGTTTAGGGAGTATTTCATGTGATAAAAATGTACCAAGAAATTGTAGAAAATGGCAAGCGACCTACATCGCACCGCTCAACCACTTACCCTTGCTATGTTCCCATCCTGGGGGAGTCTGCAGGAGCTGGTCGTGTAGGACTTGCCGTTGCAAATATACAATTTTTTTGTATTTTTGCAAAGTAGATTGGGCAAAAAGACAAATTTTTAATTTTCTAAATTAATATTATTTTATATGAAAAACCATAATCGGTTATTAATCATTTTATTAGGTTGTTTGTTAAATACATTTTCTTGTGCGAAAAAAAATACGGAAAATTTATTTTCTTTTAATGATGCTAAATTTAAAACTTCTTATACCATCAAAGATGTATTAGTTTTAGAGATATTGAATAAAGAAAATAAACAAATTGATAGTGTAGTTTATTATATCAATGACATAAAATTGACTGCAAAATCTAATTTAGAAGTAATAAATTTTGAATTAAAAGGTAAAAAATTAGGCTACCAGAATTTAAAAGCTCTTGTGTTTTGTGAGGGAGATTTAAAAGGAGTTGAAGTTAGAAATCGAGTTGAGCTGGTGTCAGACATTCAGCCAAAACTAATGAAATATAAAATTTTAAACGTCTTCAATCACGACACAGCATCATTTACAGAGGGTTTAGAATTCTACAACGATACTTTATATGAAAGTACTGGTGAAAGAGGCAGATCATATTTGTTGAAAACAGATTATAAAACAGGAAAAATAATAAAAAAGTTAAAACTTGATGCTAAGTATTTTGGCGAAGGAATCACTATTCTGAACCATAAAATCTATCAATTAACATGGGAAGAGAAAACCGGTTTTATTTATGATGCAAAAACCTGGAAGTTAGAAAAAACATTTACTTATGACAAAGATATTGAAGGCTGGGGCATGACCAACGATGGAACATTTATTTACCAAACGGATAAAACCGAAAAAATTTGGAAAATGGATTCCGGAACCCAAAAAATGATTGATTATGTGAATGTTTACTCTGGTAGTTCTAAAATCCCTAGCATCAACGAACTAGAGTGGGTTGAGGGTAAAATTTATAGCAATATTTGGTTGAAAGATGCGGTTGCGGTCATAAATCCAGAAACTGGAGCTGTAGAAGCAATTTTAAATTTTGCAGATTTAAGAAAATTTACCACGGCGAAACCAGAAAATGTGCTCAATGGTATTGCATATAATTCAAAAACTAAAACCATTTTTATTACGGGCAAAAACTGGAATAAAATGTTTGAAATTAAAGTTTTAGAGTAAAAATTTGGAATATGTATAAAATATTAGCTGTACTTAATAAATTATTTTTACCAAGTTTTTCAAAACAACGATTGGATTTGTCTAAAGCCAGCAAATGGCAAATGGCAATTATAGGCTGGCGTTATTTTGTTACCAAAAGAGCCATTTAAAAATATATTGTTGAATATTGTTTGTAAAACAGATTTAAACTATTACATTTGCACGCACAAAAAAGGCCACGTGGCGCAATTGAATAGCGCACTTGATTACGGCTCAAGAGGTTGCTGGTTTGAATCCAGCCGCGGTCACGAAAATAACGCAATATTCTGTATTTCAGTTTATTGCGTTTTTTTATTTATAATTTTTAATGATCCCTGAATGCAAGATTATTTTATTGATACTGAGTATTGCAATCAAAATTTTAATTCCGATTTTTTCGTTTTAAAAGAGTTTGAACGTTGCACTTTTAACAACTGTAATTTTGGGAAATGTTTATTTAAAGCAATTTCTTTTATAGATTGTATTTTTACAGATTGTATTATTGATAAGGCTAAAATTGGAAATGTAGCTTTTCGCAATGTTGTCTTCAATAACTGTCAGCTTCGAGAGGTAAATTTTGCGATGTGTGACAAATTTATTTTTAAAGTTTCATTTAATAACTGCATTCTTGACTTTTCAAAATTTTATTTATTAAAAATGAAAGGAACAATTTTCAATAATTGCAGTTTAATTGCAGTTGATTTTATGTCAGCCGACCTGACTTCGGTTGTTTTTGAAAATTGCGACTTATATAAAAGTGAATTTTCAAAAGCACTGGCCAATAAAGCAAATTTTAGAACAAGTTATAATTTCACTATAGATCCAACAAAAACAAAATTACAGAAGGCGGTATTTTCGCCCGAAAACATTAAGGGATTATTGTTTAAACATGATTTAATTATAAAGTGATTTGAAACAAATTTTAAGGTATCATCAACAAAAGAAAAGATTTTAGAATCAGAATTAATGTGGAATAGCCCTGAAAGAAACGGCGTCCTTTTTTGGCTTCGTTTAAAAACGAAATCAAAAAAGATACAGTGCATTGCAGGACAACTTTTTTTAGAACTGGCAAATAGTTGCTTCAAAAAAAATCATAATTTATTGTAAGCAGCAATTGCGTTTTTTAGAATTTGAACACACCTGATAAGGGCTTCTTTTTTTAAAACATAGGCGATTCGAACCTGATTTAAACCAACTCCTTTAGTGGAATAAAATCCGGCTGCCGGGGCAACCATAACGGTTTCACCTTCAAAATTATAGGTTTCTAAAAGCCACTGTGCAAATTTATCGGCATTGTCAATTGGAAGTTGCGCTATACAATAAAAAGCACCTTTTGGAATGGCAACCGTCACGCCATCAATTTTGATGAGTTCTTGAACCAATGTGTCTCGTCGTTCGCGATATTCCGAGATGACTTCGTCAAAATAACTTTGCGGTGTGTCTAATGCGGCTTCGCTTGCTATTTGTGCAAAAGTTGGCGGGCTCAAACGGGCTTGGGCAAACTTCATTGCGGTGGATATTACTTCTTTATTTTTAGAAACTATACAGCCTATTCTAGCACCACACATGCTGTAACGTTTTGAAACAGAGTCTATCATGATTGCGTTTTGCTCAATTTCGGGAATGCTCATCACAGAATAGTGCAAATCACCATCGTAAGTAAATTCGCGATAAACTTCGTCGGCAATTAAAAATAAATCATGTTTTTTAACCAAATTTGCCAATTGCATCATTTCTTCTTTGGAATACAAATAGCCTGTTGGATTTCCGGGATTGCAAATTAAAATAGCTTTGGTTTTTGGGGTTATTAATTTTTCAAAATCAGCAATTGGCGGCAACGCAAATCCTGTTTCGATTGTTGAAATAACAGGAACAACTTTTACTCCTGACGCAGTTGCAAAACCATTATAATTGGCATAAAAAGGCTCCGGAATTATAATTTCGTCATCGGCATCCATCGTGCTTCCCATTGCAAAAAGTAACGCTTCAGAGCCGCCAGTAGTAATGATGATGTCTTCAAAATTAACTGGCAAACCAATTTTAATATAAAAAGCGCTGAGTTTTTGGCGGTAGCTTTCAAAACCAGCGGAATGGCTGTATTCTAAAACTTTAATGTCTAAATTTTTTATAGCATTCATTGCCACTTCTGGCGATTTTATGTCGGGCTGACCAATATTTAAATGGTACACTTTATGACCTTTTTTTTTGGCTATTTCGGCATATGGCACCAGTTTTCTGATTGGAGATTCTGGCATATTTTGTCCTTTATTGGATATCTTTGGCATTTTTAATATTTTTGTTACAAATTTGCAATTTTTTTTAAATTAATGCAATTTTTTGAATGGTATATTTTAAATAATATTTTAATGTTGGGTTTATGATTTTATGTAGCTTCTGCAATTTTTAGTTCTTAAAATTAACTTAAATTTGTCTATTTTTGAAGTGATTTGTATATTTTTACTTATTTTAATTTTCTAAACAAATTGTTTATATTTCAAATTTCAGTTTTTTTTATGAAGCATTTTTATCTGTTTGTATTATTTATTTCAGTAAGTTGTAAATCATTTTCGCAAGATGGTTTTCAATTCAAAAAACATCAAAAAAAAATAACTATTCCTTTTAAATTAGCAAGCAACTTGGTGATCATTCCAATAGAAATTAACGGAATTAAAATGAATTTTTTGTTGGATAGTGGCGTGGAAGACACTGTGTTATTTAGTTTGGCAGAAAATACTGAAGTAGAACTTTTTAACACTGAAAAAATTACGTTAAGAGGTTTAGGAACTGCCGCCGCCGCCGAGGGATTAAAATCTACCGGCAATAGTTTAACTTGTTCTGGTTTAACATTAAAAAATCAGACCATAATCGTTATTTTAGATGAAACATTTAATTTTTCTTCAAGTTTAGGAATTCCAGTAAATGGAATTGTAGGATATCACTTTTTCAATAAAAATTTAGTCGAAATAAATTATCAAAGCAAAAAAGTGGTGGTGCATAATACCGAAATATTTAAAACAAAGATTTTAAAAAGTTATGAAGCTATTGATATTTCAACATCATTCAATAAACCTTATTTGCAGGCCAGTTTACTTTTTGACACAGCGGAAATTGAGAGTAAGTTTTTAATTGATAGCGGCAACAGTGACGCAATCTGGGTGTTTCAGAAAAATTTAGATTCCAAACTATTACCTAAAAAGAATTTTGATGATTTTTTAGGACGAGGTTTTAGTGGCGACATTAACGGAAAACGGGCTGTTATTAATAGCTTCAGAATTAAAAATTTTAAATTCATAAGTCCGTTGGTGGCTTTTCCAGATACAGCTTCAGTGCGCAATGTTTCTTTAACGAACGACAGAGCAGGCTCGATTGGTGG
>ENA-OFCF01000723-OFCF01000723.1-metagenomes-genome-assembly--contig:-NODE-723-length-14034-cov-9.017812_pt1 | contig 14034 bp, 7 predicted proteins | sample MGYA00153387_OFCF01 | MGnify analysis MGYA00153387
AGCACGAAAAAACTTATTCACCAATGCGAAATTTATTAGGTTACAGGATACTAGCTCGCGAATAACGCTTCAATCTTTTGGATACAACACTGTAAACCGCTTTTTCTGTTGCTCGGTTGGCTTCACATTCTCGTGCGCGCCGCCTCCGCCAAACACCTCACGCATTGCATCAAGGTAGCCGAAACCGGCCAGCGTAGAGGGCATGAGGAAATGTCCTTCGCCAAATTCATTCCAGTTAGGCAGCATCACGATTTTGCGGCCTAACGAATCGACTGGAAGAGACGGCATGAGCTCATCCCGCGTCCATTGCAACAAGGCGCGGTAGTCGTCCGGCGCCACAAAGCCGCCCTCCCGAACGCCCCAAGCTTCCCTGTCCCAGCCCATCGAAATGCTAGGCAGCACGCCGAAATTCTCCGCCGCTCCAGCATCGCGCTGCTGCATGTTGTTGTTCCGCTGGGCGTTCACGTCCGGTGTTGTCCACGTGTAGGCATAGCAGTAGTCCACGCCGATGGATTTCATCTGCCTCATCGTGTTGTGATCGGCACTGCGCAGTTCCATGAGAACAATCACTCCGGGTAAACCCGCCTTTGCCACTTCGTCGCGCAGCGTTTGAATGGCCATGCGCGCGCCGTCAGCCCCATTGAACATCCGCATCAAATGTCCAATATGGTAGATCGAAAGTATGGGCTTGCCGTCGATCTTCATGTATCGTGGATCCTTGAAGAAATACTCGATCATGTAAGGAATCATGTTTTCCCGCCAGTCCTGCGGATTCGTTTCGCAAGCACCTTCATTGGTCACCATGATGGCGAACTTCTTCAGGTGGCTGTAACGGGCATTGAACAGGCCTTTGATGATGCCTTGGTCAAGCACACCGTCCTTGATCGGGTGATTGATGGCGTTATTCGGCCGGTACCAACAGTGCATCTCGAAGCCGATGCCGTGTTCCACCTGCCACTTGATCTCCCAGTCCGTCACCTCCGGATTGCCGTCATCGTACCAACCCAGATAGGGCTTTCGCTTGTCCGCAAAGGGATGGACATAATCCCACCCGGCATACGACGTGCCCTCACGAAACAGGTTACAGCTTTGCACGCCTAGGATGTGGGAGGCAACGACAGGTTTTGGTTCCGGAACGTAATCCGCCGGATAATCACGCCATGGATAGACCTGCACATCGTCAACCCAAAGATTCCCGGCAAATCGGATCGTCTCCTCCATCGTCGGGAATGTGATCTTTTCGGGCAACCGCTTTCCGTTGATGAAAACCTCGGCGGTCCGGGACTTGGGATCGGCGATGACTTTTGCCATATACCAGAAGTTCGAGCGGTAGGGCACAATCCGCTCAAGAGCCACGCCTCCCAGATTTACGCTGACGCCATCGATTCCATTTGGGAGCAGGAACCGGCACTCGAACACCGTTTTTTCCTGCCATGCCCCTATCTTACGAAGTGCCTCGCCGGCCACCTTGAGACTAAAAATATCGGGCTTTGTCGCACATTCGAAAGGTTGCACGCTGCTGTCTTTCACATTCCAATCGGCAGGAGCCTTGCCAACGCCACACGTCACAAAGGTTTCGTTGACGCTGTAGCCTTTATAGAGATTGACCGGATTGAGGAACATGTCGCCAGTTGCCGCATCGCCAGTTTTCACCAGAACATAGTCGATGCTCTGGATCGGATTCACAAAAGGCAGACCGCTTGCCTTCAATTCGCCATCCACCAGCACTTCGGCGGTTTTCGAGTCGATATCGGCGATGACCTTCACTCCGTATTCGCGATTGGTTTCACAGGGAATCAGCACTTTCCCTGTCTCCCAGCACAGGTTACCGCCCTTGGTCACCAGGCTCACTCCGGCTTGTTCGAGATCACGCAATTGCCAGCACGCGCCCTCCATCGCCGTTGGCAGTTTGAAGCGGAACTCGAGGGTGGCGGTGCCTGTGGTTTGCCGGGCAACTTTGTGTTTGAGCGTGATGGCTCCCTCGCTGCTGGTATCCACCAGCTTGAACCAGTCGCTATGGAATCCAAAGCCATGGGGATAGATGCAATCGGGCTGATACTCAAAATGGCTACCGCTCTTATCGACTTCCCAACCGGAGAGCATCACCGTGTTGGCATCAGACCAAGAATACGGCCGCGGCGACATGAACGAGTATTGCAGCAGGTAGCCGGTCGCCAGCTCGCGCAGTAGCGGTTTCGGCGGTCGCGGGCCGACCTTGAGCACCTCCGGTGGCAGACCTGTCGTGTCAAAATACAAAGTCGGCAGGCCGTAACCTTGCCCTATGCTGCCATAAGTTTGTTTGGGATAGGCATCGCCTGCGGCGTAAACGCCCAGCCACACGTCGGCCACCGCCAGATGCCCGCGGATATCGCTGATGTCCATCATCGGATCGCCACCAGCCTCCTCACCCGAGGTGATGCGATATCTTCGGCCCTGTTCAACCTTCAATGGAAGGGGGAGACGTTCAAAGGCAAAACCCTGCTCATCAACCTTGGACGTGGGCGAAACACTGACTTGCGCCAGCGGCTTCTCCGTGACGGGATCCCAGAGCGTTACCGGATGCGCCCGCTGGAGCGCACCACCGCTGACCGAACGGCCCAGAGCCGTCACGGAAAGTGCATCCGCCGGAGTGAACTCAAAGCCCACGTTTCCAGTGAAATCTGTTCTTTGCCCGGTATATTTCTGAGCGAACAGGTTCATCTCGCCGGATACGGTGTTGAAGTTATCGGTAAAGAGCGTGACGGCCGCACTCGGATAAGAAGCGAGCGCGATGGTCAGGCCAATGGCGGCGAATAAGCGTATAGTATTTGGTTGCATGCGATCGATTCGGTATCTCGGTGGTTTAATTTGATGTGGGCTGTGAGAATGTCGGAGTCTTGGAAAATTTGGCATGTCGCATAGTATGCGCGATGGCGGGTGGTGAGATTTAGGTCACTTTCTTGGGGGATTTTCGGGATTTGGCCTTCTTCTTCTTTTTGGGAGATTTATGGTAGCTCGGCTCTGATCTGGATGAAAAGCTTGTCGGGCAGTGGATCGCCGGGAAGGGCGGAGAGGGTGGTTTGCACGGTTTCCACTTGGCCGGATGTGCCGGTGACCATCTGGCTAGTTCCGGTGTCCTTGGTCCAGGCACCGAGGTTCGTGGAGAACCAGACCGAGTAGTCGAAGGCCGGAGCCGACAGGCTGATAGTCCGGCGAGTGTAGATGAAGGTTTTGCTGGTCTTGTCAAGGACTACGGAGATCGGGTTGACGGAGGAGCCGGCGGTGGGATTGAGACCGAAGGCGTATTCCTTGAAGTTGGTGAGGCCGTCGTTGTCGTCGTCATCCGTCGCGGTGCCGGTTACGCCGTTGGCGGATTTCCAGGTATCGTAGTCGCTGCCGCCTCCGAGGGTGGCGGTGATAATAAAGTTATCGAACGTTCCACCCGCGCCCAAATCTTGGTTATTTGACGCAAACGCGAATTTGCCGTTGTTAGCGTCGAGTTGAACCAGCGTGTAAGTGCCGATGCTGGTGTCACCTGCCCAGATTTGCGCAACTGAGCCTCCTCCATCGAAGGCTGAGCCGCCATCACTGCCGCGCAGTTCCAATGTAATGGTGGCCGGGGTGAGGGGCACTCCTGTCCCCCAAATCCCATTATTGTTAAAATTAAAAATGTTGCCCGATTTGAATAGCGCGCCGAAACTACCAAGTTGGCCTATCTCCGCAGTGTCAGTTCCAACAGTGAAGCCAACCCACCCATTACCGGTGTTTGAGCTGTCGTAGTCGAAGGAGAACTGGATAGCAGTATTGTGAGCATTAGCGTGGGTGATGTAGTCGACGGATGGCAAAACTCTATTACCCGGAGTGTTTTTTGAAATCTCTAACACACCTGCGCCTCTGACTGAATTCGCCGTCCCCCCATAAATACCCGAAATGATGTATGACGCCGGTGCCAGCGAACCGCCTTGGTCGGCATTCGGGCTCGCGGTAAAGCTGGCCTCGGTGCTGAAATTGTCTGGTGGCAGCGCGGTCTGGGCGTGGATGCTAGTAGCAAACGCGCAGGTAAGAGCGGCGATGGCGAACGGATTCATTTTTTTGTGTTCATGCTAATTTTGTTTTTTGTGGGAGGTCCGATCGAATGACACTTACCAAACATATGCTGTCACGATATCGAATTCTTTCAAGGGGTATTGAGCATGATTTTGCGCCAACCTGAGCTGCGGTTAAAACCGAACTATATCAGAATTTCCATTGTTATTTCAATGGAAAGACCTGTATGAGAATAAAATATGCCACTCGATAGGCTTGGTTTTGCGCCTTACATGACATCTCCTTCTCATCCGCTTTAATCTCCAGGTCGGTGGCCAGTTAGCAGTTCCTTGTCGTCCACTTCCACTTTGACCACGCGGATCGGCTCACCTTGCCATTTGTCGCCCAATCTAACCATCACCTACCGAAGAGAAAGAGGCTGAAATAGTCCTCTTCGAGCAACAGCCGCCCGGGATCGCCTGGACGTTTTTCGCGCTTGGGATCGGCCTTCTGGGCTTTGGCGCGGCCCACGAGCGAAGGAAAACAGGGCCAACCTAACAGTGCAGGCGTTTATTTGAAACAACTGAAAAAAAATTCCAGCAAGCAGGAACTATGCCGAACACTTTTGATACCGTTCTAAACATTCAAGATTGAATCATCGCTTGATCGACAAGCATCAATTTATTATAACTTTTTTTACAGAAAATTATCCGCTTCCTGTTATGCGCTGCTCTTCATTCACTCCTAATATTCGTGAAATCATAAAGCTATTTGATCTGCGTGCGGATTTTGTTCATGCGTATGCCTATGGCTCCGGCCACATCAATGACACCTTCTGCGCTTGGTTTGATCAATCCGGCATGCGTCTTCGCTACATCGTTCAGCGCATCAATGACAATGTGTTCAAGCAGCCGGTATTGTTGATGGAAAACGTGGATCGCGTGACCAAGCACGCGCTAGCCACGCTACGAGCTCAAGAAAATCCCGAGGCTCACAGACGCACCCTCACCTGTATTCCTGCGCTCGACGGCAAGCCATACGCCACCGACTCTAGCGGCAGTATTTGGCGCGTCTATCCGTTTATTGAACGCGCTCGCGGTCATGACGAACTGGAAACCAACGAGCAAGCTTACCAAGCTGCTCGGGCTTTCGGCGAGTTTCAAAAACTCGCGGCGACCCTCGAAGGTTCCCGTCTTCACGAAACCATTCCACATTTTCACCATACGCCTAAACGACTCGAAGCGTTAGAAAACGCCATTCATGCGAATGCCGCCAATCGTCTTGGCGAGGTAGCAGCCGAGATCGACTTCGCCCGCTCCCGAGCTGCGGACTGTGCGCGCATCACTGACCTTATCGCATCTGGAGAGATTCCAGAACGCATCACCCATAACGATACAAAACTCAACAATGTCCTTTTAGACGACATCACGGCCGAAGGCGTATGCGTGATCGATCTGGACACCACTATGCCTGGATCCGCGCTTTACGATTTCGGAGACATGGTCCGCACTGCATCTACCACCACGCGCGAGGATGATTCTAACCCCGCCCACATCGGCATCCGCATCGACCGGTTTGAGGCTTTGGCAAAGGGCTACCTATCCACAGCGACTTTTCTAAATGAAGCCGAGCGGGCAAATCTCGCCTTTGCAGGCAAGCTTCTAACTCTCGAATGTGGGATTCGATTTCTCACTGACTATCTCAACGGGGACGTATATTTTAAAACCACACGCCCTTCACACAACATGGATCGTTGTCGAAATCAATTCAGCTTTGTCAAAGTCATCGAGAGCCGCATGGCTGAGATGGAGGAAATTGTAAAACTCGTAAAGCCTTGAAACAGTGAACAAGGGGCAAATTTCCCGTTAGTTAACGCGGAATTAGAGCCCATGTTCTCATTCATCCGCCTTTTTAAAACGAATCTCCCATTTCGATTCACCATCAAGGAAAAGGCGTGCGGTGCGAGAGGCGAGTTTGTCGGTTTCGCCTTTGCCCGTTCCCACGACCTGCACATACCAGCCGCGCATGCCCGAGGTCTTCGGGTCCGTGAATTTCACTGGCTTTGACCAAGCATTCGGATCGTCCAGCCTGTCCGCAAACAACACGTATTGACCCTCAGTTTCCCACTGCGAGTTAATGGTCCGATTGACCACCATCACATATTTTTTTAAGTAAGTATTCCAGTGAATCGATGGCCCCCAGAACAATTGGCAATCCTTGCTATGAACATCGCCAATGATCGGCAGAAATGGAGTGACTGCGCCGCCGCCGACTGCCGGTTGTTCCCACTTGCCGTTGTGCCAAATCATCACCTTTCCAACCGGATTATCACGATCTGCAAAAGGCATCCGAGCCACGCACAGACCCTGTTCCGATGGTTTGGGGGCAAAACTGGCGAAGAAAATGTAGAAATATTCCTTCCGGTCATCCAAGAAGACGCACAAATCTCCCACACCACCCGCATACCAAGGCCCTTGGCCATCGCACTTCAAGTCATTTGGCCGACCATCCATCACGAATCCTAGACTCTGCCAGTTCACGCCATTGTCGCGGGATTTCACTGCGCCGATGCGTGCCAGAGTCGGATATCCTTCGGCCGGCAAACCAGATCGGTTAGTGTTCGGGCATACATTGGGAAATTCATTGTGAACCCAGCCATACAAGGTGCCATCATCATCTTTCCATGTGCTTTCCATCCAGAGCCATAACTTATCCAGAGCCGGATCCATAATCGTAGCGGAGCCACGCTCCAAATGAAAAAGATCAGGACCTTGATTGCGCCACGGGTGCTCCCATGAATTGAATACATATAGAGTGTCGCCAACCCAATGCATGGGACTGCCGCAATCCACCACGAAGTCGGCCTTCCGCTCCGCATTATGCCCACCCGGAAACTTGATTGTGGGTGCACCTGTCAGTTCCACTGATGGACCATCAGCCGCAACGGCACCAATGACCGCAACTGAGCTAACAATAAGGCAACAGAGTTTTATTTTGATTAGATGATTCATGTTTGGTGTATGTTTTTAGAATGAGAGTTTGCGAAAATGATGTTTTGCGAAACGATGAAAAACGCCAAGCCGCAGTGCCTGCGAAATGGTAAAACCGCGTGATTCATAGCGTTATGATCGGCCTTCTCGGCGGACATGAAAAGCAATTATTTCAATACTTAGGTAAGTTTCCACAGATAATAGAAAATGCGGGAAAATTGCTCTGAAATCTCGTGGTGAAATTTAGACCACAAATCTGCTTGCCAGTAGTAGCCGTGATTATTATTCGTAACTAGCTTCAGCTTTAAGGAATCTGTTATTTATGAAAATCATACCATTCTGTATTCTAGCAAGTTTGTTGGTGGCATCTGCCGCCGAGCCGCCTCCCCTTATCCCCCAGCCAGTAAAAGTGGAAACCGGTAATGGGGAATTTATTTTTTCAGTGACTTCCGGCATTTGCCACGACCCGTTGTTCACTGAAGAAGCCGAGCTTTTTGCCGCAGATCTGGAGAAACTCACCGGCCGCAAACCCCAAGTAGTGACTCAGGAAATGAAAACTTTCCTGCCCTCCGAGATTCTTCTGGAGCTCGACAAATCCCTCGATTTGCCGGCCTCAGGTTATCATTTGAATGTCTCTGCGCACTCTGTAAAGATCACCGCTAAGGATAAGGCGGGCGCCTATTACGGCACTCGTACATTGCTCCAACTGCTGCCCGCAGGGAATGCCAAGACTTGGGATGACACCCAGTCTGCTACCGTTCCATCCCTAAAAATAACCGATTACCCGCGCTTTGATTGGCGTGGTATGATGCTGGATTCGGGTCGTCATATCCAACCTGTTACGGACATCAAGAGATTCATCGATTGGATGGCCTTCCACAAACTCAATGTGTTCCATTGGCACCTAACGGAAGATCAAGGGTGGCGCATTGAAATTAAACAATACCCAAAACTAACTGAGGTCGGCGCGTTTAGAGAATCCTCTCCTCCGTACGGAAACCGCAAGGCTGACGACGGAGTACGCTACGGTGGCTTTTACACTCAGGAACAAATCAAGGAAATCGTCGCCTACGCTACGGCACGCCACATCAATGTGGTCCCGGAAATTGAACTTCCCGGCCACGCCGCAGCAGCCATCGCCTCGTATCCAGAACTCGGCAATTCTGATATACCCGGATACTCTCCTAAGGTGGTGACCCGCTGGGGAATGCAGTCTTACACCTTCGCGCCGAAGGAGGAAACGTTTCGTTTTCTTGAGGATGTCCTCACCGAGGTGTGCGCACTTTTTCCCTCGAAATTCATCCACATCGGCTGTGATGAGGCTCCAAAAGACCAGTGGAATCAATCAAAATTCGCCCAAGACTTGATGAAACAGGAGAAACTCAAAGATGCGGAAGCACTCCAAAGCTGGTTTATTCGCCGCATCGAAAAATTCCTCGAATCTAAAGGCCGCAGCATCATCGGCTGGGATGAAATTCAGGAAGGTGGGCTGTCCAAGACCGCCACCATGATGGTCTGGCGCGATGAGATGTGGGGCAAACATGCACTTGCCCTCGGCAACAATGTGGTGATGGCTGCGATGACCCACACTTACTTCGATCACTATCAGAATCCTGAGGCCCAGGAATTAGCAAAGGGAAATGAATACGAAGCCATCTGCTGCCTGCTGCCGTTAGATAAAGTCTATTCTTATGATCCGGCATCGATTGCCGAGAATCCAGCCCAGAAAAAACAAATTCTCGGCACACAAGCCCAGCTTTGGTCAGAATACTTCAAAGAATTTAAAAAGGTCGAATATCATGCGTTCCCCCGAATGGCCGCTCTAGCGGAAGTTGCCTGGACCCGGCTGGATGCAAAAAACTACGATCAATTTAGTAAAAGACTCGTCGGTGTGATGAAACACTACGATGCGGGAAAGCTGAATTATTCCAAGCCTTCTGCGCAATGAACGGAATGTCCAAATTTTGGTTTCATGCTTTTTGGCGTCCGATCTTGAGCTTGAGTTTTGTTAGGTTTTTGTCCTTGAGCTAAAAAATCCCACTCACCTCTGGGATTGCCATCGAAGGAAATAACCTCCACTTTCCGCTCGTGAAAGTTTCCAAAGCCATCATCACCGCCGCCCGTGTGAATCAACGCACGCTGCCACTTCAAACGCTTGTGGACCGCGATGGGGTCGCTAAATCTGCACTTGCGATTCTAGCAGAAGAAATCACCGCAGCCGGAATTACCGAGATTGCTGTGATTGTTTGTCCGGGTGATGAAGCAGCATATGCCAATGCCGCTGGCTCACTCGCGCACAGCATGAGATTCATTCCGCAGCAGAAACCGCTCGGATACGGCCATGCGATTCAGCTCGCAGCAGATTTCACCGGAGACGATCCATTTCTCCTCATGGTCGGCGATCACCTTTACACCAGCCGCAATGATCAATCGTGCACGGCGCAACTGCTAGAAGCCGCTCTATCAGGAAAATGCTCGGTGTCAGCCGTTCAAGCCACTCATGAGAGCAAGCTGCCCTATTATGGCTCGGTCGGCGGTCACCGCGTCGCAGGCTCGGATCGGCTTTATGAAATCGAGACCGTGATCGAAAAACCCACACCCACCGAAGCCGAGCAAAAACTCGTGATCCCTGGTTTACGCGCGGGAAATTACCTTTGTTTTTTTGGCATGCACGCGCTCACTCCTTCAGTGATGGAAACGCTTGGCCGCCAGCTTGCGGCGGGCCAAGCCGATCTCTCGTCCGCACTTGCAGAAACCGCCAGACGCGAGCGCTACCTCGCCTATCAGATTCATGGGCGGCGACACGACATTGATCTGCATTATGGTCTGCTCACCACACAACTTGCGCTCGGTCTAGCAGGAAAAGAACGTGATGAAGTGCTTTCACTCATCGTCGAGTCATTGGTGCAATCTCAATCCTGATCCAGACATGGCCAGCCTCACTGATCTGATCACATCCGCAGACGAAGACATCCGCAATCGGGCGCTTGACGCTGCCTGTGCAGAAATGAAACTAGCAGAATTGTTAGCGGAGGCAGAAAGCCTTGAAATCTTTCGTCACCATAGCGAGAACATCTACGAGCGAGTGCGAGCTTTGTTGTTTCTTCACACGATTCACCGCTTCCATTTGCCCTCGCGGCTAGTCGCAGAAAAATCCGGCAAGATCCCTTTCAAAGGATACGAAAACCTGCTAGAGCGCCGCTTCGAGGAGGCCATTGATGTCTTTCTCAAATCACAGAAAGAAAACGGCCCGAGTGATGCGATTTCGAGTGCGCTGGCTGCAACCTATCAAAAACTCGCATTCCAAACGTTAGCCGATCAAGTGCGCCGCAGCGTGCGCAGCGTGAGTGGCAATCAGTGGATGTTCCGCATGGGCCATCCTGCGGACCAACCGTTGCGCATTCGCAAGGAACTCACCCAACGTGATTCTGCTAGTGGACTCTATCCGGTCTTACGCGAACGCACACCTGTCCGCATGGACCTCACTCACTGTGGCTGGAGTGACATCTTTTTCCTCGGCATGGACTACCCTGAGGGCGCAAAGGTACTCAATATTTCAGTCGATCTCGCCGTCCACGGACGCGATAAAATTCCCGCTCCACCGGTGGAGGCCAGCCTACGCGTGATCGAACAACCGGTGCTGCGGCTCACCAGCGTTGACCTCGGATGCACCGCAGATATTTCTAGCCTCAATGAGGTGTTCGACTTCGCAAAAGACTATTTAGGATTGCTCAAGGCAGCGGTTATTGCCAGCGGTATCGTGCCGCCAGGCATTGAAGGTTCGGGTCATGATCTCGCAGATCTGTTGGAAAAAGTGGCTGGCCCCGGTCTCGGGTTAGAAATTGTCAGCAACGTGAACAATATCCCGAAAGGCTCGCGACTCGCAGTTTCCACCAATTTGTTAGCCGCCTTAATCGGCGTCTGCATGAGAGCCACCGGTCAAGCCCGCTCAATGGATGGGGCTCTTGATGAAAGCGAGCGACGCATCGTTCTAGCTCGCGCTTTGTTAGGCGAATGGATCGGCGGCTCCGGCGGTGGGTGGCAAGATTCCGGCGGTGTTTGGCCGGGCATGAAGCTCATTTGTGGCGCAGTTTCCGCAGAGGGCGATCCTGAGTTTGGCATCAGCCGCGGACGTCTGATGCCCACTCACCAGATACTGGATACCACCGACGTGCCGGATGATGCACGCCGCAAACTCCAGGACTCATTGGTCCTCGTGCACGGCGGAATGGCCCAAAATGTTGGGCCGATCTTGGAAATGGTCACTGAAAAATACTTGTTGCGCAGCGAGCCGGAGTGGAGTGCCCGCAAACAAACTCACGGAATTCTTGATCAAATTCTAACTGGCCTACGCACCGGGGATATCGCTGCCATTGGCAAAGCAACCACTGAGAATTTCAACGGACCGATTCAGACGATCATCCCATGGGCTGGGAATTTATACACTGAAACTCTTATTGAAAAAACACGTGCGGAATTCGGCACGGATTTCTGGGGGTTCTGGATGTTAGGAGGCATGTCAGGTGGTGGCATGGGCTTCATGTTCGCTCCAGAACGCAAGGCAGATGGGCAATGCTTCCTGCAGAAAAACATGTTAGAAACCAAACGCCTACTCGCCTCGGCACTGCCTTTTGCGATGGAGCCAGTGGTTTACGATTTCGCCATCAACGAGCGCGGCACGTGGGCAGATCTGCTCATCGGGAAAGACGCACTGATGCCATCTGGATACTATCGTTTTATCGTTCCTAACTTGTTGCGCAAAGATCGCCAGACACTCGGCGCAGCGCGGCTCGCCGAGCTTGATCGCTTTGCCGACGCTTGCCGCACTCGTCCTGAACTCAAGGGCATGGTTAGCACGCTTTTCGATTCGATTTTCCCACATGGTGAAGAGGATTCATGCAATCGACATAATCTATCTGTCACGCTGGAAACATATGGTTTCGACCCTGTCACTCATGAACAGATTCGCGATGATCTCAGAGCTGGACGCATCGGTCTCGCTCAAAATCGCCTATCATCTAATTCTACAATTGAGGATGTTGAGGAAAATGATTTGATAGAACACTCACTCGGTGACTCATCACACATCGGTCTGCGTGAAATCGGCCTTGCTGCACTGGAGAATGGCGAGGTGGCAGTGATTACCCTAGCTGCGGGTGCGGGTTCCCGTTGGACGCAAGGAGCGGGCGTGGTCAAGGCACTGCATCCATTCTGCAAACTCGGCGGGCGGCATCGTTCCTTTGTCGAGACTCACCTCGCCAAGAGCCGCAAAACGGCCCGCCTCTGCGGCACGCCGCCACCGCATGTTTTTACTACCAGTTATTTTTCGCACGAGCCAACTCGTCGGTTTCTTGAGCAACATAAAAATTTTGGTTACCAAGGACCACTCATTCTATCCGAAGGAAAGTCGGTTGGTCTGCGCACCATCCCGACCGTTCGCGACCTCCGTTTTGCTTGGGAGGAAATGCCTCAGCAAACTCTTGATGTGCAACAGCAGAAAGTTCGTGAGAGCCTGCGCACCGCACTCATTCACTGGGCCGAATCCGCCGGTGAAGCGGCCGATTACACCGATAATCTGCCGCTCCAATGCCTGCACCCGGTCGGGCATTGGTATGAAATTCCGAATCTCCTACGCAATGGCACCTTACAAAAATTGTTGGAAACTCATCCGCAATTGAAGACCTTGGTCATGCACAACATCGATACCGTGGGCATGGATCTAGATCCGGTCTTGCTAGGTCGGCACCTAACAACGAATACCGGACTCACCTTCGAAGTGATTACCCGCAGGCTAGAAGACCGTGGCGGCGGCCTTGCCCGTGTGAATGGAATGCTGCGACTGGTCGAGGGACTTGCCATGCCTCATGAGCAAGATGAATTCAACCTCACTTATTATAACAGCAACACTTGCTGGATTGACATCGATGCCATGCTCGTCGCGTTTCAACTGAGCCGCCAAGATCTATCAAACGCAGAAAAAGTCGCCGCCGCCATCCGCACTTTGGCCGCCAAGATGCCAACTTACATCACGCTCAAAGAAGTGAAAAAGCGCTGGGGGCACGGCCAAGAAGATGTTTTTCCCGTCTGCCAATTCGAAAAACTTTGGGTAGATATGAGTCAACTTTCAACGATTGATACCCGCTACGTGGCGGTGCCACGATTGCGTGGCCAACAACTCAAGGACCAAGCTCAGCTCGACGGTTGGCTGCGCGATGGCTCAGGCGCCTATCTTGAGTCGCTATGCGAGTGGGCGTGAAGGCACTTCTTGATTTTTTAGTTTTGCGCCGACACCCGTGATTTTCTATGCGTGCCGCGCTTGTCGGCGCCTGCGAAACACAACAAACATGCCTGCTAGAATTACGGCAGTAGAGGAAGACGGTTCAGGAACCACAGTGAACCCAATATCTCGCAACGACGCGATCAAGGTTTGGCTCAAGAAGCCATCACCGCTTAGAACGCCTGTCATGAGTTCGTTATCCATCGACTTGCCAGCATTAGGTCCGCTTAGCACTGTCCGAGCTGCCACCCCGTCACCGGGATCGCCGTCAAATCCCACTTGATTTTCTAAAGCGAAATTGTCTGCCACTTCATTCCAGTGGACCTGAGCGGTGCCTCCCCCTCCATCCAGCTCGATCGGAATCGTGGTGGCCACTGGATTGAATTCTGCTTGATACGCAGCCAAACCGAATGCTCCCTGATAACTACCCACCGTGCCAATTGTCCCGGTGCGATTGGAATTTCCTTCAATCCCATCATTGTAAACCTCATTGTCCTCCCATAGCGTGCCGAAGCCCAGCGCGTGCCCAATTTCGTGTCGGAGCGTCAGTATATTGAGCGCACCTGCATCAGGATGGATATTGAAATTCGCACTGCCGCTGGTGGAGATAATAAACCGTTGATTCCCTGTCACCGCGTCTGCCACCACGTTGCTGTAAGTCAAAGCCGAAGGACCCGCAGATCCAAGAAGAACCCCGCCCCCTGAAGCTGCTGTAGCGGGCTGAGCAAAAGTGGAGGGAATTAAACTGAGCAAAAGTGGAAT
>ENA-OFCF01000724-OFCF01000724.1-metagenomes-genome-assembly--contig:-NODE-724-length-14032-cov-2.514989_pt1 | contig 14032 bp, 14 predicted proteins | sample MGYA00153387_OFCF01 | MGnify analysis MGYA00153387
CGAAATCGAAGGCATCGGCAAGGACAACGCTGCCGGGTACTACGCCTGCATGGGGTATTTTCAGAGCATCAAGTCACCTGCTAACGAGAAATTCGTTAAGGCGTTCAAGGCCAAGTACGGCCAAGAGCGAGTTATCGGGGATCCGATGCAGTGCGCCTACAACAGCGTCTACCTGTGGAAGATGATGGTCGAAAAGGCCAAGTCTTTTGATGTCGAGAAAGTCGTTGCCAGCGCTCCAGGCATCGAGTCCCAGGCACCTGAAGGTCTCATCCGTGTCGCGGGCAATCAACACGTCGCGAAGAAAGTGCGTATCGGCCGTGCGCGCCCAGATGGTCAGTTCGACATCGTCTGGGAATCTTCAATTATTGAACCAAACCCTTACCCCAAGCTGTAGAAATGATTTTGCCGGCAATTTATGCCGGTGCCTTTTGTGCTGGACTCCAAGCGAGTCCAGCGTTTCAGATGTTCTCACGAAAGCAGCCGTGCCATGGGTTTTGATATTGCAGTGATGCAGGTGTTCAACGGGGTCAGCCTGTTCACCATCCTGCTGCTGATGGCGATCGGTCTGGCGATCGTGTTCGGCCTGATGGGCGTGATCAACATGGCCCACGGCGAGCTCATCGCCGTCGGGGCCTACACCACCTATATCATTCAGAACGTATTCGCCGCCGGCCTGAATCTATCACCGTTCGGGATCTCCATCGCCATTCCCGGTCTCAACCTATCGCCTGGCAGCATGGGCTGGTATTTCGTGGTCGCGCTGCCGGCGAGCTTCCTGGTGGCGGCCCTCGTGGGACTGTTACTGGAGCGGACGGTGATCCGCTTTCTCTACAAGCGCCCGTTGGAGTCACTGCTCGCCACCTGGGGGATATCCCTCGTTCTTCAGCAATTGTTCCGGCTCATTTTCGGAGCGAACAACGTCCAGGTAGGCAGCCCCTCATGGCTTTCGGGGAACTGGACGGTCAATGACGTCGTGTTCGGTTGGAACCGGGTCTTCGTGATCGGTTTCGCCGTGCTCATCATCGTGGCGACATGGCTCGTCCTGAATAAGACCTCGCTGGGTCTGCTGATCCGCGCGGTGATGCAGAACCGCAACATGGCCGCCTGCATGGGGGTCCGCACCGAGCGGGTAAACATGCTGACCTTTGCCTTCGGCTGTGGCCTCGCAGGTCTTGCCGGAGCCTTCCTTTCGCAGATCGGCAATGTCGGCCCATCGCTCGGTCAAAATTACATTGTCGACGCCTTTATGACCGTCGTCGTTGGCGGGGTGGGCAATATCCTCGGCACCGTCGTCAGCGCGCTTGGCATCGGCATGGCGGACCAGTCGCTCCAACAGTATTTAGGAAATCCCGTCATTGGGAAAATCCTCGTCCTCGGTGCCATCATCCTTTTCCTGCAATGGCGCCCGGCAGGAATTTTCGTCACCCGCTCCCGCAGCCTCGACTAGACCATGAGCCGCCCGCCCATCGCTGGACGCATCCAGCTTCCCCTCCTCATCGGGGTCGCCATCTTCCTGGTGGTGGTGATGCCGCTGTTGAATCTCTACGGTTACATCGAGCCCTTCACCCTCAATCTCTGGGGCAAGTATCTCTGTTATGGAATCATGGCGATTTCGATCGATCTGCTGTGGGGTTACACCGGCCTGCTCTGTCTCGGCCAAGCGCTGTTCTTCACCCTCGGCGGATACATGATGGGCATGCACCTCATGCTGATGATTGGAAAACTCGGTCAGTATAAAAGTGTCCTTCCCGACTTCATGGTGTTCCTCGGGCACTCGGAGATCCCCGCGTTCTGGCAGCCGTTCTATTCGTTTCCCTTCGCGCTGCTGATGGTGTTCCTGGTCCCCGCGGTGCTGGCCTATGTGTTCGGCTGGCTCGCCTTCCGCTCGCGCATCAAGGGAGTTTATTTCTCCATCCTCACCCAGGCCCTCACCTATGGCGCGGCGCTGTTGTTTTTCCGGAACGACCTGCTCATGGGGGGGAACAACGGCTTCACGGATTTCCGCACCTTGCTGGGCGCGGACTTGCGGGTCCCGGACACCCAGCGCGTGCTCTACATCTGCACCGCCGTGCTTTTGGTGGCCGTGGTCGCGGGCTGCAAATGGCTCACCGGATCCCGCTTCGGCCTCATCCAGCGGGCCATCCGCGATTCGGAGAACCGGGTGCTGTTTTCCGGCTACGCCGCCGCGAATTTCAAACTCTTCATCTTCGTCCTCAGCGCGATGATCGCCGCAGCCGCCGGCGCGCTCTACGTTCCGCAGGTCGGCATCATCAACCCCAGCGAGATGACCACCGAGAAATCCCTCGAGGCCGTCGTCTGGGTCGCTCTCGGTGGCCGCGGGACGCTCGTCGGACCGGTCATCGGCGCAGTCTCGGTCAATGCGCTCAAAAGCTGGGCCACCCGCGCCTATCCGGATCTCTGGGTGCTGATCCTCGGCGGCACCTTCGTCCTCATCGTCATGTTCATGCCGAAGGGCATCGTCGGCCTGCCCGCCCAGATCCATCAACTCGTGGTGCGGATGCGAAGGAAAAATCCCGCCGCCGCCGCCTCACTCCCCGCTGCGGAAACTTCCAAGGCCACCGACTCATGAGCCAGAAACCGTTCCTGCTCGCTGCCGAGGGCCTCAATAAATCGTTCGACGGCTTCAAGGCCATCAACGACCTCACCTTCTATCTGGATGAGGGCGAGCTCCGCACCGTCATCGGTCCCAACGGCGCCGGCAAAACCACCTTCCTCGATCTCATCACCGGCCGCACCCAACCGGACGGCGGCACGCTGCTGTGGGACGATGCGAAGCACGATCTTCTCAAACTCAACGAATACGAAATCTATCGGCTCGGCATCGGCCGCAAGTTCCAGACGCCCACGGTTTACACCGACCACACCGTCACCGAGAATCTCGCCCTTTCGCTCGCCGGCTCCCGCGGCATCTGGCACAGCCTCTTCGGGAAAATCACCGCCGCCCAGCGTGACCGCATCGCGGAGATCCTCGCCACCATCAAGCTAACGGATCATGCCGCCCGCAAGGCCGGGGCGCTCGCTCACGGCCAGAAACAGTGGCTGGAGATCGGCATGCTCCTCGCCCAGGAAGCGCGGCTCCTGCTCGTCGATGAACCGGCCGCCGGCATGACCGATGAGGAAACCTACCGCACCGGTGAGCTGCTGCTCTCGCTCGCAGGAAAGCATACCATCGTGGTCATCGAGCATGACATGACCTTCGTCCGCCAGATTTCCCAAGGCCGGAAGGTCACCGTGCTGCATCAGGGGCACGTGCTTTGCGAAGGCCCCGTCGACCAGGTCCAGTCCGACGAGCGGGTCATCGAAGTCTATCTCGGCCGTAAATCCAAAGTCGCATGATCGCCACCCTCACCCGGGAAAGCCTTTCCGTTTCGGACCTGCACGTCTCCATCGGCGGCAGTGCCATCCTCCGCGGTGTGGATCTAACCATCCGCCCGCAGACGGTCTTCTGCCTGATGGGGCGCAACGGCGTCGGCAAGAGCAGCACCCTCAAGTCGATCATGGGTCTGTTGCCGGCCGATTCCGGAAGCATCGGACTCGAAGGAAATCCGATCCACCGCGCCTCATCCTCGGAGCGCGCCCGGGCGGGTCTCGGCTACGTCCCCCAGGGCCGTGAGATTTTCCCGCACCTCACCGTGGAGGAGAACCTCTTCATCGGCCTCAACGCCCGCGGTCTCAAGCGGGATGCCAGCCAGACGGACCGGATCTATACGCTCTTCCCCATCATCCGCGAATCCCTTCATCGCAAGGGCGGCATGCTGTCCGGCGGCCAGCAGCAGCAGCTCGCCATCGGCCGCGCACTGCTCACCAATCCCAAGGTGCTCATCCTCGATGAACCGACCGAGGGCATCCAGCCCAACATCATCGACCAGATCGGAGATGCCATCAAGATGCTGCGCGCCGAAGGCCGCATGAGCATCCTGCTGGTCGAACAATACCTCGATTTCTGCAAGGAACTCGGCGATGACTTTGCGATCCTCGAGCGCGGCGCCGTCGCGGCCTCCGGGGAAATGGCCTCGCTGACCAATGGCATCGTGAAGGAATTCCTCACCGTCTGATCTCTCCGTGTTGGGGAGAAAGCGAACCGCCCATAAGCGGCTCGCAGTCGATGCAATTCCTTTCACGTTGCAGGCCTAACGATGACCAGAAGGAAATACCACCGCTTTTTCCAAAGAATAATTATTCTCTGGCATGGATCGCGCTTCAGTCGGGCTGAAGCAGATTCACCTGCTCCGCCACCTCCATCATACAAAAGCCGAACCATGAAAAACAAGTATTGCAAAGCTCTCATCAGCACCCCACTCGTCGCGCTGGCGATGTTAGCGGACGTTGCCACTGCGGGCACCACCGAAACGATGGCTCCCGCACCGGCGCCAGCGCCAGCGGAAGATGTCGTGTCGGGCGTGCTCAAGCTCGATTTTAACAGCCACTTCATTTCCTACGGCAATGACGTCTGGAGCGACGGCAATCCTCAGTTCGGCGAAACGAACTTCAACCCGATGCTGGAACTTGCGTTCGCGCTTCCAGCGGGCTTCAAGGCCACCCTCGGAACCTGGTGGGATGTCACCGACAAGGGAACCTCCGGTGCCATCGGCGGCAATCTTCGCGAAGTGGATGTGTGGGGCGGCCTCGCCTACACCTACGACAAATTCACTGTCGGTGTGGTCTTCCAGGATTGGTTCTATGGCGGCACTGGCGCTCCCGACAAGTCCGAGGAAATCCTCGACGTCAACTTCTCCTACGATTGCTTCCTCAAGCCAACCCTGACGGTTCACAACCGGCTGGGAGAGGGTGCGTCGGGTGGTGATGAGGGCACTATCCTCGTCGCCGGTATCAGTCACTCGATCGAAGCGGGTCCGGTGACCATTTCGTTCCCGCTGAACGTCGCCTATTTCGTTACGGACGAGTTCCACGGCCCGACCGGAGACTCCGGTTTCGGCTATGCCTCGATCGGCATGGGCGCATCCCTCGCATTGACCGAAGTCATCGGTGAATCCTTCGGTAACTGGACCCTGAATGGCGGCGTGGCCTACTTCTTCACCAACGACCAGATCACCGTGAATAACGGCGAGGACAACTTCCTCACCGCCAGCCTCGGGCTCGCGTTGGCTTTCTAAGGTATCGTTGGTTTTTTTGCATCAAATGGTTGCGGCGGGAGGGTACGATTGATCGTTCGGTATCAATGCTCTCCCGCTAGCTGTACCAATTTCAGACGTTTTTTCCCCTATAACTACATCTCAATCCCATGATCTCACGCATCCTCCCCACCGCGCTCGCCGCGTTCACTTTTACCACTGCCGCCGTCCTGGCACAGGACTCGGTCAAGGTCGGCGTCCTCCACTCGCTCAGCGGCACCATGGCCATAAGCGAAACCTCGCTGCGCGACGTCCTGCTCTTCACCTTCGACGAAATCAACGCCGCCGGCGGCGTGATGGGTAAGAAGATCGAACCGGTCGTCGTCGATGGCGCATCGAACTGGCCGCTCTTCGCCGAAAAGGCCAAGCAGCTTCTCGACCAGGACAAGGTTTCCGTCACTTTCGGCTGCTGGACCTCGGTGAGTCGCAAGTCGGTCCTGCCGGTCTTCGAAGAAAAGAAAGGGTTGCTCTTCTACCCGGTGCAATACGAGGGCGAGGAAATGTCACCGAACATTTTCTACACCGCCGAAGCCGTGAATCAACAGGCCACTCCGGCCGTCGACTACATGCTCGAAGAAGGGAAAAAGAAGTTCTATCTGATCGGCTCTGACTATGTCTATCCGCAGACGACCAATCTCATCCTGCTGGAGTATCTCCTCAGCAAGGGCGTGCCGCTTGAAAACATCGGCGGTGGTTTCACAAAGGACGCGTCCGGCAAGATCATTTCCGCCGGGAAATACACTCCCTTCGGCCACACCGACTACCAGCAGATCATCTCCGAGATCAAGCAGTTCGCCGCCAGCGGAGACGCCTGCATCATCAATACCCTCAATGGCGATACCAACGTTCCGTTCTTCAAGGAGTATGCAGCCGCAGGTCTCGATGCTGAATCCTGCCCGGTCGTGAGCTTCTCGGTTTCCGAAGACGAGTTCCGCGGGCTTCCTGCCAGTCAGCTCGTCGGCCAGCTCGGTTGCTGGACGTACTTCCAGTCGATCAAGTCGCCCGAGAACGCCAAGTTCATCAAGAACTTCAAGGCCTGGCTCGCGAAGTCGGACGAATCCGGAATCGTCAAGGACGGTCGCGTGACCTGCTCGCCGATGGTGCTTTCGTATAATGGGGTCTATCTTTGGAAGGCTGCGGTCGAGAAGGCCGGCACCTTCGAGGTGGACAAGGTGATGAAGGCACTTGAGTCCGGCATCTCCTTCGACGGCCCCGGTGGTAAGGTGACCACTCAGAAAAACCACCATCTTACCAAGAACGTCTATATCGGCGAAACCCGGGCTGACGGTCAGTTCAAGATCCTGAAGGAATACAAGGACGTCGTTGGCGAGCCCTTCCTCAAAGGAACCTTTAAATAATTTCTTCTCTCGGTTGCTATTGGTTGAACCATGCCCTTTTCGGAGGGCATGGTTTTTTCGTTATCCGCTTGGCATGGTCGGTGCTCGGACGCATCACTCAATCCATGCAACTGCCTCGCCTGTTATCCGCCAGCCTTTGTTTTCTGCCATCGGTCCTGTTGGCCCACCCGGGGCACTATCACCCGGACGAGACCGACGAGTTCGACTTTCTCAAGGCCACGTTCTTCCACTCTCACGGAGCGCTTGATATCATTTTTGTGGGAGTCGCGGCCTGCAGTTTGATCATCGCGCTCTTCGCCGGGAAGCCCGCGCTGCGCTTGGGCGCGCTGGCGGTGATGATCGGTGCGCTGGCTGCTCTCTGATACTCCGGACATGCATCTTTCTCCTCGCGAACAGGAAAAGCTCCTCATCGTCGTGGCTGGCGATCTCGCCGCGCGGCGCCGGGCTCGCGGACTGAAGCTGAACTATCCGGAGGCCGTGGCGCTGATTACCGCCGAACTGTTGGAGGCCGCCCGCGATGGCAGGTCGGTGGCGGAGCTGATGAGCTTCGGAACGACTCTGATATCGCGCGCCGAGGTGATGGAAGGCGTGGCGGAAATGATTCACGACATCCAAGTGGAGGCCACGTTTCCAGATGGCACCAAGCTTGTCACCGTCCACCACCCGATCCGATGATCCCGGGAGAAATCATCACCCCGCCCGGCGCGCCGGACCTCGAATTGAACACAGGCCTCGCCAAACGGAAGACTGTCGTCGCCAATACCGGTGACCGCCCGATCCAGGTCGGCAGTCACTTCCATTTCGCCGAGGTGAATGCGTCCCTCGCCTTCGATCGCAGCCTGGCCCGCGGCTTCCGGTTAGACATTCCCGCCGGCACTGCGGTCCGCTTCGAGCCGGGTGACACGCGTGAGGTGCCGCTGGTCGCCTTCGCAGGCAAACGTGAAATTTACGGCCTGAACAACCTCGTCAACGGCCCGCTCGACTCATGAATCAGACCCGCGCCAACTACGCCGGCATGTTCGGCCCGACCACCGGCGACCAGGTCCGCCTCGCAGATACCGAGCTTTTCATCGAGGTCGAGCGCGACCTCATCGCCGAGAGTGGTGGCTATGGAAACGAAGTGAAATTCGGCGGCGGCAAAGTGATCCGGGATGGCATGGCACAGTCACCGCTGGCATTGGATGCGGATTCGCTCGATCTGGTCATCACCAACGCACTCATTCTCGACGCCGCCCAGGGCGTCATCAAGGCCGACATCGGCATCAAGCACGGCCGCATCGTCGGCATCGGTCACGCCGGAAATCCACTGCTTCAGGATGGGATCACCATGACCATCGGCGCCGCCACCGAAGTCATCGCGGGCGAGGGCTACATCGTCACCGCCGGTGGCATCGATACCCACATCCATTTCATCTGCCCGCAGCAGATCGAGCATGCCATCGCCAGCGGCATCACTACCCTGATCGGCGGCGGCACCGGGCCGGCCCACGGCACCTACGCCACCACCTGCACGCCGGGGAAGTGGAACATCCACCGGATGTTAGAGGCTGCCGAGGCATTTCCCGTCAACCTCGGGTTTCTCGGGAAGGGAAACTGCTCTTCCCCTGAGCCGCTGCGCGAGCAGGTCATGGCGGGCGTCATCGGCCTCAAGCTTCATGAAGACTGGGGCACCACGCCCGCCGCCATCGATACCTGTCTAACGGTGGCCGACGAGTTCGACATCCAGGTCGCGATCCATACCGACACGCTCAACGAAGCCGGCTTTGTGGAAAGCACGCTCGCCGCCTTCAAGGGCCGCACGATCCATACCTATCACTCCGAAGGGGCCGGTGGCGGCCATGCGCCTGACATCATCCGCGTCTGCGGCGAGGCGAACGTGCTACCCTCATCCACCAACCCGACACGTCCTTTCACCACCAATACGATCGACGAGCATCTCGACATGCTGATGGTCTGCCATCACCTCGATTCGCGCATCCCCGAGGACGTGGCCTTCGCCGAAAGCCGGATCCGTCCCGAGACCATCGCCGCGGAGGACCGCCTGCATGACCTCGGCGCGATTTCCATGATGTCCTCGGACAGCCAGGCGATGGGTCGCATCGGAGAAACCATCACCCGGACCTGGCAGACAGCGCACAAGATGAAGGTGCAATTCGGGAAGTTAGAAGGCCCAAGCCACCCCGCCGCTGACAATTTCCGCGCGCTCCGCTACGTTTCGAAATACACGATCTGCCCGGCCATCACCCACGGCATCGCCCACGAGGTTGGCAGCATCGAGGTGGGAAAACTCGCGGACCTCGTCATCTGGAAACCCGCGTTTTTCGGCGTGAAACCCGAGACCATTCTCAAAGGCGGCTTCATCGCCTGGGCGAACATGGGCGATCCCAACGCCTCCATCCCCACGCCGCAGCCGACGATGTATCGCCCGCAGTTCGGGGCCTTTGGCAGGGCCATCGCCAGCACCTCGGTTACCTTTGTCAGCGCTGCCTCGCTCGAATCCGGTGCGCTCGACGAACTCGGTCTAACCAAGCGCTTGGTCGCTGTGAAAAACTGCCGCGCCATCACCAAGCGCGATCTGCCATTCAATGACTCGTTACCGAAGATCACCGTGGATCCGGACACCTACACCGTCACCGCCGACGGTGAGGAACTGAAGTGCGAGCCCATGTCCGTGCTGCCGCTGGCGCAGCGTTATTTCCTGTTTTGAAGATGGCTGGCTTCAGGCCATTGCTGGAGCGGTGGTGGCCTTCACGAGTCTTGGAGAATTCTAGAAATCGCAGTTGCCCGGAGTCCTTGCGAATGGGATGACGTCCCTGATATTTGCCATGCCAGTGACGAACATGAGCAAGCGCTCGAAGCCGAGGCCGAACCCGGCATGTGGGACGCTGCCATATTTGCGCAGATCGCTATACCAGCCGTAAACCAGCGGATCGAGGCCATGTGCGGCGAGATTCCCTAATAACAAGTCGAGGCGTTCTTCGCGCTGACTGCCACCCACAATCTCGCCTATCCCAGGGACGAGCACATCCATCGCAGTGACCGTCCGGCCGTCGTCATTGAGGCGCATGTAGAATGGTTTGATTTCTCTAGGGTAGTTGAAGACCGTGACCGGTTTTTTAAAATGCTGCTCGGTGAGCCAGCGTTCGTGCTCGGACTGGAGATTCAATCCATACTCGACCGGGTGCTCGAAGCTCCTGCCACTGGCTTGTAAAAGCTTGACCGCCTCCGTGTAGGTAATGCGCTCGAACGGCCTTTCGGCCACGAATTCCAAACGCTCGCGTAAACCCTTATCCACGAATTTCGTGAAAATCTCCAAATCGTCACCGCTGTTTTCCAAAGTCTCGCGGACGAGATACTTCAGCAAGTCCTCGGCCAGATCCATGTTGCCTTCCAGATCGCAGAATGCGACTTCCGGCTCGATCATCCAGAACTCCGCAGCGTGGCGTGAAGTGTTTGAGTTTTCCGCTCTGAAGGTAGGACCGAAGGTATAGATGTTTGATAGGGCGCATGCAAAGGTCTCACCTTCCAGCTGGCCGCTAACAGTGAGATAGGCCCGTTTACCGAAAAAATCCTCTTCATCCTTGGCGGGCTTGTCGGTTGGCAAGGTCGTGACGCGAAACATCTCGCCCGCACCTTCGCAATCGCTGGCAGTGATGATCGGCGTGTGGACGTATACGAAATCCCGTTCCTGGAAAAATCGATGCACCGCGTAAGCCAACCTGCTTCGGGTGCGGAAGACCGCGCCATAGAGGTTGGTCCGAGGACGGAGGTGGGCGATGCTGCGGAGAAATTCGTGACCGTGTCCCTTCTTCTGAAGCGGATAGTCCTCCGGAACCTCGCCGATGAGTTTCAGCGAGCGGGCCTGCAGCTCCCACGATTGTCCGGCGGCGGGTGATACGATTAATTTTCCATGAACTTCGATGGAAGCCCCTGTGTTCATTTTGGAAACCAGCTCGTAACCGTGGACTCCCGCGTCCGCCACGATCTGGAGATTTCCCAGGCAAGATCCATCGTTGAGCTCGATGAAGGAAAATGTCTTCGAGTCTCGCCGGGTTCGGACCCAGCCGGCCACATGGATCTCATCCGCGGGCTGGTCGCTTCGGAGGATATGCTTGATCAGGGAACGCATGGGCTTGAATAGCCAGCAAGCTGCATATTGTCAAAGCAGGCACTTGAGTTGTTTGACAGTTGACCACCGGATGGTGGGTAATGGCTCTGCCCGAAGCCCATTCCGATCATGAAATTCATCCACCGTATCCTCATCCTCGCGACGGTCCCCGCCGCTCATGCCTGGTCGCCAAGCCAGGAGCCTCCGGCACTACCGCTGGGTTCCTTCGTTTTGCCGGAGGGCTTGGAAATAACGCCTTGGGCCGTGTCGCCCGCGCTTTTCAATCCAACCAACTTCGACTTCGACCACCTGGGACGGGCTTGGGTCACTGAGGGGGTGAATTACCGTCGCAAGGCCGATCGCCAGTCCGCAGGGGACCGGATCGTGATCCTTACCGACAGCAACGGCGATGGGAAATCCGACCTCTCGCAGGTATTCTGGCAAGATCCTGAACTGGTCTCGCCCTTGGGCATCGCGGTGTTCGATAATGTGGTCATCGTCTCGCAACCCCCGAATTTGCTCAAGCTGACCGATGTCAACCGCGACCTGAAATTCGATCCGGCCTCGGGTGACACGCGCGAGGTGATCCTTACGGGCTTCAACGGCAAGAACCACGACCACTCGCTCCATTCGCTCACGGCCGGACCGGACGGCAAATGGTATTTCAATCAAGGGAATACCTGCGCCGTCTTCACCGACAAGTCGGGCAAGACGTTTCGCATCGGCAGCCAATATTATCAGAGCGGTGGCGTCGAGTGGCCGATCGACACCATGGCGATTTCAGGGGAAAAAAGCGATGACGGCTTCGTGTATGTCGGCGGCTTCACCGTCCGCATGAATCCCGATGGAACCCATGCGGAGATCATTGGCAACGGCTATCGGAACTCCTACGAGCAGACGATCAACTCGCGCGGCTACGTCTTTCAAAACGACAACGATGATCCACCGGCCTGCCGCACCAGTCACGTTCTAGAGCACGGGAATGCAGGCTTTTTCTCAAGCGACGGCAAGCGCTCCTGGCAAGCGGACCAGCGCCCGGGCCAGAGCACGCCGGTCGCCCATTGGCGTCAGGAAAACCCCGGCACCATGCCATCCGGTGACGTTTATGGCGGCGGCTCGCCCACGGGCGTGGCATTCTATGAGAACGGCGCTTTGGGTGACAAATTCACCGGCACGCTTCTTTCCTGCGAAGCCGCGCGCAACGTGATTTTCGGCTACCAGCCGGTGAATGACGGAGCGGGCTTCAAGCTCGAACGGACGGATTTCCTGACGACCAATCCCGAGAAAGATTTCGTCGGAGCCGACTTTACCGGCGGTTCTAAAGGAAATCCTGTGACCTCCGAGGAGCGCAAGATCCGGGTCAATTTCCGCCCGTCCGATGTCTGCGTGGGCCCGGATGGCGCGCTATACGTCACCGACTGGACCGACCCTCGTGTCGGCGGCCACGATACCCAAGATGATGCGGCCTCCGGCGTGATTTATCGGATCGCACCCGAGGGCTTCCAATCTACCATTCCCAAGCTGGATCTCGCCACCCTGGACGGCGCGGTGCTCGCGCTCAAATCCCCTGCGGTTAATGTGCGCTCGCTGGGCTATCAGAAACTGAAATCGAGCGGTGCCGCGGCTTACGATTCCGTGGCGAAGGTCCTCGGCGATCCGAATCCCTTCGTGGCCGCTCGTGCGATTTGGCTGCTGCCGTATCTCGGCGAGCAAGGCGCGGCGAAACTCAAGTCCCTTCTCGAAGGAGACAGCGCCGCCGACCGCCTTACCGCCTTCCGTGCGATCCGGCGGACGGACGGGAAAATCGATGATCTGACAGTCGCCCGCAAACTTTCAATCGATCCCGACGCCGGCATCCGGGCCGAGACGGCCTTGGCGATGCGATACCGCAGCTTCGAGGAAGCGCGCGACGTCTTAGTAAACGTGGCGACTCGTTACGATGGCAAGGACGCCGCCTACCTCGATTCGCTCGGCCTTGGTGCGGGGCATCATTCCGAGGCGCTGTGGAAATCCTGTAATGAGGACCTCAAGCCCGGCCAACCGCTTGAGTGGACGGATCAATTCGCCCGCCTCACCTGGCGGCTGATGCCGGAGGCCGCAGTGGCTTCATTGAAGGTGCGCGCCGCGGCTCCGGCCCTGACGGAGGAGCAACGTAAATTCGCTGTCGACTCCATCGCCTTCATCAAATGCAAGGCTTCCGCAGAGGCCCTGATGGAACTCGCGGCAGAAGGCTCGCCGGTCAAAGAGCAGGCTTTGTGGTGGCTGGAAAACCGCAGCGAGGGCGAGTGGGCGGATCTCCTCTCCCGTCCCGAGCTTGAGAAGCGTGGGCTCCTTGCGAAGCTCATACAGATTGTCGAGGTGACAGTCCCCGCCAAGCCGCAGGTCATGAAGTTCACTGTTGCCGAAGTGCTGGCGCTCAAGGGCGATGCCGTGCGGGGCAAGGCGGCCGCAGGGCGGTGCATCATGTGCCATAAGATTGATGAGGCCGGGGTAGAATACGGCCCCGCGCTGAAAGGGTTCGGCAGCCGCCAGTCGGCGGAGGTCGTCGCGCGATCGATGGTCGATCCGTCGTTTGATATCTCCCACGGCTTCGAGGGCAGCGCGATCCGGGTGCAGGATGGCAAGTGGATCGACGGTCGCATCGTAGCTGATGGCGATCCGCTGGTAATCAGTTCGACGGGCGGCTTTACCCAACGCGTTCCCAAGGTGCTGATCGCCGAGCGGAAATCCATGGACCGCTCGCTGATGATGAGCGCCGACCAGTTGGGCATGACCGCGCAGGATGTGGCCGATGTGGTCGAGTGGCTGAGAACCTATTGACCGTTATCAATCCCGCGGCGGCATGCCTTTGTGCGAGCCGTCGCAGAGCGGCGGGGTCGCGGTGCGTTTGCACTGGCACCACCACACGGTCTTTTTTTCTTCGAGCACGTATTTCACCGGCTGCAGGCCGGTCCCCTTGTGGGAACCATCGCAGAATGGCGGGTGCCCTGAGAGCCCGCAGGAGCACCACCAATGCACGCCGGCATCGACTTCAAGCGCCAGCGGCTTGTTATCGCAAGCGATTGGATCCAGTGCCATCGCTGAGTTCCTTGTTGGTGGCGAGCGACATCCCGGGTCCCGTTTCAGCGGCCGCCTGCTTGTCCAGCTTCGGATACCGCTGGGCGGGAACTTCGTTGAGAAACGTCGCTCCGAGCCATCCTGCGAGGATGACGGACGAACCACTAACAAATCGGCGGGTGCTCATCGAATGATACGGATAAATTAACAACTCTCGCGGCCAGGTTTTGGTTGCGTGGCGTCGAAATAGCAACCTTAAAGGCAGGTCCCTGCGGAGTAGGCTTTCAAAAGGGGATTGTCGTCAGGGATTGCTGTCACTAGCTTCCCCGTCAGGGCAGCCGTCGGGACGGCCCGCC
>ENA-OFCF01000726-OFCF01000726.1-metagenomes-genome-assembly--contig:-NODE-726-length-14025-cov-4.407874_pt1 | contig 14025 bp, 13 predicted proteins | sample MGYA00153387_OFCF01 | MGnify analysis MGYA00153387
AAAATAGTAGCTGCTTGCGCCCGTTTTAATTGGGCTACAGGTTGTTTTTACCCTAAATTTAGCGTTCTACGCATAGGGCAACCCCCATGCCACCGCCAATACACAGGCTGGCAATGCCTTTTTTGCCACCACTGCGCACCATCTCGTGCAGCAGCGTCACCAGAATGCGGCAACCTGATGCGCCAATCGGGTGGCCAATCGCAATCGCGCCGCCGTTGACGTTGACTTTGCTGGTGTCCCAGCCCATCTCTTTGTTCACGGCGCAAGCTTGCGCAGCAAAGGCTTCGTTGATTTCGAGCACGTCCAGGTCTGCCGCCTTCCAACCCGCCCGGGCCAACGCTTTGGTCGATGCGGGCACCGGGCCCATGCCCATAAAGGCTGGGTCCAACCCGGTTGTCGCGTAGCTGGCGATTCGGGCCAAAGGCGTCAAGCCCAAAGCGGCGGCTTTTTTGGCGGTCATCACCATTACGGCGGCTGCGCCGTCGTTCAGTCCTGATGCATTGCCTGCAGTTACGCCGCCGGCCTTGTCAAACGCGGGGCGCAGGCCTGCCAGCACTTCGGCGCTGGTTTTGCGGTTGATGAATTCGTCCGCCGCAAACACAACGGGGTCGCCCTTTTTTTGTGCAATCGAGAACGGCACGATTTCATCCTTGAATTTGCCTGCGTCTTGCGCGGCGGCTGCTTTGGTTTGGCTGGCAAGCGCCAAAGCGTCCTGCATATCACGCGATATTTCGTATTTTTTAGCCACGTTTTCAGCCGTGATGCCCATGTGGTACTGGTTGTACACGTCCCACAGGCCGTCAACGATCATGCTGTCGACCATCTTCCAGTCGCCCATGCGCTGGCCATCACGCGAGCCGTTCAAGACGTGCGGCGACATGCTCATCGACTCTTGACCGCCGGCAATCACGATTTCGCTGTCGCCCGTGGCGACCGACTGCGCGGCAAGCATCACCGCTTTGAGGCCTGAGCCGCACACTGCGTTGATGGTCAAACCCGGAATGCCATGCGGAAAACCTGCTTTCAGCACGGTTTGGCGCGCCGGGTTTTGGCCCACACCGGCTGTGAGCACCTGGCCCATAATGATTTCACCGATCAGATCAGCGTTGAGTTTTGAGCGGTCCAGCACCGCCTTGACTACGGCTGCGCCCAAGTCGGTGGCGGGCGTTTTTGCCAAAGCCCCGCCGAATTTGCCTACCGCCGTGCGGGCTGCTGAAACGATAACGATGTCTTCCATGGTGTTTTCCTTTTAAATGGACTAAAAATTGAGCGAATGAATAACTCAGGCTTTCGCCTTGACGTAGCGCCCAGGTGCAGGCTCAATGGCTTTGTGCGTGCGGCTGCCATAGGTTTTGGGGGATGCAACTTGCTTGCCAGCATGGCCTTTGAGCCAATTTGACCAGTCCGTCCACCAACTGCCCGGGTGCTCGGTGGCGGTTTTCAGCCAATCAGGCTGCAGCGCAGGGAATTTGTTGGCAGGGAGTTTGTCGTTGGTCCAAAAGCTGCGCTTGTTCTTGACGGGTGGATTGATGACGCCTGCAATGTGGCCAGACGCGCCCATTACAAAACGTTTTTTGCCTGGCAAGTGCTGCGTTGACGCGTAGGCGCCACCAATCGGCACGATGTGGTCTTCACGCGAACCGTAGATGTAGGTTGGCATATCCAGATGCCCGAGGTCAATTTTTTGCCCACACACCGTCAGCTTGCCAGGGCGAATCATGCTGTTCTCAAAATACGTGTTGCGCAAATACCAGGCGTAAAACGGGCCAGGCAAATTGGTGGAGTCACTGTTCCAGTAGAGCAAGTCAAACGGCGGCGGCGTTTCACCTTTCAGGTAATTGCCGACGACGTAGTTCCATACCAAATCGTTGGGCCGCAAAAAACTGAAGGTGGACGCCAGCTCTTGGCCCTTGAGCAAACCGCCCTTACCCATTTCATTTTCGCGGTGCGCCACGCTTTGCTCGTCGATAAAAATATCGAGAATTCCGGTGTCGGTAAAGTCCAGCAGCGATGTCAGCAGCGTGAGGCTTGCGGCGGGTTTTTCACCGCGCGCACCAAGCACTGCCAGCGCGGTCGCCAAAATCGTGCCGCCCACACAAAACCCGAGGGTATTGATGGTCTTGGCGCCTGTAATTTCCTGCACCAAAGCTATGGCCTTGATAGCAGCATGCTCGATGTAGTCGTCCCAGGTTTTGGTGGCCATCGAAGCATCGGGGTTGCGCCAGCTCACCACAAAGGTGCGGTGCCCCTGCGCGGTGGCGTAACGAATCAGAGAATTTTCTGGCTGCAAATCCAGAATGTAAAACTTGTTGATGCACGGCGGCACCAGTAAAAACGGTTTTTCATGCACCGTCTTCGTCAATGGCTTGTACTCCAGCAGCTGAAAAAACTCATTTTCAAACACCACAGCGCCTTCAGTGGTGGCTACGTTTTTACCGACTTCAAACTGGCTTTCGTCGGTCATCGACATATGCCCTTGCTGCATGTCGTGCAGCAAGTTTTTAATACCCAGGCCAATGCTCTGGCCCTGCGTCTCAATGGCTTTTTTTACCGCTTCGGCGTTCAGCGCCATGAAGTTGCTGGGCGCCGTGGCGGCCAGCGACTGCTCAATGGCAAAACGCACTCTGGCTTTGACTTTGGCACTGCCCTCCACCGCATCGGCCAGCGCCATCAACGCACGCGAATTCATCAAAAAAGCGGCAGCTGCAAATTTCGATATGGGGTTGTCGTTCCAGGCGGCGGCGGAAAATCGGCGATCAGGTGTGGCGGGAATGGCGCCCCCGGCCTGCACGCTCTGGTTCCACAATTGCGCTGCATCGTGCAGGTAGGTTTGTTGGATGTCCAGCAGCTTGGCGTTATCAAAAGTCACAGCTGGTGCAGCGTTACCGCCAGCACCGGACAACTGCGTAGCCGCCTTTGTCACTGTCATGAGGGACTCTTGCATGAAGCCGGCCAGGTTTTGCCAGCTTGGGTCAGAATTGGTCAATTATTTGTCTCCACTAACGCTTGGATTTTCCGCTTGAAGCCTTGAGTATCTTAGGATTTGGCGTCAAGCTTGTGATTCAAATCAACTATTTAAGAAGTTTTATGTATTTGATCGTTATTGCCTGGATTTACGTTGTACTGATGATGGCCGTTGCGGAGGCAACCAACAGCAGCGGTACGGTGCTGGGCGCGGTCGTGACCTTTTTAGTTTACGGCGTTGGCCCGGCGGGGCTGGTGGCTTACCTCATGGGTGCACCAGCGCGCAACAAACGCAACAAAAAGCTGCGCGCCGAGGAATGGGCCTTGGCCCAGCAAAGCGCCGCTCCTGGCCATCTTGATACGCCGGCACGTTCAGTCGAGCCGCCGGTCGAGCCAGATGCAGGCGGCCATGCGGCCCGTGGCGAAGAAGCCATTACCGGTGACACCAGCGTCGCGCCGGTGCGAAAAGAAACTTGACGGGTTGCCAGATGTGCACCATTGCAAGCTGGAGTCGTTGCCGTACACCTGCGTGATGCCCAAGGCGCGCAACCGCAGGCGCGCCAAACCGGCTAAATCGGCGGTGTATTTGCCTTGCGCGGCGTGCTTGAAATATGCTCCTGCGCTGGCCTGGCTGGCAGCAAACGCCGCCTTTACCTCAAAGCCGACCTCGAACGCCACCGGCCCAACGCACGGGCCCAACCACGCTATTATTTCAGGAGCTGCTTGCGCCCGTTTCAATTGGGCTAGTGCACTAAATGACTCTAAAATAGCAGCTACAGTGGCTTCCAGCACCCCGTACCCAGCAACGCCCGCCAAGCCGCGCCAGCCTGCATGTGCAGCGGCCACCACCGAACCACAACGGGTGGTGAACAACACCGGCAAACAGTCTGCCACCATGATGGTGCAAGCCACGCCGAGCTGCGCAGTAACGCAGGCATCAGCCACCGCACCGTCGTGACTGTCAGTGCCGAGAGGTTCAACGCCCACACCATGAATCTGTTTTAAAAACACCGGGCGGCTGCCAAGGGCCAGTTGTAGCGCAGCCCGGTTGGCGGCAACATTTTGAGGCGCATCGCCCACATGGTCTCCCAGGTTCAGGCTGTCCCATGGCGCGCTCGACGACCCGCCCTGGCGCGTAGTGAACACCGCGCGTACATGGGGCGGCGCTGGCCAGTCGGGCTGCAGCCAGCTGGGCGGCATCGCGGCCGGCTCAAGCCTCAAAATCCGGGCAACCTGACGGCTGCGCTTTTTGAAACGCGGGCAATGCCATGCAGGCGTCAAACGCGGCCATGGTGCGGCTCAAGCCGGTCAAGTCGGTGTCAAAGCGGCGTGCATTGAAGATTTGCGGCACCAGGCAACAGTCGGCCAGCGTGGGCGTATTGCCGTAGCAATACGTGGCTGGTGGCAACTGGGCCAGTTGTCTTTCAAACGACTCAAGTCCCACCCGGCACCAGTGGCGGTACCAGGTGTTTTTGACTTCTTCTTCCACGTGCAGCTCTTTGCTTAAATACTTGAGGACACGCAGGTTGTTGACCGGATGAATCTCGCATGCAATCGATTGGGCCAGCGCCCGTACTTTGGCACGGCCGGCCGCATCAGGCGGCAGCAAGGCGGGCGCGGGGTACTTCTCATCCAGGTATTCAATAATCGCCATGGATTGCGACAGCTTGAGGTCGTCTACTTCAAGCAGCGGTACCAGGGCATCGGCGGCTAGCGCCGTGTAGGCTTCTTTTTTATGGTCGCCTTTAGCCAGATGCACCGGCACGTAGTCGTAAGCCAGCGCCTTGAGCTCGAGCGCAATACGAACCCGAAATGACGCCGAAGATCGAAAGTAGGAGTGGAGTTTCATGCGCAAAGCATAAACCGAAAGGGGCTTTTTTCTGCGCACAGTCGCAATCGCTTGGGCGACTCGCTGCGCAAGTTCGCCGCGTTACCATGCGGCCCTTGCACCCTTGCACCCCTGCACCCCAACACGGAGACACCCATGACCAGCCCGACAACACTGAATGCGCTTGTAAATCACCAGGTCCGCCTTGCCAGCCGCCCATCTGGCCTGCCCACTGCAGCCAACTGGAGCTTTACCGAAGAGCCAGTCGCCGCGCCCGGCCCGGGCGGCGTGTTGGTCAAGTCGCTGTATTTGTCACTCGACCCGGCCATGCGCGGCTGGATGAACGAGGGCAAAAGCTACATCCCTCCAGTTGAAATTGGGGCGGTGATGCGTGCTGGCGGGGTGGGCCAGGTGGTAGCGTCAAACAACCCTGCCTTTGCCGTGGGCGACTATGTGAACGCCGGGCTGGATGTACAAGAATATTGCCTGATCACCCAGGAAAACATCAAGCGCAGCGGCATTTTTAAAATCGACCCGGCCCTCGGCCTGACGACCTGGACCAACGTGCTCGGTATGCCCGGCATGACAGGCTTTTTCGGCCTGATGGAAGTCGGCCTGCCCAAGGCGGGCGAAACCGTCGTCGTATCAGGTGCAGCAGGAGCCGTCGGTCAAACGGTGGGGCAAATTGCCAGGCTCAAAGGCTGCCGTGTGGTCGGCATTGCAGGTGGCCAGGCCAAATGCGACTGGGTGGTCAAAGAGCTCGGTTTTGACGCTTGCATTGACTACAAAAACTCAGACGTGCGCAAGGGCCTGAAGGAACACTGCCCGAACGGTGTTGACATTTATTTTGACAACGTTGGTGGCGACATACTTGACATGGTGCTGGCCAAAATCAATCGCAAAGCCCGCATCATCATTTGCGGCGCCATCAGCCAGTACAACAACACCACCCCTGTCAAAGGCCCAGCCAACTACTTGTCGCTACTTGTCAACCGCGCCCGAATGGAAGGCATTGTGGTGTTCGACTACGCTGACCGTTACCACCTGGCAGTAGCCGAGATGGCGGGCTATTTGAAAGCTGGCACCATGAAGAGCAAAGAAGACGTTGTGCAAGGCATTGAGAACTTTCCTGAGGCACTGCTCAAATTGTTCAACGGCGAGAATTTTGGCAAGCTGGTGTTGCAGGTCGCTCAAGAGTAATTCAGCTCAAGGTTTGACGTCACGCACCAATCGGCTAGCGCCAGGTGAATTGCGCTCCCCTTCGCCCGAATGGCCTTCACCAAAACCCACTACCATGTAGTAACTGGGCCCGACGGACGTGGAGGTCCAGTAGCGCGCAATGGGTGTGGCAGGAAAAGCTTTGGCGTCAATCGCTGCCTTGCCCACATCAATTTCACGCACCGCCAAAATGCTGTTCAATTCTTTCAGTGTCGGCAGGCGCCAGGCTTCGTCCTTGGTCGCTTGCGCTTTGGCCAGCGCTACTGCCTGTGCCTGGTTGGCAAATGTGGCTTTGCCCGCGCAGGTGGATTTTTTCCAGATCATGCCTTCAGCGCAGCGCCGCCAGGTTAAACCCGTTTTGGTGTCGTTGATTTCGTCGCCATCTGATGAGGGCGTGTAACGTTCCTGCGCGCTGGCCTGAAACGCAACTGTGGTCAGCAATAGCGCAAGAAATATGGGGGTCACTAAATGCATAAAAGCCTTTCGGGCAGCAAGCGCGTGAATGTAGGCTTTTATTCTAAGCAGCTTTAAAATTGAAAATCCGAGGGGAGTTACTTAGTCCGGAAATCAGATTTGCCGGAAGCAGAAGTTCAGGCCTGCACAGCCCTTTTGCGACATTGAAACTTCATTGTCACGACACTCGCCCAAAAGACCTGCTTCTGCCAAAAAATTGCATGTTGTGACCAAAGAGCGGACGCCTATCACGATTGATTTAATTTTGTCCTCAGTGCCGATCTGAAAACTCACTTCAACACCATCCTGCACGATTGGCGTTGCAGATCTGCCTGTCATTGCCAACCATTGTGCTTTTGTCTCATCGATTCGCGTACACAGCATCTCAACCTCAACAAGCCCTGTGATACCAAGTTTGCCCCCATCGCAAGCCGATAGCTGCTGCTGTTCTTTAAATTTGCGTTGCGTGGTCGTCAACTGTTCTTTCCATGGAAAGATCGTGCCGTCCAATCCCCATTCGCAAAAGAAAATGCAAACGAGTGGACTCGACACATCCAGTACGACTGAGTTCGTGAAATTGGTCACCTCACGTCCATCAGCAGTTTGAGTAACGTAAGGTCGTGGTGCTTTGCATTTGATGCCGCGATCGCCCAACATTTTGATGCTGTCGGCGAGGTTATGTGGTTCAAGGGCGAGCCCGTGAAACAGCGGCAGCACGTCTTCGCTGGGCAAATCACTGTTATTTGATGATGCCCAAAACTCAAGATTTGTATTGCCTAAAGTGACCCATCCGTAGGTTGCAACATCATTGGACTGGAGTGGCCAGGAGACGGGAAGCCCGAGGGTGCCAGCGAAAAGATCCATCATCGACTGGGCATCTTTTACCCGAACAAGAACATGGTCAATACTTTTGACGGCGCCAGGAGGCACAGCAGATGCTTTGGTGATAGCGATCAAATTTCCAGTTTTACTTTAACGGGCATATTTCAATCATCTCACAGCTACAGACTTCGGATACACCCGCGCCAACCCCAAAAACATCACAGCCCCCAGCACCAGCGAGCTGGCGGCTATCTCCAGGGCCACGTTAAAGCCCTGCCCCACAGTGGCGCTGCGGCTGAGCAGCCACGCGGCCAGCGGCGGGCCGGCGACTTGGCCCAGGCCGTAGACCGCAGTCAGCAGGCCTGTGTAGCTGGCAACGCTGTTGGGTTTGAGGCGGCGCACCTCTTGCATGGCAAAAAAAGTAATGGCGGTAAACGGCAAACCTAGCAGCAGGCTGCCAAGTGCAAAGCCCAGCGGCGTGGGCAGCCAAACCGTCAAGATAACGCCGATGGCTTGCATCATGTAGCTGGCGGCCAGGACGTAGCGCAAATCGACTTTCAGGGAGATGCGAATCGACAGCAGCGCCCCGGCAATAACGGCCAGGCCAAACAATGGCCAAAACAAGTCAAGCCAGGCTGAACCAGGCATGACTTGCCGGGCAATCACGGGTAAAAACGTGGCCGTGATGATGTAACCCAAGCCGTCAAGCCCGTAAGCAATGGCCAGCCAAAACATCTGCCAGCGGCTGGCCAGGGATGTTGGAACCCTGACGTTCGGCACAGAGCTTTCAGTATTGATGACTGGAGCCACCGCCAGCTTCATGCCAGTACCATTGCCGAAGGTACGCCAGGTGATTGCCGTCAACACGCAGGCCACCGCACCAAATATCAGCCAGCCGGCAGCCGCCTTCCACTGCAGTGCCACCATCCCGCTGGCCAGCACACCACTGATGGCTATACCCGCACCCGGCCCTGTAAACATCAAACCTCCCAGGTTGCTGGCGTTGCGCTCGGCCAGGCGTGCCAGACACCAGGCCGAGGTAAATACAAACACAAACGCACTGGCCACGCCCGCCGCAAAGCGCAGCCACGGCCACAATGCTGGCACTTGTAATGCCATGCCCAATGTCAAAACGCAGGTGGCCACCAAGCCGCCGCGCAGCCAGGTGGTGGACAGCACGGGCGGCCAGGTTTTGACTCTCGACCAGATCAGCGGCTGAAAGGTACAGAGCAATGCGCCAACCAGATAACCCAGATAATTGGCACTGGCCAGCCAGCTTGCGCCGGGCAAGTCGACCACGCCGTCGGCCAGCATCATCGGTAGCAGTGGCGTGAAGGCAAAGCGGCCAATGCCCATGGCGGTGGCAAGTGCCAGGGCGCAGGTGATCGCAATGGCCCAAGGGCTGACACTGCCGCGTTGCAGCCTGCGTGAAAACTTCGCCATCAGGGTTTCAAAGTCAATGCAATGCGCCTTTGAATACGCTCAGCCTCAGCCCGATTGCCGCTGGCCTCGAACAGCTTGAGTTGCACGCCCAGCCAGGCCAGCAAAGGCCTGCGCCAGCCCTGGCTTGACGCCGCATCAACCGCCGCCTGCACCAGTGCCGGGCTGGCGTTACCCGCTTGCAGGGCCGTGCCTGCGGCAACCAGTTTGGCGAGCGGGTCTGCTATGCTTTCAATAGCTGGTTGCACCCGTAAAATGGCGGCTTGAGCACTTACTTGCTGATTTTTAGGCAGGAGATTAATGTCTTGAGGCTGCAATTTTCCTAGCAGGTAGTCCGCATAAGCGCGCTCGGCTGGCGGCGCGTCCTGGCGCAGCTTTTCAAAGCCTGCGCAGGGCTCAAACACCAGGCTGGCCACGCGGCTGGCACAGCTCAGCAGCTCGGCACGCGCCATCACGTCAACCCGGCCCGTGCTTGAAATTTCTATCCGGGCTCTGGAAAGCTCGGCCACCTCAACCCGTGAATTGCCTTCAAGATAAGCATTAACAGCGCGCTCCATGGCTCCTTTTGATTCCAGTTGCCAGTCGGCGGGTTTGGGACCGGATGCGCAAGCTGACAAGACCATTGCGGCCAATGCCAGCAGCGCCGAGCAGAAAAGTTTCGTCATGGCAATTTAACCTCTGTATCCCGCGCAAACGGCCACTTGCGGTTGATGTCATTGACCAACCCATCGATCTTGCGCAGGCTGGACTCGACCTCGCCGCGCAGCAAATTCAAATCGCCGGACGCGTCCTTGACGTTGGCGCCAATCGCCTGGGCATCAATCAACAACGCATCGACTTTTTTCAGGCTGCCGCGCGTGTCCAACAACAGCCCATTCAGCTGCATGACCGTTACTTGCGCCTCAGGCATCAAGCCCTTAGTGCCAAAAACCTGCGTATCGGCCTTGGCTGCTAGGCCGTCAACCTTGGCTGTCAGGCTGTCAATTTTTAAAAGCAACGCATTGGTGCGGTCCAACGCGGTGATTATTTTTTGAGCCTTGGCTTCATCGCCCAGCAGCACCGTGAGCGCGCCACCAGGGCCATTAAGGGTTGCAGTCAGCGTTTGCAAATTGCCCATCGACGCACCCAGCGCTCCTTGTGGGCTGGTGAGGCTGCTGATGCTTTCAATCAGGTCTTTGGCCGCCGCAATCAGCTTCGGCACTTCAGCGCCCGCATCGCCTTGCAGCACGGTGCGGGTTGCGCCGTCTTCCAGCAGCGGGTCGGTTAACACGCCGGTGTAAGCGCGGATGTTGGTGCCGCCCACCAGGCCGCGCACGACCGTAAATACGCTTGATTTGCGCAGCCAGTGCGCGTCTTTGCTGGCCACGTCGACCACGATGCGGGCTTTACCGTCGTCGGCCAGCTCAATGCGGCGCACGCGGCCAATCGGAAAACCCGAAAACGTCAGGTTCATGCCAACCACAACGCCTTCAGAGTCTTCAGAGACCAGCACCAAACGCTGCGTGCTTTCGAACAAACCGCGCGCGTACATCACATACAAGGCAGCTGCCACGATAAGTGCCAGCATGAAGCCCAAAAGCAGCACTGCCCGAAACTCCAGCCGCTCCGGCGGGGCTGGCAGCGCAGGGCTTTTCCCGGGGTCATCAGGGTACGGTATCTCTGGCGGTGGGTCGGGCTTGTCGCTCATTGCATATTTTTCAAAAATGGCGTGTCAATAATAGTTGCCGACCAACGACAGCACTTCAATCAACAGTATCACAGCAAACATACGCACCAGTCCGCGCATTTCTGCGCTGGTACGGGTGTTGCTTGTGGCATTGCCGTAAAGTGCTGAGGCCATCGGAATAAGGGATACCGCCAAGCTGAACAGCAGTGTTTTCATGACAAAAATGGTCGTCACGGCCGGGCCAAATACCTGGCCAAACAAGCGCGAGTAGCCTGCAAAGCCGGACACATCAAAGCCGTAAGTCGCCACGTACGCCACGACCAGCGCCACGACGCAGCTCAGCACTGCCAAAGTGATGGTTGAAAAAATACCGGACACCACGCGCGGAAGCACTTCGCGGTGGATGGGGTTGATGCCTTTGGCGCGCTGCTTTTCAAGTTCACCCCGCGCTTGCATTTCGGCCAACTCTGCGCCATCAGGAATCGTGCAGCGCAGCGCCACAAACAGAGCCGCAGTCAGCGGAATAAGCTCCAGCACCAGCACCCGAATGACAACTTGCAGCGCATATTGCGACAAGCCGTAGCTCAGCGCGGTAGCGGTGACGATGCGCGTCAGCACCAAACTGATCAAAGCGCAAAGCACGGTAAAGCCCAGCAAAATAGGCGCGGTGCTGTCGTAAATATGGCGCGCCAACAGCATACGGTTGCCGCGCTCATAGCTCGACGGTGAAAACACCATCAGCAAAAGCTGTGCGCCCAGATAAGCCAGCCGCCACCACTGGGCCAGCCACTGTTGCGCCAAATGGTTAGCCCACCCCAAAATGCTGCGGGCGGAAACGTGTCGGGTCATGCGTTGATGATACCCGCAGCATGCCGTGCGCCGAGTACAAACCGATACACACCTGACTGCAAAAGCTATTAAATCTGTAGCTGCCTGCGCCCGTATTTAATGCGCTGCAAGCGCTAATTGTATAAAAACTTTGATGAAACGGTCAACGCGCCGGTATTGGCTTACGCACAAGCGGCTTGCTCGCCTGTTTGCCCGCTTCCTTGCGAGCTCCATTGTCACGCGGCGGAAGACCGGTGTGCTGCGTAAGCAGACGGCCTTTGGTCGGCTGCACAGCCGCCATTGCTTTGGCGGCACTGCCAGTTGAGTTCTTGCGCCGGGCAGACTGGTAGGTGCCATCGACCAGCGGCTGAAACGTCGGGATCAAGTGGTGTTTGCCATTGCCAATCAAATCAGCACGGCCCATTGTTTTAAGTGCTTCACGCAACAATGGCCAGTTGTTCGGGTCGTGATAACGCAAAAACGCTTTGTGCAGGCGGCGGCGCTTTTCACCGCGCACGATGTCAACCGTCTCGCTGTCGCGGGTGATTTTGCGCAGCGGATTTTTGTTGGTGTGGTACATCGCCGTGGCAGTGGCCATGGGTGAGGGGTAAAAGGTTTGCACCTGATCGGCCCTGAAGCCACTTTTCTTGAGCCACTGGGCCAGGTGCATCATGTCTTCATCACTCGTACCCGGATGGGCAGCAATGAAGTACGGAATCAGAAACTGTTTTTTTCCGGCTTCCAGGCTGTACTTTTCAAACAGCTGCTTGAACTTGTCGTAGCTGCCGATGCCGGGCTTCATCATCTTGGTGAGCGGGCCTTGCTCGGTGTGCTCGGGCGCAATTTTCAGGTAGCCACCGACATGGTGGCTTACCAGTTCTTTAACGTACTCGGGGCTTTCAACCGCCAGGTCGTAACGCACGCCAGAGCTGATCAAAATCTTTTTCACACCCTTGAGCGCCCGTGCGCGGCGATACATTTTGATGAGCGGGTTGTGGTCAGTGTTCAGATTTTGGCAAATGCCGGGGTACACGCAGCTTGGCTTGCGGCAGGCGGCTTCAATCTCAGGGCTTTTGCAGCCGATGCGGTACATGTTGGCGGTCGGGCCGCCCAGGTCAGAAATGGTGCCGGTAAAGCTTTTGACCGAATCCCGAATCGCTTCAATCTCACGAATCACCGAGTCTTCAGACCGGCTTTGAATGATGCGGCCTTCATGCTCAGTAATCGAGCAAAACGTGCAGCCACCAAAGCAGCCGCGCATGATGTTGACGGAAAAGCGAATCATCTCCCACGCGGGGATTTTGGTGCTGTGGTCGTACGAGCCGTTTTCGTCCGCGTAGCTCGGGTGCGGGCTGCGTGCGTAGGGTAAGTCGAAGACGTAGTCCATCTCGGCTGTGGTGAGCGGTATCGGCGGCGGGGTGATCCACACGTCACGGGCTGTGACGCCTTCGCCATGCGCTTGCACCAGCGCGCGAGCGTTGCCGGGGTTGGTTTCCAGGTGCAGCACGCGGTTGGCGTGGGCATACAGCACGGCATCGCTTTTGACTTGCTCGTACGACGGCAGGCGGATGACTGAGCGGTCGCGCGGCGGGACTTTGATCTTGCCTTGCGCTGTTTGCACGGTTGACGGCAAATTCGGGTTAGCAACAAATCTCAAAGGCTTGATGGCTGGGTTGCTGCTGGCTTGATTGTTCTTGGCTGCTGCGGTAGACGTTGCGGCTTCGGCAACCACTTTTGCCTCGTCTTCACGCGCGCAAGTTGTGCCGAGTTCCTTGGCAGCATCGGCCACCATCAGGTACGGGTTGACGTGCGCCTCGACCCGCCCCGGCGCGTCAACGCTGGTGGAGTCAATCTCAAACCAGCCTTGCGCGGTTTCGTCGCCCGAGCGGCGGATAAACGCGGTGCCGCGAATGTCCGTCATCGTCGCAATGGTTTCTTTGGCCGCAAGCCGGTGGGCAATTTCAACAATCGCGCGCTCTGCGTTGCCGTACAGGAGCAAGTCGCATTTGGCATCGACTACGACCGAGCGGCGTACTTTGTCTGACCAATAATCGTAATGCGCGATGCGGCGCAGGCTGCCTTCAATGCCGCCCAAAATAATCGGCACTTCCTTAAATGCCTCTCTGGCGCGCTGGCAGTAGACCAGCGCAGCGCGGTCGGGCCGTTTGCCGCCAATATCGCCGGGGGTGTAGGCGTCGTCAGAACGGATTTTGTGGTCAGCCGTGTAGCGGTTGATCATCGAGTCCATGTTGCCCGCCGTGATGCCCCAGAACAGGTTCGGCTTGCCTAAAATTTTGAACGGCTCGGCGCTTTGCCAATCTGGTTGCGCGATGATGCCGACCCGAAAGCCCTGTGCCTCCAGCATGCGGCCAATTACGGCCATGCCAAAGCTGGGGTGATCAACGTACGCGTCGCCGGTGACGATGATGATGTCGCAGCTGTCCCAGCCAAGCGCGTCCATCTCGGCGCGGGTGGTCGGCAAAAACTTGGCCGTGCCAAAGCGGGCAGCCCAGTACTTTCGGTAACTGCTCAAAGGCTTGGCCGAGCGGGCAAAAAAGGAGACGTCGAGGGGGGCGTTCATGGGAGCGATTAGGTTATAAACCGCGCGGTCTGCCTTGCGGCTGTGCCAAGCACTGCTTGCCATGCGATTTTGGGTTAACTCGTGATTTTAAGCATTTGCCCCAAGTCTGTAAACGAGCAAGGGCACTTGCTGGCGCGCCAGGTAACGCTGGTTGAGCACCAGCCGGGGGAGGGCACCGCCGGTGCGCACCATGCTCGGAAAGGTCTGAATTTCCATTTCCGACAC
>ENA-OFCF01000727-OFCF01000727.1-metagenomes-genome-assembly--contig:-NODE-727-length-14017-cov-3.357614_pt1 | contig 14017 bp, 11 predicted proteins | sample MGYA00153387_OFCF01 | MGnify analysis MGYA00153387
GCGGCGAAAGTCTGCCCCAAGAGGCAGACTTCGGCAACTGGAGGCCGAACCGAACGTTTGAAGCGCTGCGATCATTCGGCGCTGGTGGGAGCGCACTCCCCCGCCGCCAGCTTCGCCACGATCTCCTCGCGGCTAAACAGCTTCGCCAGCTGCGCCTTGACCCACTTCGCCTGCTCGGGCGTGTGGGCGGGCCACCTCGCGTACTGGCCGCGCTTGCCGCCGTGGATGCGCTCGTAGGGCGGTAGCAGGCCGGCCCTGGACCAGCGCAGGGCTGTGGCGCTGGAGATGCCCGCGGCTTCGCAGACCTGCGCTGTCGACACGTAGCCGTCCCCGGGCACCGGGCTGGAGTCTATCCAGGCCGGGCACCCCGGGACAGGGCTGTTGCGCGCCTGGTGAATTCATGATTCAATAAGATTTATCCACGACGAATCCAAGGAAGGATCTTCATGTCACCCAGCGAACGACCCCCCATGCCCCCCTCCGACCCCGATGAGGTCGACATCGACGTCGACCAGGACGGCGCCCCCGGCCCGCTTCCCGGGGTTTCGGAGTGCCTCGGCGACTTCGAGTCCATCGACGACTACATGCGGGCGATGCTCGAGCCGGAGATCGCGCCTGGGGTCGTGTGGCTGCTCGACTGCCTCGACATGGGCCGGGTGCGGGCCCGGTTCGAGAGCGACGGTTCGCGGCTGTGCGTCGAACAGGGCCAGGTCTTCAGAGTGCGGCGCGCCGGCTCCTGATGGACCGACCCGCCGCGACTCGCCACCGTCGCGCGCCTCGGCCGACCCTCGCTCAGAGATTCTTGACAAGAAAGATCCCGGCGAGGTCCTCCGTCCGGGTCAGCGCGATGGTCTTTGAGAATGCGGTGACCCGGACTTGGTATGTCCCGTCCACAAGTTCCGGGCCGTCATATTCCACTGCCACGGTATCGAAATCCACGCCCGCGGGCGCGACGGTGTCCCACACGAGGTCGCCGGCCTCGTTCACCACGTGCACCCGGTACAGGTCCTCGCCGGGTTGGTCGGTCCAGACCAGGCTCGGCACGCCCGGGACGACCTCGCCGCCCGTGGGCGAGACGACGACGATCGCGGCGACCACCTTCGTGGTCCCGATCTCGACATCCTCCCCCTGGACGACGACCATCGACGGCGCCGCGAAGCCATTCGGATCCGGCACGAGCTTGTCGTCGGCGAACGCGATCAGGACCCAGTATGTCCCGTTCGGCACGTCCGGGATCGACCACGCGCCGTTGACATCCATGGCCCCGGGACCCATCGGCGCGACGGTGTGCAGCAGCTGCGGGAAGAAGCTCGCCGTCGAGACCAGGAGGACGCTCGTGCTGGTGTTCGCCGGGGCATTCACCATCTCGACCACCCCCGAGACCGCGTGACTCGTCGCATCGCCTGTCGTCGCCGGCTCGTCGACGCCGCACGCCGCGGCGTCGGGGTGCGTCTCGTGGAGGTCGTCACGCGCGGCCCGACACGCCCGCGCGCAGTCCTCGGCCACCTGCGGGGTCGAGTTCCGGCAGTCGCTGCTCGGCCCGTACACCGCGACCGCGCCGCCGTACGCGTCGGGCGTCGCCTCGAGCACACAGTCGAGATACGCGTCGCAGTCGGGCGAGGCCACGCCGCCGGTCGTCGAGCTGCTGCCTGTCGGCTCGTCGCCGGTCTCGCCGCCGCTCGAGCTCGTGCCGGTGGTGCTCGCGCCCGCGGAGGTGTCGATGCCCTCGTCGCCGAAGCAGCCGGCCAGCGCGAGCACGCATGGCACGGCGGTGACGACCCGGGCGGCGCGCATCAGGGTGTCCCTCACGGGTCGGCAGGTCCAGGGTTCGGGCATGGGTCCGCGAGTGTAACCGTCGCGTCGGGCGGCGTCTCGATTTATACTGTCGGCCGCATGATCGAAGCCACCTGCCATTGCGGCGCCGTACGGATCGAGGTCGACGATCCTCCCGGGGAAGTCACCGACTGCAACTGCTCGATGTGCCGCCGGATCGCCGGGCTGTGGGCCTACTATCATCCCTCACGGGTGCGACATGTCGCCGGCGAGACCGTCGCCTATGTACAGGGCGACCGCACCCTGGAGACCCACCACTGCCCGCGCTGCGGCTGCACGACCCACTGGACCAGCCTCGACGCGACGACGGAGCGCATGGGCGTCAACGCCCGGCTGATGCCGCCGCAGGTGCTCGCCGGTACGCGCGTTCGCAAGATCGACGGCGCCGGCGAATGGGAAGTGCTCGGCCACTACACCTTCGGCGCCCTACCGAGCGCATGATCGACCGCGACCACGCCGGCTTCGACCGTGCGACACTGCTCGCACGGGCATGCGCCGGGACATGGACTCAGGTCGTGCTGTCGAGCTCGCACGGGTCGCCGGACTGCGCACACATCTCCTCGGGGAGCGTGTTTCCTGTGCACTGCCACGTGCCGTCGACGCCCACGGCCCAGAGCTCGATGCTCACGGCGACCCCGTGCGAGGCGCTGTACCAGCTGCACACCGACCATTCGCCGTTCTTCTCGCAGCCGCGCCGTCTCCACCGCGTCCTCACCGCGATCGCCGGCGCCTGATCGCGGTCGCGGCGCCACGATGATCACCATTCATGGATACCTGGATCTTCGCCGCCTGGCGCATGTACGATCGGGCGATGCGACGAGCATGCTGTTTGTCCCTCGGCCTCGCGGTCGCGTGCACGCCCGGCGACGGCTCCCAGGCCACCGACCCCGGCACGAGCACGAGCACGAGCACGAGCACGGGCGCCGGCCCGACCGCGACCCCGACCGAGCCGACGACCACGGGCGCGGTGCTCGACACGACCTCGGGTGAGACTGGCGCGCCGCCGGTTAACCAGCAACCGATCGCAATGTTCACCGCGACCGTGCAGCCCGGCGAGCTGCCGAAGGCCGTCCTCTTCGACGCCAGCGCCAGCAGCGACCCCGACGGCACGATCGCCGGGTACCAGTGGAAGATCGCCGGGGAGCAGGACCAGGGCATGATCGTGACGCGCCCCCTCGCCGTCGGGTGCCACGAGGTCGAGCTCTCCGTGGCCGACAACAGCGCCGGGTCCGGCAACGCGAAGGGCATCGTCGTCGTCGCCGCGGGCGAGCCGGTGATGCCGCCGGTCGTCTCCATCGACAGGGCACCCCTCGCTGGCGCCGTGCTGCCGCGTGACCTCGCCACCGACGCGGGCACCGCCCGCTTTCACGGCTTCATCGAGTCGAGCGGCTATACGGGGCTGCGCGCCGAGCTGCTCGCGGGCGACCTGGTAAGCACGACCTCGACCACCGCGCTGTGCGGCGCGACCCCGCTCGAGTTCGCGGTCGACGTCCCGGTCCCGTCCAGGCTCACGGCCTACACCGTCCGCCTCTCGCTGGTCGCGGGTGACCAGGCGGTGGAGGTCGCGCGGGTCGACGACCTGGTCGCCGGTGATATCTACCTCGTCAATGGTCAGTCGAACGCGGCCGCCAACCCGCAGTCCGGCGCCTCGAACGAGAACCAGGGTCCGTTCGTGCGCAGCTTCGGCACGCGCACGGATGCTGGCGACGTCGCCGACGCGGACCGGGTCTGGCGCCTCGCGGACGGCGACGGTGGCGGCGGCCCGGCCTCGGTCGGGCAGTGGGCGGTCCGCATGGGCGCGCAGCTGTCGACGACCGAGAGGACCCCCGTCGGCATCCTCAACGGCGCCCGTGGTGGCATGCCGATCGAGCACTTCCAGCGCAACGACGCCGACCACGCCGACCTGACCACCAACTATGGCCGCCTGCTGCGGCGCACCCAGAACGCGGGCATTGACCAGAGCGTGCGCGGCATCCTCTGGTATCAGGGCGAGGCTGACGGCACCGACTTTCAGAAGCACCTCGATGGTTTCCTGGCGCTCAAGGCCGACTGGTCCGAGGATTACCCGTCCGTCGAGCGCATCTATGTCTCGCAGATCCGCCTCGGCTGCAACGTCAACCCGATCCGCACGCAGGAGGTCCAGCGCCAGCTCGCCGACACGTTCCCGGAGATCACGGTGATGGCCTCGAACGGCCTCGACGGTCACGACGGCTGCCACTTCTTCTATGAAAGTGGATACCGCGAGTTCGGCGACCACTACGCCGCATTGCTGGGGCGCGACCTGTATGGTGCGATCCCGCGATTCGACGTCCAGCCGCCCAACCCGGCCGCGGCCCGCTTCGCCGCCAACGGCCAGCAGATCATCGTCACCATGCGCAACGCCGACTCCGTGATCACCTGCGAGGACGGGGCCGCGGCCGACTTTCGCATCCACGCGGGCGGCGACTCGATCGTCGCGGATTGCGTCGCCCAGGGCCACGAGCTGGTGCTCACCGTCCAGGGCGACGCCTCGATGGCGACGGGGATCAATTACCTCGGGCACATCGGCGCCGGCCCGTGGGTCAAGAACGAGAACGGCATCGGCATGCTCTCATTTTGGAAGGTCCCGATCGCGCCGGAGTGATCCGGCCCCTGCCCTCCACTTCGGCGTCACCTCGAGCTGCACGGACCCCGCGAGCATCGGATTCTCGCGTGACCCGGCGATCGACCTCGAGGCGGGTCCTGCCGCTGGCCTGGATCGCCGGTCCACCGGAGACGGCGGGCAAAAGCGCGGCTGGGGGCCTCGCCGGCCTGCCTGCACGCGCGCGCGGCCTCGATCTTCGCCACGCATCCGGGAGTGCTCGCGTCCTGCGCAGGCGCGCGGGACGGCTGCTGGCCGGCGTCGGCGTCGGCGCCGTCGCACGTGGGCCACGCGAACGCGGCCAGGGGCCAGGACACGGCCAGTGACGCGAAGCGGCGAACATGGATCTCCATCGGGCCAGCATATCGCGGTCTCCGGTCTCGCCGCACCTCACCATTCGCGGTACGCTCGTCCTCGCGCGTGGCAGACGATCATCGACCGGAAGAGGACAGGCGCCGCGGCCTCGAGCCCGCCCCACGCGAGGTGCGGCTCATCATCCCCGTGCGCACGATCTTGCTGCTGCTGCTCAGCGCGCTCGCGGTGTGGCTGTTGATTGAGTTGTGGGCGATCGCGCTGACGGTCGTCGTGGCGCTGATCCTCGTCGGCACGCTCAATCCTTTCGTCGCCCGGCTCCAGCGCCGCGGCATGAAGCGCGGCTGGTCGGTGCTGATCATCATCCTCGTGCTGCTCGTCGCCGCCTCGCTGCTGCTGCTGCTCACGCTGCCGCCGCTGTTTGACCAGATGCTCGAGCTGCTGGAGGACGCGCCCGGCAAGCGCGACGCCTTCATCGCCTGGCTCAACCAGCGCCCGCTCACCGCCCCGCTCGCGCCGCTGGTGCGCGACGCCGGCTCGGAGCACATGTTCGCCACGGTCGGCTCGGCGCTGCTGGCCGTCTCCTCGCAGATCGTGATGACGATCGGCTACGCGGCGACGGCGATGGTGCTCGCCTTCTACATCCTCATCGATGGTCAGCGCTCGCAGGCCGGCCTCTACGCGATCGTGCCGCGCAGCCACCACCTGCGCCTGGCGAGGATCATGCTCGAGCTCGAGGTCATCGTCGGCGGCTACGTCCGCGGCCAGCTGATCACCTCCGCCGCGATCACCATCTTCACCCTCGCCCTGCTGACCGCCTTCCAGGTGCCCAACGCGCTGCCACTGGCGGTGTTCGCCGGCCTGACCGACGTCATCCCCTTCATCGGCGGCGCCCTGGCGACCACCCCCGCGGTGATCGGCGGGCTCGCCGTCAGCCCCACCGTGGCGATCGCCATCGCCGTGGTGATGCTGTCCTATCAGGAGTTCGAGAGCCGATATCTGGTGCCCAGGGTCTACGGCCGGGTCCTGCGCCTGTCGGCGACCACCGTCATCCTCGCGCTGATCATCGGTGGAACCCTGCTCGGGATCCTCGGCGCACTGCTCGCGCTGCCGATCTCGGCGGGCCTGCTGATGATCGCCCGCGAGCTGCGGGTCGATCTGCCGGGCGATGACTCGGACGCCAGCACCCTCCACGCGCGCGACCGGGCCGCCGAGCAGGCCTACGCCAAGCTCAGCGCCGGCGCCTCGCCCGAGGCCGCCGTGGCGATCGCCACCGAGATGGCCCGCACGCGCCGCAAGGGTGAGGCCGTCGAGCCCGCGGGCGCCGCCGAGCTCCGCACCAACGACCCGCCCCTCGACCGCTAAACAACCTCACACGCCCGCCCGCGAGTACCGCGGCTCTGGCCAGAATGCTGCTGTTCCTGCGAAAGCTGCGAGGATGGCCGCCGGAGCGGCTGCTGCGCAGCGACACGGACGGGACACACGTCACCCGGGAGAACTCCATGCGAGCGCAGTGAGGCGCGGGTACGCCTTGCCACGGCGACACGCGTGGGTATGACACGAACTACGATGATGCGTACGTGACGCAGGGGCTCCGCAACGACGGGGCGGCGCGGAGCAAGGCACCGCGCAATGGATCGCGATTCATACGTGGCGTCGCGCTGGGGTCGCGTGCCCCATTTCGACTCGCCGAGGAGAACGGACCATGCGAATGCGAGACCCCGCAGAGACCACCCCCGAGCGGCTCCGGAGCCTGCTACGCGACGAGATGTCCGCCGCCGAGAGCTATGAAAAGGCGCTCGAGCGAGTCACGGGATCGCCGGCCAGCGCCCGATTACAACAGATCTGCGCCGATCACAGCCAGGCGGTCGGGCTCCTGCGCGACCTGTTGATCCGCTATCCGGGCGAGCTGCCGACCAACTCGGGCGCCGCCAACGTGCCCTGTGGGTCGGTGGCCCTCACGGTCCTCCGGCAGGCCGAGGAGCACGGCATCCGCGGCTACGAGCAGGCGCTCAGGGACCCCGAGGTGGCCGAGGACGCCAAGGCGATGAGCCGCAGCCTGCTGGCCCGCTGTCAGTCCCACGTCCCGGTCCTCGACGATCTCATCGACCACGAATGATGCTCCCCGGGTCGGCCCGGCGCGCTTGCGGATGCTCGGTTTGGTGATACGAACCAGCCGCGCGAAGGCGGCGCATGAACATGGCGACCAGAGCAATTTGGGAAGGTACGATCAGCTTCGGCTTGGTGCAGATCCCCGTGGGACTGCATACCGCCGAGTCCCGTGACGACTTGGACTTCGACATGCTCGACCGGCGAGACATGGCTCCGGTCGGGTATCAGCGATACAACCGCAACACCAACGAGCCGGTCGACTGGGACAACATCGTCAAGGGCTATGAATACGAGCAGGGCGAGTATGTCATCGTCGAGAAGGAGGACTTCAGGCGCGCCAACGTCAAGGCGACGCAGACGGTCGACATCGTGCACTTCACCGATGCCGGCAACATCGATGTGATGTACTTCGAGAAGCCCTACTACCTGGTCCCGACCAAGAAGGGCCACAAGGCGTACGTGCTGCTGCGCGAGGTCCTGCGCAAGTCCAACAAGGTGGGCATCGCCCGCGTCGTGATCCGCACCCGCGAGAACCTCGCCGCGGTGATGGTCCGCGGCGACGCGCTCATCCTCGAGATCCTCCGCTACGACCACGAGCTGCACAAGCCCTCGGACTACAGCCTCCCCGAGGAGAGCGTCAAGCAGATGAAGATCTCGCCGGCCGAGCTCAAGATGGCCGAGCGCCTCGTCTCCGACATGGAAGCCCCGTTCAAGCCGGCGGAGTTCAAGGACACCTACCGCGACGACCTGATGGCTTTTATTAAAGAGAAGGTCAAACACGGCGACGTCGAGGCGCCCGAGGAGCCCGCCGAGGCGCCCGAGCCGAGCAACGTCGTCGACATCATGGAGCTGCTGCGCAACAGCCTCGGCAAGCGCGGCGGCGCGGCCAACGAGAAGCCGGGCAAAGCGGCCAGCAAGAAGGCCGCCAAGAAGACCACCGCGGCCAAGAAGACCACCAAGAAGGCCGCCGCAAAGCAGACCACCGCCGCCAGGAAGACGACCAAGAAGGCCGCCAGGAAGACGACCCACGCGCCGACGCGGAAGACGGGCTAGGTCGCCATGTCGCTCGATCGTTACAACGAGAAGCGCGACTTCAAGAAGACGTCCGAGCCGGCCGGCAGCGCTGTCAAGAACAAGGGCGCGCTGCGCTTCGTCATCCAGAAGCACGCGGCCAGCCGGCTACATTATGACTTTCGCCTCGAGCTCGGCGGTGTGCTGCTCAGCTGGGCCGTCCCCAGGGGCCCGAGCCTCAACCCCGCCGACAAGCGCCTCGCTGTCCATGTCGAGGACCACCCGGTCCAGTACGGCAGCTTCGAGGGCATCATCCCGCAAGGCGAGTACGGCGGCGGCTCGGTGGTCGTGTGGGACCGCGGCCACTGGTTCCCGGAGGGCGACGCCGAGAAGGACTATGCAAGGGGCAACCTGAAGTTTCGACTCGAAGGCGAGAAGTGCCAGGGCAGCTTCGCCCTGGTGCGCATGCACGGCCCGCGCAGCGACGATGGCAAGAACTGGCTGCTGCTCAAGCACGCCGACGAGCACGCCAGCGAGGACGGCGAGCTGCTGGTCCGCGACAAGCCCGAGAGCGTGCAGACCGGCCGCACCGTCGAGGAGGTCGCCGCCGCCCCCGACAAGGCGTGGCACAGCAACCGCGGCGGCCGAAAAGGCGGCGAGAAGCTGCTCAGTAAAGCCGAGAGCGAGAACCTCGCCAGCAAACCGAAAGCGCTCAAAAAGCCCGTTGCGGCCCCGTCGGAGGCCGATAGCGAGGAGGTCGCGCGAAAGCGCCTCGGCCTGCCCGCGCGCGCTGCAGCCCGCACATCGAAGCCGGCTGCCGCGAAGAAGGCGACCAGGGCCGCGACCACGAAGAAGACCGCTGCGAAGAAGATCGCAAAGGCCACTGGCACGACCGCAAAGAAGACATCCGGCACCGCTTCCAAGATCACGAAGACCTCCGCGAAGGCGCCGACCACGACCGCCGCAAAAAAGGTCGCAAAGACCGCCGCAAAAAAGGTCGGCAAGACCGCCGCGAAAAAGGTCGCAAAGACTGCCGCCAAGAAGGTCGGCAAGACCGCCGCGAAAAAGGTCGGCAAGACCGCCGCGAACAGGACCGCCGCGAGGCGCACGAGTTCACGCCCCGCCGAGGAGCCTGCCCCTTCGGTTCGTGCGACGCCGCCACGCGGGCGTCTCGGTCGATCTCACCTCCCGGAGAAGATCGCCCCCGAGCTGGCGACCCTTGTAGAGGCGGTCCCGCCGGGGCCGGAGTGGCTGCACGAGGTCAAGTATGACGGCTATCGTCTGGTCGCGCGCATCGACGGCGAGCGCATCGCCCTGCTGACGCGCGGCGGCGAGGACTGGAGCCCACGCTTTGCGTGGCTGGTCGAGGCGCTCCGGGCCCGCGTCGACGTCGGCCAGGCGATCCTCGACGGCGAGCTCGTGCACCTCGGCAGCGACGGTGTGACCCGCTTCGGCGCGCTGCAAAAGGCGCTCTCCGGGGAGCGTCACGCGTCGCTCGTATACTTCGTGTTCGACGTGCTGCATCTGCAGGGCCTCGACCTGCGCGACCTCCCGCTCGACCAGCGCAAGCAGGCGCTGACCGACCTGCTACCGCCCGAAAAGCAGCCCGGCAGGATCAGGCTGTCGGAGCACATCGTCGGGCAGGGCGAGCCGCTGATCAGCCGCGCGTGCAAGATCGGCCTCGAGGGCGTGATCTCCAAGCGACGCGACGCGCCCTACAAGTCGGGCCGTCATCGTGACTGGCTCAAGATCAAGTGCGGCAAGCGCCAGGAGGTCGTCGTCGGCGGGTTCACCCCGGCGCGCAGCGGCCCGCGCGACATCGGCTCGTTGTTGCTCGGCCTCCACGATGATGCCGGCAATTTCATATATTGCGGCAAGGTCGGCAGCGGCTTCGACTTCTCCGGCGCGACGAAGCTACGCGCCCGCCTCGACGCGATCGTCACCCGGCGACCTCCCTTTTCAAAGCTGCCGCCCGGGTCCTCGCGCAACACCTTCGTGCGCCCGGAGATCGTCGTCGAGGTCAGCTTTACCGACTGGACCGGCGACGGCCTCATGCGCCACCCGGTGTTCGAGGGCGTGCGCGAGGACAAGCCCGCGAAGACGATCCGCCGCGAGACCTCGATGCCGGTCGCCAGGGCGGTCGCATCTGCCGACGTGCTCGGCGTCCGTATCTCGCACCCGTCGCGGGTGCTCTACCCGGCCGACGGCATCACCAAGGGCGACATCGCCGCGTACTACGCGGCGACCGCGGAGTGGATGATGCCATGGACCGTGCACCGACCCATTTCGGTGGTGCGATGCCCCGACAACATCGACAAGCCGTGCTTCTTTCAAAAGCACATCCACCACGAGCTGCCGCCTGGCGTCGCCACGATCGACCTCGACGGTGAGGGTGGAGACGCCCCGTTCATCTATGTCGACACCGCGCAGGGCCTCGTCGGTCTGACGCAGGTCGGCACGCTCGAGGTGCATATCTGGGGTTCCACCATCGAGCGGCCCGAGGAGCCCGATCGCATCATCATCGACCTCGACCCCGACGAGGAGGTCCCGTGGGCCCGGGTCAAGGAGACGGCCGCCGCGGTCCGGACGAGGTTGGCGGACCTCGACCTCACCAGCTTCCTCAAGACCACCGGCGGCAAGGGCTTGCACGTCGTCGTGCCGCTGACGCCCGGCAAGCAGGACTGGGACACCGTCAAGGCGTTCGCCCACGGCATCGCCCTCGAGTTCGCCCGCGCCGCGCCCGACCTGTTCACCGCCACCGCGACCAGGGCCAGGCGCACCGGCAAGATCTACATCGATTATCTGCGCAACTATCGTGGGTCGACCAGCGTCGCCCCCTACTCGACCCGCTCCCGCCCCGGCGCCCCGGTATCGGTGCCCCTGCGCTGGGACGAGCTCGCCACGCTCGAGAGTTCATACAAGTACAACATCAAAAACCTCGCCGCGCGCCTCAAGGGCCTCAAGTCCGACCCCTGGAAAGACCTGCCGGGGACCAAACAGTTCCTCAAGCCCGAGATATTGCGCGCGGTGACCAAGCGCTAGCTAAAGCTAGTGAGTGCTGAAATAAGGGTCCGGCGATGCGCTCGGCCGCCTCTACGGGCTAGGTCGTAACAGACCCACAGGGCCCGTGTTGGCCTGCTCTGAGCCAGCAGGGGCTGCCGTGCGCACTGCCGTATCTTACTTCAAAAACCTGCCAGACGGCCTTCAGGTCGAGTCCGCGCAACCGTCGGAGTCACCTCGTGGACAACGAGTTGGGCAGCATGCCCGTCAGGTGCAGCCCGTCGGCTTCGACGTACTTCCACATGTTTTGTCCGTATTCCAAGTGAGTTGTTTCGCGGCGCACGTCCCTTGGTCCGTGATGCTTGCGCAGGTCCAAGCATTCCCACTCGTCTTTTCACGACAACAATTGCCGTCGGCGAAGCAACAGCTGCCCAACGCCCCAGCGGGTTCCACCACCGAAAATGACAGGCCAAGACCAAACACAAAACACAGGAACGCAGGAATCTTTGGTTGCATGTCTCTACAAGTGGGAGACTTGCATGACGCCTGCTCTCGACAAGAGGGAAAAGGAATACTCGACGTGTAAAATCTCACGAAACCGTGGCGCTCATGCGCGCGCAACACACCGGTGAGGCGATATATAGGTTACGTACGCTTTGGACATTCAAACCATGCGATGCGAGCCAACGTGACGCCACCCTACAAGACCTCGAGATATGCAGTGCTGGTGGCAGTAGCACTGCTGGCCCTCGGCCTTTGGCTATGGCGAGCCCGTGCTGGGACCTCGTTGCCACCCTCGCAGGAGATCCAGGGCCCAAAGGTCCCGTCGGACCTGAATTCGGGCGAAGTCTCACCGCCCCGACGACCGACAGCAGTATTCACATACGAAGCATCGGTTTCTGGCAATATTAGTGACCAGGCCGGACGACCTGTGGCTTCCGCGCAGGTCTGCGCGTACGTGTGGACGGCGACGCTACCGGGCAGGGATGCCTGGCGCCCCGCCTGTGTGCTGAGTGAACGAGACGGGCACTATCGAATCGAGGGGCTTCGCCCGGTCCGCCACCGGGTGACCGCGAGCGCGGCCAACTACGTGCCCGGCCTGTATGTCCGAGGCGATGGTACGGAGCGCGTCGAGGCGGTCGAGTTGCGGCCTGCGACAGAGTCGCGCGGGATCGATCTCGTGCTCGAGAGTGGCGGAGTCGAGGTCCGAGGCGTCGTCCGTGACCTGAGTGGTGGACCAATCGAGGGAGCGCAGCTCATCACCGAGCGCGCATTCACGCGCTCGGACACCGGAGGAGCATTCGCTTTGTGGGTCCGTCCGGGTATACTCTCAGTCGTGGCCGAGGCCGAGGGATACGCCGCGAGTAATGTGGAGGGTATCGCCCCCGGCCATACATTCGAGCTCTTCTTGACGCCCGAGGCGGTCCTCGTGGGCAAAGTCGTGCGGGGGCAGAGCGGCGAACCAATCGCGGGAGCGATGGTAAAATCCGGCGCTCAGGAATGGGGCGGTAACCAGGCCGCGTTCACCGATCTTGCCGGGAACTTTCGCATCGCCGGGCTCGAGCCGGGCGTCTACAAGCCGTCTGTCGAGGCCGACGACGCGCGCGGCAGCGCGACCGAACAGGTCGTCCTCGGGATGGGCGAGACCGGTGCGCCGATCGTGATCGAGGCTCATCCTGCCTACACCGTCGAGGGCCGGGTAGTGGTGTCGGGTGGCGGCGGCTGCCATAACGGCTGGCTATCGCTGACAGCTCGCGCCAGCGGGAAAAGTATCTACGCCAGCGTCGAGGGCGATGGTAACCTACGGGTACCGGCTGTGCTGCCCGATACATACGCAGTCGCCCTTGGCTGTGACGGCTACCTCGCGGAGGAGTCGTATGGGCCGATCACGGTCGCGGACGGGAGCTTGCTCGGCCTGACCTGGAGCGTCGCACGAGGACAAGCGATTCGGGGGAAAGTCGTTGACCAGACCGGCAAGCCGGTCGGAGGCGTCGACGTTCGGGCGATCCAGCGGCTCGATCCAGCTCGACCACGCAGTCGACAGACATGGACACGAGCCACGACGAACAGCGATGGTCGATTCGATCTGGGCGGTCTGACGGCAGGACAGTTCGATGTATCTGTGGACGGTCATCGTGCGACGTCCGAGAAGCCGCTGACGGTCGCTTTGAATGAGCGCCAAGATCTGGAGGATGTGCGGATCGAGCTGCCGGCGGCCGGAGAAGTACGCGGAACGGTGCTCGATGAGTTTGGTCGCGCCATCCCCCGGTCGACCGCGTCTTTGAGCGGAGGGCCCAAGGAGTTTGGGACGATGGTCGCCGATGATGGCAGCTTCAAGATCGAGCATGTCGCCGAAGGTACCTATCGGGTGTCGGCTTTCGGTCGAGCAGGTGAATTGCGACCGCCTGCCTCCGACCGGCTCACGACCCATACAGTGACGGTGGAGGCTGGCAAGATCGCCACGGTCAGGCTGACGGTCGAGACCTCGTCAGGTACGATCTCCGGCTCAGTCCGGGACCCCGATGGGGGCGCACTGAACGATGCGTTCGTCGAATCGGTCGTGGAGGACCCCGACGAAGAGTCCTCCAGGCCGGCCATGCGCGGCACACCTTGGGGGGACTTCTTCGGGCCACCGAGCTTGACGGACGCCGACGGGCGCTTCAGCATGAAGGGCTTGCCCTCCGCAAAATACACGATTCGGGCCTATCGCAAGGCCGGCGGCGAGGGCGGCGGCAACTGCAAGGGCAGTTGGTACGGTGTTGGTCGCATCAACTACAGCACGCTCGAACGCCGGCTGGTCGACGCGATCGTCGGCGTCGAGTACGACGCCGGATGCTGGATCGGTCGCATGGTGGCCGAACGGCTGTCGACCGGCAGCAGTGAGGCAACGACGCGAGTGATGCTGCAACTTGAACTGGTGGGACTGTCGCGGCTCGGAAGCAACCCGTTGCAGGTCTTGAAGGACAATATCCCTGGTTACCGGCTGCTGCGTGAAGACCGGGCGGTATCCGCTTCTTCCGACGGATCCTATGACTGACCTGTATTTCCGCCTCCGCCATGCAGCCTTGGCACGTCTGCTCGGGTGTCTGCTGCTTGCGGTGGCATGGCTTTGCGCGGCGCCGCCCCTGC
>ENA-OFCF01000728-OFCF01000728.1-metagenomes-genome-assembly--contig:-NODE-728-length-14016-cov-3.231216_pt1 | contig 14016 bp, 10 predicted proteins | sample MGYA00153387_OFCF01 | MGnify analysis MGYA00153387
GGGTGTATGAACAACACAAGGCGTTCTATGACCGGCTGCAGCTCGATGTCGCCAAAGCCGCCGGCAAAGTGGTGGTCGACCCGGACGTGGCGCTGGCGCAGGTTGGCTCCGCCGGGCAGGCGACCGCGCTGGTCGCCCTCGGCGCGGCGGTGATCAGCGTGACTGCGCTGTTCGTGAAGCTGATCTCGCTCGGCCCGACGGCGATCGGGGCGTATCGCTGCCTGTTCGCTGCGGCGGCCCTCGGGGCCTGGGTGGCGGTACCGCGGCGGTCGGCCGCGGTGAACCCGACGGGTGTCTCGGGGCGCGCGATCGTGTTCGCGGTCGGGGCGGGGGCCTGCTACGCGGGCGACCTGTACGTCTGGCACAAGAGCATCCTGCTGTCGGGCACCGGCCTGGCGACCCTGCTCGCCAATACGCAGGTGTTCTGGGTGGCGGTGCTGTCGGCGCTGCTGCTCGGCGAGCGCCTGAGCGGGCGCCTGGCGATATGCGCAGTGCTGGCGCTGCTCGGCGTGGTGCTGCTGGCGATCCCCGGCCTGTCGGCGAGCCCCGTGCACCTGCACGGCATCGCCCTCGGGCTGGCGACCGGTGTGTTCTATGCCGGCTATTACCTGTGCCTGCGCGCCAGCCAGAGCGAGCCGCGGCGCCTGTCGCTGGCGGCGAACCTCGGGGTGACCTGCGTGGTCGCGGCGCTGCTGCTGTTCATCACGGCGGCGATCACTGGCGAGCCGATCCCGTGGCCCGATACCCGCGACCTCGGGCTGCTGCTGCTGCTGGGGGTCGGCGCGCACGTGGGCGGCTGGGTGGCGATCGCGCGGGGGATGACGGGGGTGCCGGCCGCGACGGGGTCGCTGCTGCTGCTGTTGCAGCCGGTGCTGGCGACCGTCTGGGGCGTGCTGTGGTTCATGGAGCCGTTCGGTGGGTACGAGGTCGCAGGGACGCTGCTGTCGCTGCTGGCGATCTACGCGGCGATGGTCACGCGGATCGTGCCGGATGACGCGAAATGAGGGCACGATATGGGATGATATTGCTCGTCGTCGGGCTGATCCTCGCCGGGTTTTATTGCTACGGGTTGGGGTCGGGCGGGACGTTTTATCACCAGCTTGTAAAAGCACCGTTCGCGCCGGCGATCGACGCGCCGTACTATCGTGCCTCGCTGTTGCACGTCGCGCTGGGGCACGTGCTCGGGCTCGGCGGGGCGATCCTGATGTTTCGACTCATGGTGCTGGCGTGCTTCTGGGCGGCGCTGTTCTATCTGGGTCGGGTGGTGCGGGGGCGGCTGGCGTGGACCGACGGTTGTCTGGTGTTGTGGGTCCTGATGTTCCATCCGTCGGCGATGATCGCGTATACGTGGACTTGCCACCCTGACGCGCTCACATACCTGCTGACGGCAATGCTGCTGTTCTCGCGCCGGCCGTGGTTCGTGGGGATCGTCGCGGCGCTCGGGGCCTGGAATCACCTGGCGATGTGGGTGATCGTCTGTGTCGAGGCGGCGCTGCTGTGGTGGGCGTTTCTCGGGATGGACGCGAAGCGGCCGGTGATAGCGACCGCGCTCGGGCTGGCGCTCGGGGCAGTGACGTGCAAGCTGACGCTGATGGCCTGCGGGATCGAGATCGGCAGCGATCGGCTGGCGCTCGCCACGGAGCAGGATCTCGGCGTGCTCGTCGGATACTGGACGGAGGCGGGCTGGCCGGTCCTGTATACGTTGTACTTCGCGCATCTGCTGTGGCTGCCGGCGGTGATGGTCGGGCTGTACAGGGAGCGCCCGCGGCGAATGTTCGCGCTGGGGGCGACGCAGCTGCTCGCGCTGGGGGCGACCTTTTGCGCGCAGGACACGACGCGGGTGTTCGCGTTCCTGGCGTGGGGTCCGCTCATGTACGGTCTCGTGCACGTGTTGGAGACCACGGGTGAGGGGCCGAACGGGTTGGCCGGGTAGCGTTTGCCCTGCGTGGTGATCTGGAGAGGAGCATGCGTCCGGCCCCCCGCGTAGGGGTAATTGCCTTCGTAGTTGCAGCGGGTCGCGTCGATGGTGTCGCCGAAGATCTTCGCGTGGAAGGGGGACATCCGCGACACCGGGCCGGCGCGGGCGCAGCTGCGCGGGCTGCTGTTCTGATCGGCGGGGGCTGTGGGCGACTTCGGCGATCGCTGACGCCGAGCGGCTGACACTGCAAGCGGCTACCCGGGCGCTGCGCTTTCAGGGCGCGGGCACGGAGGGCAACGTGGGGCGCGCGCATATCCGCGATGTCCGCCCCGGCATCGGCACGAAGGACTCTGGGCTACGCCGTCGGTTGGGATCCCGGGTCGACGCCGACGAGCGGCGCGACGCAGGGGGGCGGCACCGACGGCGGCTCGAGCCCGACGGGCGGTTCGAGTCTGCCGGGCGGCGACGATGGCCCCGGCACCTTTTCGACCGCGGACGACGGCAACTCGGGTCAGAGCAGCGACGACGGCGGGGCCGACAGCAGCCGCGGCTATGGCAGCCGCGGCGCGACCGGGTCGGGGACGTTATCGGGGGCGCTGTCGCTGGCGTTGCTGCTGCCGCGGCGGCGCGGGCTCACTTGCGGGCGAACAGCTCGCCGGTGAACGAGAAGCCGAGGACGACGAGCGGGAGGCCCTGACTGACCTCCTGGCCGGTGCGGTAGCGGTGCTTCACCCACCACTGGGCGAGGAGGTAGATCGTCGGCTTCATGAAGCGCTTGGCGGGACGGTCCTTGAAGCTGTAGGCGATCAGCGGGCCGACGCGGGCGTGATCGTTGTTGCTGCTTTTGATGTCCCCGGCCTCGTAGGTGCTGTCCGGGTAGAACATGTGAAAGTAGGTCGCCCGCACGCCCGCGGTCAGGCGGATCTTGGGGTTGATGTAGAGAATGTCGGTGTCGTTGCCGAGGAACCACCCGCGCGCCGGACCCATGATGTCGTGGCGCAGGTCATAAAAGACGTCGTTGCCGGGCGGCAGCTTGATGAGATTATGAAAAAACGTCAGCTCGTTGCGCACGGCGATCGGCCCGAACTTGGCCTGGAGCAGCGCGCTGAGCTCCGCCTGGCCCCCGTACGTGGAGACGGCTTGCTTGGCCTCCGCGCGGGCCTTGATCGTCTCCGGGCCGAAGTCGTCGTTGGGCGAGTTGAAGGCGTGCGCCTTGAACTCCTGCGAGCCGAAGTAGGTGATGAGATAATAGCTGGCCTTGAGTTGGAGGATCGCCAGCGGGACGATCTCCATCGTGCCACCGAGACGAATGATCGAGGGCGTGAAGCTGGGGGTCAGGCCGACGCCGAAGCGCGTACCCTCGAACAGCTTGCCGGTGCGGGTCATCAACCGCCGGTGATACATGAAGCTCAGGCGGTCCTCGACGCCGAGCGGGTTGAGGCGGGCGACCAGCACGTTGCTGTAGACGATGCGGTGGCGCGGCGGGACCTCCGAGAGCATCGGGACCTCGACCTCGACGTCGCCGGGCAGGTCGTCCGGCGGCGCCGGGGCTGCGCCTGGCGGGAGCGTCGGGCTGACGACGGGGGTGGGCTCGGGGGCAGGCGCGGGGTCGACCGGCGGCGGAGCATCGATCGCGCCGGGGCCGGGGTCCGCCGGGGCGACGGTGGTGGGCGTGGTCGGGGTGGTGGTCGGGGTGGTGGTCGGGGATGCCGGGGTGGCCGGGGTGGCCGGGGATGCCGGGGTGGCCGGGGAGGCCGGCGAGGCCGGCGAGGCCGGGGCCGGGGCAGGGGACTGCGCGGCCGCGGTGGCGGTCCCGAGATGCAGGCATACGAGGACCGACAGCGGCAGCCGGGCGCGAGGGCAGATCATCGCAGCCAATGTCGCACATTGCCGCGGACACGTACACAGCGAAGTGACGCGAGGGGGCTGTCCCGAGAGACAGGAAGAGGCCTTCTTGGCAGGTCGCCGGCGGACGGGAGGCGGGAACTCGCGGTTTTTTCAGGTCCGGCGCAGGTACTTGCCTGCGCCGCGTTGCACCCGCAGGTCGCCATCCTTGAACTGCAGGCGGCCGGCGACGACGGTATGGGTGACGGCGCCTTTGATGTCGAAGCCCTCGAAGATATTGCGGTCGCAGTTGTGGCGGTGCGTCGCGGCCGATATCGTGCTGCCGCCGCGCGGGTCGTAGACGAACAGGTCGGCGTCGGACCCGACCAGGATGGCGCCCTTTCGCGGGTAGAGGCCGAAGATCTTGGCCGGGCGGGTGCAGCAGGTGTCGACGAACTGCTGGAGGGTCATGCGGCCGGTGGTGACGCCGTAGGTGTACATCAGCGGCATGCGGTTCTCGATGCCGGCGGCGCCGTTGGGGATCTTGGTGAAGTCGTCGCGCCCGTGGATCTTTTGGTCGTGCTGGCGAAATGGACAGTGATCGGTGGCGACGGTGTGGATCAGGCCGCACGACAGCGCGTTCCACAGGACATCTTGATGCCCGATCGGGCGGATCGGCGGACTCATGACATAAGCCGCGCCCTCGAAGTCGGGCTTGTCGTAGACCGAGTCGTCGAGCAGCAGATATTGCGGGCAGGTCTCGACATAGACCAGCTGGCCGTCTTGCCGCGCGCGGATGACGGCGTCCATCGACTCCTTGCAGGTCAAGTGCACGATGTAGATCGGCTGGCCGGCGCACTTGGCCAGCATGATCGCGCGGTTGGTCGCCTCGCCCTCGACCCACGAAGGCCGGCTCTCGGCGTGGTACCGCGGGGCCGTCTTGCCCTGGGCGACCAGCTTGCGTTGCAGGGCCTGGACGGCGAGGCCGTGCTCGCAGTGCGCGGTGACGAGGGCGCCCAGGCTCGCGGCGGTGTCGATGACGCCGATCATCTCGTCGTCGTCGACGCCGATCGCGCCGGTATAGGCCATGAACACCTTGAACGAGCTGATGCCGTCCTCGGCGTGGACGCGTCGCATCTCCCGCTCGACCTGCTCGCCGTACCAGGTGACGGCCATGTGAAAGCCGTAGTCGGCGCAGGACTTTTTGGCGTTGTTCATCCAGAAGTCGCGGGCTTCGATTAAACTCTGGTTGCGATTGGGGATGATGAAGTCGAGGATCGTCGTCGTGCCGCCAGCGACGCCCGCCGCGGTGCCGGTGAAGAAGTCGTCGGCGCTGACGCTGCCCATGAACGGCAGCTCCATGTGCGTGTGCGCGTCGATGCCCCCGGGGAACACGTACTGGCCCGAGGCGTCGATCTCCTGGCTGTCCGAGGGGACGTCGAGGCCGACGCCGATCGCCCTGATGACGCCGGCCTCGCAGTAAATGTCGGCGACGTACTGGTCGAGGGCGGTGACGATGGTTCCATTGCGGATGACTACGCCGGACATGACGGACTCCTTGACTCTCTTCGTTCGCGCAGAGGTAGGTTTACGATGGGGATCGTTCGGAGCGCGGGGTGCTCGAAGGACGCGGGGCGGGGCTGTTTGGGCCGGGGAGGGGCCGCCGGACGGCGGGTGAGGACGGTCGGAGGCATGGAGGGCTCCTCGGCGGGCGGCCCCTCGACCACCCAGGCAAGCTCACGACTTTAGCCAAGCGAGCTTGCAGGAGCAAGACGCCCGATTTCACCTCTCACTTGCATGTCGCCAGGATCCGGCTGTACTACATCCATGTTCCTTCTCGTTCGACGGGCTCTCCTGGCGACCGTGGTCACCAGCGCCCTCGTTTGCGGCGCCGGCCGCGAGACCCTGCCCTGACCTTCCCTGACCTGATCTGCCCCGGAGAATGTCCCCGATGACGCGCTTCAAGCTTTCCCTCTGTCTTACTTCCTTCGCTCTGACCTCCTTCGCGCTGTCCGCCTGTGGCGACCGCAAGCCCGGTGACGAGGGCAGCGAGGGCAGCACCTCCAGCACGGGCGCCGGTGAGACCACCGTCGAGCCGACGCCGACCACCAGCACCGACCCGACGGTCCCGGTGACGACGCAGCCGGACAGCGAGGGTTCGGGCACCGACGGCGCGACCGGCACGACGACCGGGAACACCAGCGTGACGACCGGCATGCCGTCCTGCATGGACCCTGTCGAGGGTGCGCCCAACGACACGCCGTGTACGGACGCCTCGGGTTGCGGCTGCGAGTCCGGCAAGTGCTTCCTGGTCCCGATCCTCGGCGGCTGGTGCGGCGAGTGTCTGGCCGACTCCGACTGCTCGCCTGGCGGCTGCACGGTTCCGAACCCGATCGACGGCGTCGGTTCGACCTGCAACATGGGCGAGGCTGGCGCGGGCTGCGAGAGCAGCGACGTCTGCACCGACCCGGCGAACGCCAGCTGCGGGACCTTGCTCGAGGTCATGGGCATCATCAAGGTGGCGACTTGTGGCGAGTGCGCCACGAACGCGGACTGCACCGCCGACCCGATGCTCGGCAACTGCGCGCCGACCTACGACGTCATGAACTTTAGCGGCAAGTACGTGTGCGTCGGCGACGCCACCACGCCCAACGGTGAGGGCTGCAACCTGACGGACGACGGCCAGGGCGAGCCGGTCGGCAACAAGGCCTGCATGTCGGGCTTTTGCGGCGAGGCGAACGTCATGGGTCTGCTCAAGGTCGGCATCTGCGGCGAGTGCAACAGCAACGCCGACTGCCCGATGGACAAGCCGACCTGCAGCGACCCGCAGGTCGACCTCAACGCGGCGGCGCTGGTCGCCTCCGTGTGCACGAAGTGATGGGCTGAGGCCCGCGCGAGACGGCGTCCGTGCCACGGGCGCCGTCTTTGTTGTTGCCGTGAGCTCACGTGTCGCAGGTACGGGCGCGAGCGGGGTCCACGGGTATGCTCGGCCCGCGCATGACTGGTCACCGCTCTCTCCGTCACTGCGTCGAGGACCTCGAGCGACACGGACATCTGCGCCGGATCGAGGTCGAGGTCGACGCGAAGCTCGAGGCCGCGGAGATCCAGCGGCGCGTGTATCAGGCCGGCGGGCCCGCGCTGCTGTTCACGCGGGTCAAGGATTGTCGGTTCCCGATGGTCAGCAACCTGTTCGGCAGCATGGAGCGCATGCGCTTCATGTTCCGCGGGACGCTCGCGTCGGTGCGCAAGCTGGTCGAGCTGCGCACCGACCCGGGAGCGCTGGCGCGGCGGCCGTTTCGCTACCTCGGGGTGCCATTCACGGCGCTGCGCATGCTGCCGAAGTTTCGTCGGCGCGGGCCAGTGCTCGCACACGAGACGACGATCTCGGCGCTGCCACAGCTGATCTCGTGGCCGGGGGATGGGGGCGCGTTCATCACGCTGCCGCAGGTGTACAGCGAGGACCCGGACCACCCCGGCTTCGCGCGCTCCAATCTCGGGATGTATCGCGTGCAATTGTCCGGGGGAAAGTACGCGCAGGACCGCCAGATCGGCCTGCATTATCAGATCCACCGCGGGATCGGTGTACACCACGCGGCGGCGATCCGTCGCGGCGAGCGACTGCGCGTCAACATCTTCGTCGGCGGTCCGCCAGCGCTGACCTTTGCGGCGGTGATGCCGTTGCCCGAGGGGCTGCCGGAGCTGGCGTTCGCGGGGGTGCTCGGGGGGCGAAGGGTCCGCATGATCCGTCGAGGGGGTGAGCTGCCGTTCGCGGGCGACGCCGACTTCGTGATCACCGGGACGATCGACCCCGACCTGCGCTTACCCGAGGGGCCGTTTGGCGACCACCTCGGCTACTACAGCCTCGCGCACGACTTCCCGGTGATGGCGGTCGAGCGCGTGTATCACCGCAAGGACGCGATCTGGCCGTTCACGGCGGTCGGTCGCCCGCCGCAGGAGGACACCAGCTTCGGCCAGATGATCCACGAGTTGACCGGGCCGATCATCCCCTCGGTGCTGCCGGGGATCCACGCGGTGCATGCGGTCGACGCCGCGGGCGTGCACCCGCTGCTGCTGGCGATCGGCAGCGAGCGGTACGTGCCCTACGCGCCGCGACGCCAGCCGCAGGAGCTGCTGACGCTGGCCAGCGCGGTGCTCGGGCAGGGCCAGATGTCGCTGGCGAAGTACCTGTTCATCATTGCGAAGGAGGACGCGCCGGCGCTCGAGATCGACGACATCGCGGCATTTTTGCAGCACCTGCTGGCGCGGGTCGACTGGCGCCGCGACCTGCACTTTCATACGCGCACGACGATCGACACGCTGGATTACTCCGGCAGCGGGTTCAACGAGGGCTCGAAGCTGGTGATCGCGGCGGTCGGTGAGCCGATCCGGACGCTGGCGATGCAGGTGCCCCCGGGGCTGACGCTGCCGGACGGGTTCATGGGGCCGCGTTTGTGCCTGCCCGGCGTGCTCGCGGTCCAGGCTCCGGCGCACGCGCGCGAGCCGGCGGCGATGGCCCGCTTCTGCGCGGCTTACTCTGCGCAGGCGCCGATCAATGCATGTTCGCTGATCGTGCTCGTCGACGACAGCGAGCTGATCGCGCGCAGCCTCTCGAACTTGCTGTGGATCGCGTTCACCCGCAGCAACCCCGCCGTCGATATCGACGGGATCGAGCCCGAGGTTGTGCACAAGCACTGGGGCTGCCGCGGTAGCCTGGTGATCGACGCGCGCGTCAAGTCGCACCACGCCCCGCCGCTGGTGGAAGACCCGGACGTCACGCGCAAAGTGGACGCGCTCGCGGCGCAAGGCGGACCCCTGCACGGCCTGTTCTGAGCTTGTGCGCCGGGATGCCGGCGGCTATCAAGAGAGGATGCAGCGAAATGCAGGCGCGGCGCTCCTCATGGTGATCCTGGGCTGCTCGAGCGGTGGGCAGGGGGAGGGCGGGAGCACGAGCGGCGTCGCTGGCACGACCGGCACCAGTGGAGGTCCGGGGAGCACGGGACCGCAACCGACGACGGGTGGCGTGACGGGCGACCTGTCCGAAAGTACAGCCGGGGCCGGGACCACCGGCGCGGCCGACACGAGCACGGGCGGGGGGCCGACGCAGGACCTCGTGACGGTGGGTCACCCGCGCGAGCTGCGGGCGGCGTGGGTGGCGAGCGTCGGCAACATCAACTTCCCGAGCGGCCAGGGGCTGTCGGCACAGGCGCAGCAGGCGGAGCTGTCGGCGATCTTCGACGGCGTCGCGCAGGCGGGGCTCAACGCGGTCATATTACAGGTGCGGCCGGAGTGCGACGCGCTGTACGCCTCGGCGATCGAGCCGTGGAGTCGCTACCTGACGGGCACGCAGGGGGTCGACCCTGGCTATGACCCGCTCGAGTTCGCGGTCGCGCAGGCGCACGAGCGCGGGCTGGAGCTGCACGCGTGGTTCAACCCGTACCGCGCCAAGGCGAGCGCGGCCTCGAAGGCGGCCGATAATCACATCTCGAAGCTGCTGCCGCAATACGCGTACGCCTACGACAAGTTCGTGTGGATGGACCCGGGCGCGCTGGAGGTCCAGGACCAGCTGATCGCCGTGATCGCGGATGTCGTCGGTCGGTATGACATCGACGGCGTGCACTTCGACGACTACTTTTATCCGTACCCCAACGGCGACGCGTTCCCCGACGATGACACGTACGGTGCATATGTGCAGGGGGGAGGTCAGCTCGGGCTCGCCGACTGGCGGCGCGACAACGTCGACCGCATAGTCGAGCGCGTCGGCAAGAAGGTCGCGGAGCTGCGCCCGAGCGTGCGCTGGGGCATCAGCCCGTTCGGCATCTATCGTCCGGGCATGCCGGAGGGGATCCAGGGCCTCGATCAATTCGAGGCGATCTACTCCGACCCGGTGAAATGGATGCAGCAGGGCTGGCTGGATTACCTCGCACCGCAGCTGTACTGGCCGAGCACGCAGACGCCGCAAGCGTACGGCAAGCTGATCGAGTGGTGGTCGAGTATCACGACCGGCGGGCGCTACATCTTCGCCGGAAATTATCTCAGCAAGATCGGGAGCGACGCGGCGTGGTCGCTCGACGAGCTGCGCGCGCAGATCCAGCTCAGCCGGCAATATGCGCCGCAGGGCTCGCAGGGCAACATCTTTTTTCATGTCGCGCCGATCCTCGACAACACCGAGGGTTTTACCGATATGATCAGGACCGAGTTCTACGCGAGCCCGGCCCTGACCCCGCCGATCGCCGCGCTGACCGGCGAGGTGGTCGCGCCGCCACAAGTGGTCCTGGCCGGGACGAGCGTGACGCTGACGCATGAGGACCCCGCGAGCCTGCGCGCGTGGGTGCTGTATCGCGGCGAGGACGACACCTGGACGATCGAACGCATCGTCCGCGCGAGCGAGCCAGGGCTGGAGCTGCCCGGTGCCGGGACCTGGGCGATCAGCGCCGCGGCGCGTAGCGGGGTCGAGAGCCCCGGCGTACGCATCATCGTGCCGTGAGACGGCATCCCCCGGTGCTGGCCTCAATCACCGCCACTTGGGGCTGGCGCGGCGGACGGGAAGTGGTACCGTAACCGCGCCATGGATCTCGCCGTTCGCAGCGCGCCCGCGACGTACGCCGATCTGGTGGCGCTGCCGCGTCACATCAAGGGTGAGATCATCGATGGACGGTTGTATACGCAGCCGCGTCCCCGCGCCTGGCACGCGATGATCGAGGGCGCGGCGTTCGGTGACCTGCACGCCTGCTTTCATCGCGGCCGCGGCGGCCCGGGCGGCTGGTGGATCGTCGTCGAGCCGGGCATCAGTTTGCCACGCGCGCCCGAGTTCTCGCCGGACTCGGCGGGCTGGCTACGCAGCCGCATGCCGCGTCCGCCTGGACCCCATGAACCATGGCGCACGGTGCCGGACTTTATCTTCGAGGTGCTGTCGCCGAGCAACCGCCACTACGACCTCGGCGTGAAGCGCCGCTTCTACGCGGAGATCGGCGTACAGCACCTGTGGTTCATCGATCCCGACGCGCGCACGCTGATGGTGAATCGCCTGCACGAGGGTCGCTGGGTCGAGCTTGGCGTGTTCGGTAGCGAGGCGCCCGTGCGGGCCGAGCCCTTCGACGCGGTCGAGCTCGACATCGGCGAGTGGTGGCCGACGCGAGACGGTGCGTAGCTCGCGATCCGCCCCGGCCATTGAGATGGAGATCGGCGCGCGATCTCGGCGTATCATCGCGCTGATGACCTCGCATCCTCTGTTTGCCATCGTCGCGCCCGCCGCCCTGGTCGCATCATGCCTCGCGCTCACCGCCTGCCCGGGAGGCGCGAGCGAGTCCGCCGACACGGGCGAGCCGTCCAGCACCGGCGCGCTCGCGTCCTCGGAGACGGGCTCGAGCGGTGCGACGCCGACGACCGGCGACACCACCCCGACGGGCTCGAGCGGCGACGCATCGAGCACCGGGGACGCGCCGACCGGCGAGGTCGAGGGTTGCGACGGTGCAACGTTGTTACCTGTCCCTGCGGACAGCTCACTCGCGGGGCCGTGGCCGGTGGGGGTGAAGACGGTGATGGTGGGCGGCTTGACGGTGGAGGTCTGGTATCCGGGCACGCCCGGCAGCGAGGCTGGCATCGAGCCGCGGCGCTACGACATCCGCGGGTCGCTGCCCGACAGCGAGAAGCTCAAGGTGCCCGACGCGAAGACCCCGTGGCAGGACTGCGACTGTTATGCAGATGTCCCGCTGGATGCGGCGCACGGTCCGTATCCGGCGGTGGTCTTCGTGCACGGGACGGCGGGCTTTCGGGCGCAGTCGCTCGAGCACGTGACGCACTGGGCGAGCCGCGGCTTCGTGGTGCTGGCGGCCGACCATCCGGGTTTGTGGCTCGCAGACCTGCTCGGGCAGCTATGCGGCCAGCCGGCGGTCCCCCAGCACCTCGCGGCGGACATTGCGACGCTCGTCGCGGCGATCGAGGCGCCAGCGGGCGAGCTCGAGTTCCTCGCGGGTCACCTCGATGGCGCGCGGATCGGGATGGCGGGGCACAGCGCGGGCGGCGGGGCCATTGCGAACTCGGGTGACGTCGCGCAGGTGCTGATCCCGATGGCCGCGGGCGGCGTGACGGCCGGCGCGGCGCTCCGCTCGACGCTGGTGCTCGGGGCCCAGTCGGACCAGATCGTCGACTACGGCAGCCAGCAGAGCGGGTACGCGTCGTCGCCCGCGCCGAAGCGACTGGTCGGGATCAGCAACGCGGGTCACCTCGCGTTCTCCAGCCTGTGCTCGCTGGCCAACGCGGACGGCCAGGACTTCGTCGAGATCGCCGGGGAGTTCGAGATCTGCGGGGCGCAGTTCGCCAGCGCCCTGTTCGACTGCGTGGATACCTACACCCCGGACGCGACCAGCTGGGCGATCACCAACTACGCGACCTCCGCCGTGCTCGAGGAGGCGCTGCATTGCACGAGCAATGGCGACGCCTTCGCCGGCATCATGGCGAAATTCCCGGAGGTCGGCGAGGTGCTCGAGGAGAAGTAAATCAGCCCTCGATCTCGTAGGTCTTGCGGAACACCCATGCGAACAGCCGCCAGGGCAGCAGTTTCTTGAGGGCGATCGACGAGCGTTGCAGCGGCATGCCGACGACGTGGCGCAGGCGCGGGCGGGCGACCTCGAGGGCGTGGTGGACGACGCGCGCGACGTCCATCGGCGGCGGGCCGCGCTGCTCGTCGGCGATGAAGACGCCGAGAGTGCGGTCGAACTGTCTTCGATACATCGAGTCGGGGGGTGGCGGCGCGCACGAGCTTGCGGTTATCGGCGAAGCCGGTGTGAAAATCGCCGGGCTCGACGAGGACCACGTGCGCGCCGGAGCCGTGCAGCTCGTGGGACAGCGCCTCGCTGAGCCCCCTCGAACTGCTGCTGGGCCTCGGCGATGCTGGTGTCCTCGACCGCGCCGGCGAGGCCGAAGCCGGCGCTATTGACGACGGCGTCGATGTGGCCTGCCTGCTCGAGGATGACGCCGATCGCGTGCTCGACGGAGGTCTCGGAGGTGACGTCCATCGGCACATACTCGAAGGGGGCGTCGGCCGGCGTCGGGGTGCGGCTGGTGGCGAACACGCGGTGGAGGCGGCGCGCGAGGTGCAGCGCGCAGGCCAGGCCGATGCCCGAGGAGGCGCCGACGACGACGACGTTCTTCATGCGTCCTCGCCGGAAGATGGATACATCGACTCGATCACCGCGGACCAGTTGCGGTCGATGTTGCGGCGCTTGAGCTTGAGGGTCGGGGTCAGCTCGTCGTTCTCCTGCATGAGGCTGCGCGGGAGCACCCGGAACTTTCGTACGTGCTCGACGCGCGCGAAGTCCAGGTTGACCTTCTCGATCCAGGTCTGCAACTCTTGCACGATCGCCGGGTGGGCGCCGTCGGCGACGTGGACCTCGCCGCCGGGTGCGTGCTCGGCCAGCCACGCGGTCGCGGCGGGCATTTGCAGGGTGAGCAGCGCGCTGAGGAACTTGCGGCGATCACCGATGACGACGGCCTCCTCGACCAGCGGGTGCTGCTTGAGCGCGGCCTCGATGTTCTTCGGGGCGATGTTCTTGCCGCCCGCGGTGATGATGATCTCCTTCTTGCGGCCGGTGATGTGCAGGTAGCCCTCGGCGTCGATCGCCCCGAGGTCGCCCGAATGTAACCACCCGTCGATGAGGGTCTCCGCGGTCGCGGCGGGGTCTTTAAAATAACCCTTGAACACGTTCTCGCCGCGCACGAGGATCTCGCCGTCCTCGCCGAGCCGGACCTCGACGCCCTTGAGCGGACGACCGACGCTGCCGAAGCGGGTAGCGCCGGGATAGTTGGTGGAGGTCGGCCCGCAGTCCTCGGACTGCCCGTAGACCTCGTGGACGACGATGTCGAGGCCGCTGAAGAACTCGAGGATCTCCTTTGCGATCGGCGCGGCGCCGGAGCTACACACCTTGACGCGGCCGAGCCCGAGGGCGGTCTTGAGCTTGCGAAACACCAGGCGCTGCGCGAGCTGATATTGCAGCCCGAGCAGCGCGGGCGGGGCCTCGCCGCGGTTGCCGTGCGCGTGCACGCGGCGCGCGACGCCCATGGCCCAGGCGAGCAGGTGCTTCTTCGGGCCGGTGACCTGCGCGAGCTTGCCGTGCACGGCGGCGTGGAACTTCTCCCAGATCCGCGGGACCCCGAAGAAGATCGTCGGCTGGACCTCCTTGAGGTTATCGGGCAGTTTTTCGAGCGACTCGGCGAAGTAGACCTGGTTACCGAGCACGACCGGTCCGTACATCGAGATCAGCTGCTCGGCGATGTGT
>ENA-OFCF01000729-OFCF01000729.1-metagenomes-genome-assembly--contig:-NODE-729-length-14014-cov-9.388137_pt1 | contig 14014 bp, 8 predicted proteins | sample MGYA00153387_OFCF01 | MGnify analysis MGYA00153387
TAGCACGAAAAAACTTATTCACCAATGCGAAATTTATTAGGTTACAGGATACTAGGCATCCCAATGGATACAGCGCATACCGGCGCCCGTGGCAAATCACGTCATTGTCGCTATTGCACTTGGGGCATTTCATGGCTGCTGAGCTTCTTCATTTTTTACATGTTGTTAGGGTAGTCCTGCGGAAGCGGGTGGGTTGAAAATGGAATGAGATTGAGTGGCTCATAGCACGTTAGAAAGTGCTCCTTCGCCTTTCCTATTTCGTCGCCGATGAAGAAGGAGCATGAAACCTGTGGCACCGAGTGCTGTGACCGCTGGTTCTGGAACTGTAGCCAATCGAAAGTTGTAGAAGTCGTTAGTCTGGCCGCCTAAATCAGCGAGGAGTAATAGGCCATCCACAGCCGCAGAGTTAAAGGCTACTGGTGTAAAGCTTGTCTCAACTCTGAAGCTTGAGGAGTGTGAAAAATAATTCGCGCCTCCTTCTGGACTCGCTACCACGAGCTGACTGGGCAAGATATGCAGTATCGTTCCGGGGATGGGGACACCGCGCCAAAGTTGAAGTCGAGCAGGAAGCGACCCAGTGCTAAGGTTGATGTTCATTTTTTGGCGAACAGTGTTTGTCCGTAGTGTTTCCAGACGTGATATCCTAAAGGTTTACGCAGACGACTTTGGCTCAGAAACATTTGATCTGTCGAGGTTTAATTAGAAGTGAGCTTTTCTATCGTATATCGTCAATTTTTCAGATGATAAATGAGTGAGAATTTTGCATCTATCAATCGTCAATAAACCATGCGACATGGCGTTGTGACGTGTGATGTTCTTGGAATTCATCCCTGGAAGAAATGGTTTGGTTCGGTCGAGTGAGCAGTCTATTTGATACGCAGGTGGCTAAATGTGGTCAACCAGCAGACGGTTTTTGCACGCTGCGCAAATTTTGAGAATTTTCTTTTAATTGGCTCAGGAAATGGTCATTAAAGATTTTGTGTCAGTTAGTCGTTATTTATCATTCCCTGCGGTCAGTTTTCTGGTAGGTATCGTGTTAATCGGAATATTGGTGAACGGGGAGGCGGGTTTATCTCAAGAGCAGATCGGGTCTTCAATAGGCAGCCCGACCGGATTGACTTGGGAGCTATCAAGTTCAGAAAGTGCTCCATGGACAGCAGATAATGATGGCATTCATCTCGGTCAGGTGGCTATTGGTTCGGTGCATGCAGTAGAAACCACTGTCACAGGGCCGGGTGTGGCAGGACTAACTTTGGAGCAGTCCTATAGGATTTTCAAGATTTCGGTTTGGATTGATGGTGTGCTCTCTGGGCCTGAGGGATTTTCTTCGAACACACGTGTAATGGTGGGATCCGGGCAGCATAAAATCCGTTGGAAAGCTGTTCGAACGAACGAATACTATACGGGTGTTCGATTGTTGAGTTTCAAGCATGTTAGGTGGGAGCCTTTTTTGCCGCAGCCCTTATCAGTTGCTTCTGATAGAGAGGGGGTCGCCCTCACCAGTTCTGGGTCCAATCCGTGGATCGGGCAGGATAGTTGGCATCATGGAGATGGTGGGGCGGCATGGTCAGGGCTCAAGGTGGATGCTCCGGCTTTTGGGAATGCGACTGCGGATGCTCCTTTAAGGGCAACTTTTGAGGGACCCGTTGTGCTAGATTATTGGTGGCAGGCGATGGGCAGTGGGGAGGCTACAGTTCGCATTGATAATGGGGCACTACAATATCATTCATTCTATAATTCTTCACCAAACGCATGGACTCGAAATCGACGTTTGTTTGGTTCTGGATCTCATGTGATCGAGTGGAATGCCGAACCTCATGCACGAGCTGATCAACGTGGATCGTTCGATCTGGTTGTGGATCAAATTGATTTGCGCTCGGTGGTTCCGCTTTCCACTGCGTTGGGTACGCCGGGCATTGAGTGGATTGCCTCAGACGGCATGAATGGTCAGTGTGCTCCTTATGGAGTTGAGGATTCCACTGCCACCCATGGATCCTCGGTGCAAATGAGTTATGGCTCAAGCATTAGTATGGTTAGTGCTGGGGACCGCTTGTTAAGAGTTCGCTCTCGTGGGCAGTGTCCTTCCGTTTTTTTTCTACAGAATTACCTCAATGAATCTTCGCGGCTTCAAGAAGCGCTTTCTGATGGGTGGGAAGACTGGGTGTGGGTTTTACCGTCAGGGTTGGGCGAGTTGAAATTGATCGCTGGGGTGAATACGGAAATTGATCAGATCGAATGGATTTCACCACCTGCCACAGTGGCTGCCGCTCTGGGATTAGCTGAAGGTTCTTTTACTATGGGCGGAAGTGATGCGTGGGTTATCGCCCCCTATCGTGAGTTGAATGCGTATGGTGTAAGTGTTGAAGCACTTCGTGAACACGGTGATTCTTGGCTAGACATGCCTGTAACAGGTCCTGCGGAGTTGTCGTTTTCATGGAAAACAGAGAACTATAACCAACAATATGCATTGCTCGTGGATGGCAAAGAAATTGACTTTGCGGATGGCTACAAGAATGCGCGTAAAGTTCAGATAGAGATTCCGGAAGGTGCGCATATGGTGCGCTGGCTGGCACGTGCGCCGAAGGTTTCTGACTATCATGATGTCTATACTGACTTCTTGGGGGGGATCAAAATCGTGCCACTGATATCTGGCGGAAAGGCACTTGCGGCACTTGATTTTCAGCATGTATTATCATTGCCAGAGAATTGGAATCCATCTTCGACATTCAGTCGTGACGGAAAGGATGCGTTTCAAGCACCATCTGTGGACTTTCTGGACCCCATTAGATATGTGGAAAATCGAATTAGAGCAAGTTTCAGTGGCCCTGGTGTGTTAAGTTTTTGGTGGTATTGCGGACTTCCGGATGCAAGTGAAAATCCCATGACGGCGAGCTGGTTTTTGCGAGTTTCTAAAACAAGTGAATATTTGGTAGCGCGGCATGCATCCACGACTCCAGGATGGAAGCATGAGAAGATTTGGTTGCCACAAGGTGATTGGACGGTGTTAGAGTGGGAGGTGGCAGGAAGTGCGGCTCAGGTGGCGCTCACGGCACTGGATAGTGTTGAGTTTATTCCATCAGAAAATGCGACCTTGGGTGATGCGTTGGATGCTCCAGAATTGGTTTGGACTAACGATCCCGAACATCCATGGAAGGGGTTGGTTGTGAGCGAGGAGATGGGAGATCTAGCATTAGCACCAGCTTTGGAAGCTGAAGAAACTGCGCGTCTCAGCACGGTTGTTACTGGTCCGGGCAAGATATCTTTCCACTTGGAGGATGTTGGGGTGCGTTCTGGTAAAATCGATTTTCTGGTTAATGGCCAACACCGTGCCTCATCGTTATGGTCTTCAGGTGATCGCGTTGAGTTTTTCATTCCTGTTACATCACCTGTGACCTTAGAGTGGATCGCTAGCGGTGGAAATTACACGGGATACTCGAACGGCAGACTGGGCGTGAACAATGTTGTTTGGGAAAAGTCGCCTACACGATCTCTAGCGGAAAGCTTGGATGCTCCGGCCACAGTTTCATGGAAAACATCTGAAAACTCGCCGTTCACTGGTCGTGATAACCCTGGTGCGAAGGGAGAAACTGTAGCTTTCATTGCGTTATTGCCTGGAGAAGAATCATGGCTAGAAGCCACTGTGAATGGCCCCGGAATTTTTGATTTTTGGTTAAAAATAGCTGCCAATATGAATTTATCATATGAGCTTTGGAATTATTGGTCGCTAACGATAGATGGAGTTCCGGTCGCGATCAATGGTTTGAGTTGGCAACCGCAATGGATCACCGGGAATGGCCCTCACCGCATTCGTTTGACATTCCGCCATCCAGAGGAAAGCGCCAGGGAATGGATTGCCAGTGCTGTGGATGAGGTGTCTTGGATTCCGCTAGAGAGAACTTCATTGGCCCAGGCAAGTGGTCTAGCAAAAAATTTCTGGTTGAGCGGAAGTGAAATTCGTGCGGAAGGGTTTTTAAACACCGGTAGGGATGGTAGTTCTGGAATATTGTTGCGTTCTGTGGCGGGGAAAAGCACATCACTTGTGACCATAGTCAGAGGGCCATGCGAACTGAGTTGGGATTCTGCGATCCATGAGAACAGTTCGGTGGATATTCTTCGCCACTCATTGGAAGTCGATGGCGTGAAGTCGCTACCATTTTATCAACATTCTTGGCAGAGGATGAGGCTGAGCCTGCCAAAAGGATATCATACTGTGCGCTGGATCAGCCAGCCACGGTTAGCAAGCGATGAGTTGCCATTGATAGAGACGCCCGTTGCTTTCAATGCGCAATGGCAGCTCTGTAGAATGGATCTCAAACCGGGCGTATCAACATTGATGAAAACATTGGGAAATTCCGCGCTTTTTGCATTGGAAGCTGGAGACACAGGCGGAAAATCTATCATTTCGGCAGGTCAAAAAGCGTGGCAGGCTGATCCAATGACATCGCTGTCCTTTTTTCATCCGAACATGTCCGGAAAAATCTCTGTCAACTGGGGAAGTCCAGCTGCATTCAGTGAAACTTGGTGGCATACTAACGAAGAAGGGTATGGAGAGAGACTCTCGAACTACCAATCGGGTTGGCAGAAGCATGTCAGTAGTATTCAACCCGGTGGATTTTCGACTTGGTCTCATTGGCCTGATTATCATTGGGGCGGGTTTTCGAGTTCTCTTTTGTTGGCAGCGCTGAAGTTTGATGCCAGCGCTGCTTTGCCCCTTTCTTCTGCGATTGAATCTCCGCGATTGGTGAATGGCGGCGGCTGGGCAGGTCGGGTAGATCAGCTCGCAATAATCGGCAAGGATTCAGCATGGTCACTACTAAACCGCTCTGGCGACAAGCACACAGTTTCCACCACGCTTACTGGCCCTGCCCGAGTTGGTTTCTGGTGGAAAAACCATGGAGTTGGAACACTCCGCTTGAATCTCGATGGTGCCTATCTGCCTGTCGCTGTCCCGACTGAAAAATGGACTAGAATCGAGTTTGACATCAATGCTGGGGAACACCTAGTTGAATGGGTTCATGCGGCGAATGATGCCACTCACTCATCTAGCGTGGGCGAGGCGTGGTTAGACGGCTTGCAAATTCGAAAAAAGAAATCTAGCACATTAGCACGGGCTGCTGCGGATCATACTGATTTTAATCTAACGAGTGATAACGCTGGAAATACAGGCTACCCGTGGCACCCGGTTGCTTACAGGGAGACTGACGGTAACTGGACTAAGGCAGTGCGGGCTGTTTCCGGCTTACGCACACTGCGCACTCAGGTGACCGGACCGGCGATCATTGAATTCCGTGGGCGTTGTTTTGAGGGCTATTCCGCTGTTTCACCGCCTACCGCTCAACGCATTTCCGTGGCTGGCTCATCCGTCGTCATCATTGACGGTGGATTCACGCCACAGATTCTCGGACATTTTATCTCGGTTGAGGTTGATGGAATACAGAGTCAGCGCATCAACGCGCATCCGGGCGGAAATTGGCAAAAAGGTGGTGTCTATGTGCCTGCTGGAACGCATGAGGTGACTTTTCGGCTTATGACGTGGCAAACCTTCATTTTTGGTGACACCATTGTGGATGCGACTGCCGAGAATTTACAAGGTTGGATAGATGACTTGCGTGTTGTATCCTTGGAATCACATTTCGCTCAATGGGCATCCGATAACAATCTGCCACCCGAGTTTGCTGGACAAAGTGCTGATGTCGATGGAGACGGGTCCAATAATTTTCTCGAATATGCTTTCGGATCAAAGCCACTCGATGCGACATCCCGTCCACAGGGTTTGGAAATTGGAATTATTTTTCGTCATTGGATAGATCCTTCCTTTGGGCTTAAGATCCCATATATTCCCTCACACATAACTGCCAAGCTGGAGTCTAGCACAGATTTAGTTCACTGGGACACAGAAATTACTTCTTTGTTACACATTCCGCCAACTTCAACTTGGTTTTCGGATGTGGGACATACCTCAAGCTATCAGGTTTTTCCTTTTTCTGTTCGTATTCCAGGCGATTCCAGTAAGCAGCAGAAATTTTATCGAATCGCTATCCCGCGCGACTCATCATCGCCTTGAGATCGGGGTTTTGAAAATGGCACTCGGTTATGCGTATTGCTTAGCGTTGCGTCTTGCGTCTGGGACACATCTGTCTTCTCATTTCTTTGCGATGCCGAAGATCCGAGTGCTTTCTGATATTCTTGCCAGCCAAGTGGCGGCGGGGGAGGTCGTGGAACGCCCGGCTTCTGTGGTCAAGGAGTTGGTGGAAAATAGCATCGACGCCGGGGCGCGGGAGATCCGGGTGGATGTGGATCAGGGTGGTGCGGCGCTGATTCGGGTGAGCGATGATGGCTGTGGGATGTCGCGAGAGGACGCGTTGCTTTCGTTAGAGCGTCATGCGACGAGCAAGCTGCGCACTGCGGGGGATCTCGCGGCGATCCGGACATTGGGATTTCGCGGTGAGGCGGTGCCGAGCATTGCGAGTGTTTCGAGGTTCCGGATGGTGACGCGTGAGAGCGATGCGGTGGCGGGTACGGAAATTCTGGTAGATGGTGGAAAAATCCGTGATGTGAGAGATGCGGGCTGCGCTCCTGGCACCGTGATCGAGGCGAAAGCGCTGTTTTTTAACATGCCCGCACGGCGGAAATTCATGCGTGCTGAGACTACCGAAGCGGCGCATGTGGAGCACCAACTGCGCTTGCACGCGCTGGCTGCGCCGCAGGTGCGTTTTCGTCTGCGGCGAGATGACCGCGAGGTGTTCGATCTTCCGCCTGCGGCAAAAGCCGTGGACCGCGTGCGGCAATTGTTAGGATCTGAGATGTCGCGGGAACTCATTGCGTTGCCGCACACGCATGGCAACGGGATTGCGGTGGAAGGTTTTGTGTTGCCTGCTAGTCACGCGCGGAAAGGCCGACGCCACCAGTTTGTGTTTCTCAACGGACGTCCGGTTGAGGATGCGGTGATTTCACGCGCGCTGGCCGAGGGTTTTCGGGGTTCTCTAGCAGATGGATTGCATCCGGCGGCATGGATCTGGCTCGATTTGGAGCCGACGTTGGTGGATGTGAATGTGCATCCCGCGAAACGCGAAGTTAGATTTCATCGACCGGTGGATGTGCGGGATGCGATTTTGCAGGCTCTAGCTGCCGGACTGCGGCCACCGGAGCCGAAAACGCAACCGCGATCCTTCGAGGTGCCGGTGGTGGATTCCAGTCTGCCAGATATTGTTTTAAAGGCGCGCCCTGCGGTCGAAGTGTTCCGCAATCCTCAGCCGGTTTTGGATGATTGGATGCCGAGTGAAATCGCCGCGCCTGCGGCGGTGGAGACGCAGGAAATCAAGCCGGGCGGGGGAGTTCCGGATTTCAAAATTCTTGGCATGTTGCAACAGCGGTTTGTGATCATGGAAAGTGCGGATGGATTGGTTTTGTTTGATCCCAAGGCTGCTAGAGAGAGGATTTATTACGATGCTTTGCAACGCCAGCGCGAGGGCAGCCCGGCGGTGCAAGGCTTGTTAGTTCCAGTGTTGATGGAACTCGACCCGCGTGATGTTGATCTGCTATTGCGCGAGCGGATGGCACTAGCAGACGCTGGAATAGAGGTTGAGGGTTTCGGTGGCAACACGGTGCAGATTCGTGCGATTCCTGCTTGTCTTGGCATTGATGACCCGCGGCCGTTTCTTGGCGAGGTGTTGGATGAACTGCTGCACGATCCGGCATCCGGTGCGCGTTTTGCCTTCGAGCGGCTGGCGCGGGTGATTGCCAAACGAGCGGCGGCACGGGTGATTCCACGTCTGGCAGAAGCCCGCAGTTTGCTAACCGAACTATTTTGTTGTGACTTGCCGTATTGCACGGCGGACGGCAGACCGACGCTCACTGAGTTTGGGATGCGCGAGTTAGAGCGGCGTTTTGGCAATCAAAAGTGAATTGATCACTGCCATCGCCTCCCACGTATCTGCTAGAATCACCAATAGATCGCCAGGCTCGGCGGTACCAATCGCCTTGCGGATCGCTTCATCGCTGTCGCGTTCGACGATCAGGTTTTCAGGGAGTATGCCCTCGCTTTGTAACACCTCAGAGAATATTGCGAGCATGTTTCCAACAGGATCTTCACCCGCATAATCTTTGCACTGGTTCACCGATTTCGGGGCACACGTGACTACGAATGAATCGAAGCATTGCGCTATGACTGGAACCACTTCCAAGAGATGGGCTTTATGGCGATTGCCCACTTGGCGGCAAAGCAGTCGGCGTTTGCCGCTGACTTTTAGATTTTTTGTTATATCACAGATTTCGCGTACGCCGTCAGGATTGTGGCCGAAGTCCAGCAACATTTGAAACGGGAATCCTTCAATCATGTTATAGCGTCCTGGATTTTGCTCTGGGGAATTGGCAAACGAACTCAGGGCAGAGCGGATCGTCGAGAATTCGATGCCATGTGCTCTGGCCATCGCTGTTGCAAAGAGCGCATTGGTTTCGTTGTGACGAAGCAGTCCATTCATGGTGGCTGGAATCGTATGGAGCGGTAAGATTAATGTCTGGTTAGATTCTTCGGCCATCACGATCCAAGGGACGGATTGGTGCTGCATGATCCACACCGCTTCTCCGCCATTTTTCAGGTGGGTTTGCACTGCGGGATTGAGTTCATCTCGGGAAACCAAGATGAGGCGTGGTGCCTTGGTCCGATCTCGAACTGCTAGACATAACTCATCATCGGCATTGATGACCACAGTCTGGCTCGCTCGCTCTAACACTTGAGCTTTAAAATCTGCCATCTGTTGTAGATTTTCGATTCCTTCAACGCCGATGTGGTCGTCTTGTATGTTCAACAGCGCCGCGACATCATAATTGTTGCATGGATGACCAAAGCGTATCAGGCCCTTGCGTGGCAGCTCGATCACTGCGGCTTCTACGGCGGGATCATTCAACACAATCATCGCGCCCGGGAAACCGGATAGATTTGCGGTGGTCACTAACTCGTCGCCGATCCATACGCCGCTGGAGGTGCAGGCACCAGCGGTCTGCCCGCCAGTCATCCAGATGTGATGAAGCATTTTTGCGACAGTGCTTTTTCCGTTAGTTCCGGTGATCGCGGAAACCGGGATGCGGGCGGGTTTATCTTTGAAGAGCCAGTCAATGATTTCGCCATTGATGTCGCGCTCTGGATCACTCAGCCAATGCGGGCGAAAACCAGGTTGTGCGTTGATCTCACAGATTGCGCCGCCGACATCACGCCACGAACGTGAGATATCTGGGCAGAGAAAATCCACTCCGGCGATGTCCAGTCCAATGATGCGTGCCGCGCGTTCAGCCAATCTGCAGTTATCCGGGTGGATTTCTGCGGTCACATCCTCCGCGACGCCACCCGTGCTGATATTGGCGGTGCGCCGCAGGCGGACAAAGTGTCCGGCGTCCGGAACACTATCAGAGGTGAAACCTTGCTCTGCTAGACACGAGGTGGCCTCTTCATCCAGAGACAGCCTCATCATCAAGCTGCGCTTTTGATTTCCCCGCAACGGATCGGCATTTAAAATTTCTATCAGCTGAGAAATCGTCTGGCTGCCATCACCGCGAACGCCGCCTGGCACGCGGCGCGTGGCCATCCGTAATTTACCTCCAAAAACTAACAGACGATGATCGTCTCCATCGATATGTTTTTCGACAATGACTTCTCCGGGGCTGAGTTTGGCAGCGAAGTCATATGCTTTGCGCAGCAGAACTTCATCTCGAATGCCGGGCACGACACCGATGCCTTGATCTTGGTTAGAAGGTTTCACCACCACTGGCCAGTCAAGTTTCGCGGCGACGGCGCTGGCATTTTTCCAGTCTGCAACGACCGAGGTGGGGGGGATTGGCAGGCCAGCTTGATGAAGCATCACGCTGGCGAAATGTTTATTCCGCGCGATGCGGGCGGCAATATTGCTAGTTTGTCCGGTGAAACTGCTTTCGAGCCGTTGTGTCATTGATCCCCAACCCAGGAATAGAATGCTACCTTTGGATGAAATCGGGATCTTGCGAGATGCCGCAGCAATAGCGAAACGTAGAGTGTTAGGTGCTAAACCACCAGGCTGGAATTTTTCTAACGTTTGTTTGAGGACCACAGCGAGTTGTGCAAGACTCGCTGGATCGGGGGCTGGTTTGCTCCACACGAGAAGATGTTTGAGCGCCATTTGCAGCGCGCCTCTGAAAACGAGTTCGCGGTGCCATGGCAAAGCCAGCCGGATGCATTTTCCTTCCTCAATGAGAACTTCTCCTTGATAGGCTGGTTCGTGAGACCAGCGTTGCATGGCCACGCAGAGAGCCACCACCCAATGAGCGAATCCGGAAGTGTTTTGGGAATTGCTAACAAAGGCGGCAGGCCAATCGGTGGCTTTGATGCCGAAGAGCGGTGCTGCGGGATACAAGGTCAGAATTCTATCCGGTAAGCCTGCCTTCTCTGCACTCCAGCATTTCACATCATTATCTAACTCCAGTTCAACGAGCGCGGTTTTTTGCCCCAGTCCTGCCTTGAAGCCGGGATAAAATTGCAGGGTCTTTATTTTGATAGAATGAATCATGGTTGGTGGAAAATGGCTAGAGTGGTGAAGGTTGTTAATGGCAAAAATGTGCTGTGTTGGTTTTCGTGATTTTACTTTGGCTGCTGGTGTCGAATCACTCGGGCGAGCCGCCCAAGCCCCACTTGGTTTCCTCGCATTTTGTCGGGTTTGGAAAGGTCGGAGGGTGCAGTGGATGGGCGGGGCGTGGTGGAGTAAAGTGGTTCTAAAGCCGTGATCATGACGATATCGATAGTTGTAAATAATTTAAAATCAGTGACATATCAATTTCTAAAGCGGTTCTATAGCCGTTCTATAGCCGTGGGAGCGGCTACATGCCACCGCGCCCAGCGACGTCTGCCGTGGACACGGATGCGGAGTTCAAGTTTAAGTTGTTCGAGTAGGAGTTTAATCTGGCGGTCCGCTAGCGCAGGCAACACTTGCCGGAGATGTTCGAAGGGGGTTCCTTCGGCGTTGTGATCCGAGATGTGTTTTAAAAGCAGTTCTTTGTTTGTTTCTTTATCTAAGCCTTTGTGTCGAGTGTAGGTGCCGGGTTCTCCGAGTGCTTCGTAAAGTTCTTTAGAAAGAAAAAAGCGGGAGCTTTTTCCTCGGCCTACAGACTCAATGGCGCCGTAATCGATGAGGCCCTGTAAGCGCATTTGCATCGCTAGCGAAAGCGGCTGATTTTTACGCAGTGCGTCTAACGTCATGTAGTCATGAGTAGAGAAATGAGCAAGGCGCTCTTCCCCTAGTCGCTCAAGAAAACGGATAAATGCGACATTCTGGACGGTGCCATGGAGGGTCAATCGGACTTCATGGGCCGCTGTTCCGGAAAAGTCAGGCAGTGGCTTAGTCTGGCGGATCGCATTTTCAATCATTAGGTTTAGACCTTGTCCTGAGCGTTCTACCAGACCCGCGCGGGCAAGGGCTTCTGCGAGACGACGGTTTCTCGGGTTTTGCTGATCGACGATGTTTTCAGCCGTGACACCTGCGGGAAATCCTCCAGGACTGACAATTTCTAGCCGCCGGGAATACTGGCGGATGAAAATAGAGCCGCCGAGCCTATAGTCACGGTGAGCAATGGCGTTGAGGATGGCTTCGCGAGTAGCGATTTCGTCAAAGGTAGGAATATCGTAACGGAAAAAATCTTGCTGATAGCTCTGGCGGTCGTTGCGTAAATTAATTTTTTGCCAGAAGGCATCATGAATTGCAAAAAAGCCTTCACGGTATTCCTCGCGGTTGGCTGCCGGGCCAGATGCTTCAGAAGAACGATATTCGAAGATGATTTCGGCCTGCGCCAAATGTTTTCCTAGGCCAGAGCGCGATCCGAATAAAACGAGCGCGGCGATGGTGATCTTGTCATCGACAAGCAGCTCTGCATCTCGCAGAAGATCAATGTCTAATAGTTGTTCAATGCGTCGATTTTGTGTTTTTTTTGCCCAGCGACGTCGGAATTCTGCAATCGCATCTTTTGATAGATCTGCCAATGAAGCCGCACATGTTTCTGCAGAGAAATCAGGTCCTGCTTCAGCGAAAAGACTCCGTAGTTCCTGATCTCCCATCGGCACTAAGGCATCACCAGCACGTTTGAGATATTTCCCTTCGTGCTGCCATGCTGTTCCGGGAAGGCGGCTTGGAACGTGGATGATCAACACCCGTTTTTCTCCGTGATAGTATTCTTCGATGGGAATTCTGTGATGAAAAATCCGGTGCAAGCTGGCTTCCGTTTCGCCCGGCTCTGGGAATGCGGTGGTGCCCACGACGGCGCGCGGTCGCCTATCGGTGACTCCCAGAATCATCATGCCACCGCATTCGTTAGCAAGGGCGACACAATAGTTCACGATCTTGTCGAATTCATAACTCGTCCGTGCAGATTTGAATTCTAGGCGAGTTCCCTCGGGTTCTGAGAGGAATTTCTCAAACTGTTCTGGAGTGGTGACGGGCATATGGGAGGAGCGGATGACCTTTCTGAGATGGAGCTCGCCGGTCTTGGAATGGTCGCAGAGTTCAGTGGATGAGCGAGGCGTGGTGGAGATTTTAGCTGTTTGCTGACTCACCGGCCTGAGTGATTTCAATCCAGGCGAGGAATTCTTGGTTGCCGTCCATGCCGGTGATGGGGGAGGGGATGATGCCACGCCAGATGTGGTGGGTTTCTGTGGCGATGAAATCGCGGATTTTTTCGATGGCGCGATCGTGGAGAGCGGGGTCACGGACGATGCCGCCTTTGGAAATGTCTTCGCGTTGGAGTTCGAACTGCGGCTTGATCAAGCAGATGATAGAGCCATGAGATTCTAACACGGAAAACACGGCGGGCAGGACTTTGGTGAGGGAAATGAATGACAGGTCCATCACGGCGAGGTGGACTTTTTCGCCGATGTCTGCCGGGACCATGTGGCGTGCGTTGAATTGTTCTTTGACGATGACGCGCGGGTCGTTGCGAAGTTTCCAGACGAGTTGATTCGTGCCGACATCCACGGCGTGCACGCGCAGTGCGCCGCGCTGAAGCAAGCAATCGGTGAAACCGCCGGTCGAGGCCCCGACATCGATGCAGATCCAGCCAGTGGGATCGATCTGAAAGGCATCGAGTGCGGCTTCCAACTTGAGCCCCCCGCGCCCCACGAAGCGCGGTTTTTCTTTAATTTCTAACGGAGCGTCGAGAGCGAGTTTGGTGCTCGGTTTGTCGATCAGTCGGTCGCCGCTGCGGACTTCCCCGGCGAGGATGAGGCGTTTTGCCTGCTCGCGGGAATCGCACAGATCACGAGAAACCAACAGGGCGTCGGCGCGTTCGGTTTTCATTTGGCGGGAGGCGTCATGGCGGGCATTCGATGTCGGCTAGAGTAAAGCCACGCCTGTGAGTGCCAAGAGAATTGTTCCTGAAGAAAGAGTATTTGAGTATTTCATTGATCTGTAATCCTCAATCACCCGCCTCTGCGAGGAACGTGTTTTCCGTTAGATTGCTTCTGCTGTCCTTCGCTCGTGGGCAGCGCCAAGGACAATATCGATGCAAAGAAGCTCACCAGTTGGAAACTGCTGGATAATTTCCGCCAGAGGCTCGCCAAAGCCCAAGCAGCCGCTCCGAAGCTCGAAAAACGTCCCGGTGGTCCAGAGCGGCTGTTGCTCGAAGAGGATTATTTCAGCCTCTTTCTCTTCGGCAGGAGATTGTTAGATTGGGTGACAAATGGCAAGGCGAGATTTTCGGGGGAATCGTCGCCAAGGCGCTTCCTAGGCATTGCCGTGTCCTGATCGTATGCCAGCAGCCAAAATCTAACTGGAAAACCGCGTTCAATCCCCACATTTTTGCAAATCAGAGGACTTTTCAGACCATCGGCTCTAATACAGCAGGAACCATGCCGAACAGTTCTGACTCAATCTAAGAAAAACACTCAAAATATTGTGAGTCCTTGTAATCTGGTTTCATTCCATGGGCGCGAGAACCATAACGATTAGAGGATAAGACCGCTGACCAGTAACTTTCACACCCTCGCCCGCAAATCCCGCGCACT
>ENA-OFCF01000730-OFCF01000730.1-metagenomes-genome-assembly--contig:-NODE-730-length-13996-cov-9.111828_pt1 | contig 13996 bp, 8 predicted proteins | sample MGYA00153387_OFCF01 | MGnify analysis MGYA00153387
CGTCGGAATTTCAACGAAGCATGGGAGTTTTTCGCTTAACTTGACGCGTATGCCCTTCAGGGCTTGAATCAATGATAGAATCCAATTCCTAGGGCGCTGCCCTGGGCTATCACCTTGCGCCCTGTTGGGGCTAAAGAATCCTGTGCTTTCAGTTTCACTTTTCAGCTGCCTGATAGTAAAAATCTGGTTTTCAGGGGATTTAAACTTGCTCTTCTTTTCAGCGAAATTGAGCCAACAAACCGATTGGGCTTGGCGGATACAATCCGCCGCCACGGTGCGCTTGCGGATGAAAGCCCAAGTTAGCCCGGGAGACTTATTTTTTGACTTCGAGGCCGGGCACAAAATGGCAATTTTTGCGGCGGAATGAAGAAGGGAAAGGTTCCAAACCTTGGGCCTTGAGAGCCTCCACGGTCACCGGCCATGTGGGAGCTGGCGTGGAGCGGCCTTCGGCTACCATGACTTTGGGACCGTAGCCAATCACGAAGGGTTTGCCTGCTACAGGACCGTTAGGGAGGCGTGAGCAGTGCCGATCCTCAGCATAAACGCCACCTGCAAAAATGAATTCCACGCTGGTGACTGGCTGGCTTGTGGCACAATAGCCATCTTTGACTTCGACAGCCATGGCACTGCCATCCCCCGCCACTGCGGTGACGGCGTCTGCCCAATGCGGTTGGCGCACACGCACCACCGATGCGGGAAGTCCATCAAGTTGAATGTGTTGGCGTGCGACTTCACCTGCGATGGCTGGTTTCATGACAGACACGACTTTTCCGGTCGCTTCTTTACGAATGAAGTCCAAGGCAAAATTGCTAGTCAACAGCGAATCCGTACGATCCACGAGGTGAGCGCGCAAGTTGACAAATCCAAGTTCGCCGTGGTAGGTGCAGCACCAAGTCGATTCTTCGATAGAATCTTCGAAACCCCAGGCTCCCTCATCGTCACAGAGAATTTTGCGGTGACCAAAACCGCCTTTTGCGGACTGATTTTGCAGCAGGTGGTTGTGCAACGTGCGCTCGGCCATTGCCCAGTAGCGGGCTTTGCCGGTGACACGGCCGAGGGCCAAGTTGAGGCGCAACCAGTCAACGATAGCGCAGCCTTCGTCGCGGGTGTAGCTCACCCAGCATTTTTCAAGGATTCCGCCAGCTGGATTGACGTAGCCGCCAGTCACCAATTCATCCCAGCGTTTTTCCACCCGAGACAAATATGAGGCATCCTTGGTCGCCTCGTATAAAAGCACTAACGAAACGTGGTTGCAGAGCATGCCGTGAGCATGATCGACGGGCAGGCGGTCGAACTGAGTGTAGAAGGCTGCAATGGTGATCGCGGCATCCAGGTACTTTCGCTCACCAGTGAGTGCGCTGAGTTTTGCTAGACCCTCCATCGCCGGAAACCAACAGGTAACATAACCCGCACAGTAGGAGCCGGCACTGGTGTATTCCTGAACGCGGGCTGGATCGGTGAAACTTGGCACGACACCCACATAGAAGTCACCGAGCTTGAGGGCCGCTGCCGCGATGGCCTTATCCTCTGGGAAATTGCGCATCGTTTCCACCAAGCCACATAGAATGCGTGCGTTGCCCCAAAGCGCGGGCATCATCCGCCCTCCATCGCCTTCAGTTCCCTCCTTGGTGTAGTCGATCGGCTGCTTCCAATCGATGGTGCCTGAGGCGCAAAAATATCCACCTGGTCTTTGATGCTTGAGCGCTTCTTCTAGCAGACTCTTGAAGGCCGGATGCACCGCGTGTGAGCCGCGGGAATTCATCGCCATGATCTCGATGAAACGTCCTGAAATGTCACCCGAATATTGTTTGAACGGCCGACTCATGATGTGGTGCCACTGATCATCGAACTCAGACACTTTTTCCCCGGTGAGGTCGGCGCGCAGCCACGGCAGGCTGTCGAAAGGTGGGGTGCGAAAGCGGTTGATGCAAGCATCGGCAGCGGCTCCGACTTCACCTCCGAGGGTGACAAGCGGTGCTTCAGCCGACCTAGCAGGCAAGGGCAAGATGAGTAAAATGGCGGCGATAGATGATAAGGATCTGGTCATAGGGATTCGGGGACAGTTAGTTAGAATAGAAAATTTCATCTGGGATCGAGCGGCGCAACAAAATGATATTCGCCTGAGGCGACTTCGAAACTCGCGGAACCTTTGATCTGCGGTGCGGCACTCACGCCATCCGCGCCTGTTGCAGGCTGGCTGCCTTCTAGCACTTTCTCGATTGCAGCGCTAGGAATGCGGACGGTCGCGGTGGTGTTAGGCGGCACCACCAGATGCAGGTGGAATTTGCCATCGGCGATTTTCCATTCGCTGAGGATTTTGCCGTGGATGGAATCATATTCGCCGTGGGCCGAGGTGAGATCGACAGGCTGTGGGCTAATGATGAAATGTTTGAAACCGGGCACTGCGGGATCGACGTTGATGCCAGCCAGCGCTTTGTAAAACCATGCGCTAATTTCGCCAAACATGATGTGATTTCGCGACTCTGCACCACTCCATTGTTCCCACATCGTCGTGGCGCCTTGTTCGATCCACCATCCCCAGCTCGGCAAGTCTTTTTGTGAAGCCATTCGGTATGCCACATCGGTGCGGCCGTGGTCGGTGAGTGCGTTGAGAATATATTTCGAACCGAGGATTCCAGTATCGATGTGGTTGTTTGCATTTTCTACCGCAGCGACAAGGTTTTGTGACACTCGGGCTTGGTGCTCTGGCTCTACCAGTCCTTGGTAGAGCGCGCAGCTCAGTGAAGTCTGACTGCCATTTCCATAGCTGCCGGTCTCGGCATTGAAGAATTTCTGATTGAACGATTTTTTAATTTTCTCCGCGAGTTCGGTGTAATGCGCGGTTTCCTCCGTCTTTCCTAACAGGGAGGCAGCCAGTGCCACAACTTTGGCATCGCGATAATAGTAGGCCGTGTCAGTGATGTCGGCGGGAGTTGTCGTTTTGTAGGGAGCCCAATCATTGAGTCCGATAGACACAATATTACCCTCCGCCCGGGTGCTCAGGTAGTCCACGTAACGTTTCAGTCCATCATAGTGATCGCGCAAGGGTTTTGCATCACCATAGAATTCGTAGAGATAAAGTGGGATCAACGGAAACGCGCTGTCCCATGCCGGTCCATTTCCCCATTCATATCCCCAGCCTGCGGATGGCACAATGCCAGGGAGCTGGCCTGTGGGTTTCTGTTCATCACCGAGATCGTTGATCCATTTGGTGTAGATGCTGGCGGGCATGTAGTTGTAAATTCCCTGTTCGGCGGCGAGGTGAGCGTCGCCAGTCCAGCCGTTCTTTTCGCGATGCGGGCAATCGGTGGGTATGCCTTGTAAGTTGCTCAGATACGCCCAACGCGCCGATTGCCAGATTTTATCAAGCAAGGGATTGGAGCATTCAAATTTGCCAGCCACTGGCACATCCGTGTGGAAGTAGATGCCACGAATCGAGTCCAGCGTAGGCTTGCCGGGAAATCCTGTGACCTCTACATATTGAAAGCCAAAGTAGGTGAACTTCGCACGCCAAGTTTCCATGCCGCCGCCTTTGAGCGTGTAGCTGCCGGTTTGGTGCAACTGGTCTTTACCCGCTCTTTTGACGTGGGCTTCCATGTCTGCCGTGTCGAGCATTCCATCGGCATACAAGCGCTCACCATGCCGCATCGTGACGGTCGTGCCAGCGGGGCCGCTGACGCTAAGTTCGCTGACACCTGAGAAATTCTGGCCCATATCAAACACGAAGACGCCGGGTTTGGGTTCGGTGAGCTTCACGGCCTTGATGACTTGCTTTTCGCGGATCGGAGGCATCATTTGCGCGGAGAGCTTGCCCTTGGGGGCGGCAACGATCTTTGCTGGCTGCCAAGTGGATTCATCAAAACCGGGTTGATCCCAGCCGGGAATCTCAAGTCGCGCGTCGTAGCCTTCGCCGCTGTAGATGTTATTAGAAACAATCGGGCCAGTGCCAGACTTCCATGAGCCATCACTGCCGACGCTGATTTTCCGACCGTCGGTGTATTCGATTTCCAAGGAGAGTAATACTTTAGGAGCCTCACGCCACGGTGCTTCGTGGAAATTCCAGACTGCCTTGGTTTGATTATTGAACCAGCCGTGGCCGAGAACGACTCCCACGGCGTTGGCGCCCGACTTCATGTGAGACGTCACATCATGGGTGACGTAGAGAATCCGCCGATCGTAACGTGTGAAACCGGGATCGAGAAAATGGTCACCTACTTTTTTACCATTGATACTCAGTTCATGGTAGCCGAGGCCGCAGATGGATGCGCGGGCTTTTTTGACCTCTCCGTCCAAGGTGAACTCCTTGCGAAAATACGGCGCAGGCAGATCTTGCACATTTGTGGTGCGACCGATCCACTCTGCCTTCCAGTCCTTCGCATCGAGTATGCCCATTTCCCATGTGGCAGACTGGCTCCATGGCGACGGTTTGCCGTCCTTATCCCAACTGCGGACTTTCCAGAAGCAAGCTTGGCGCGAAGCCAGCGGCTTGCCGCCATACGGGATAAATGTCGTTTGATCGGAGCTGACTTGCCCGCTGTCCCACAAGTCGCCGTGGTCCTTCGCGAGTTCTTCGGCGGTGCTCGCCATCATCACCTGGTAAGCTGTCTGCTTTTCCCCGCGGTCGCCAGATTCTAAAATCCAACTCACCCGTGGTTTCGCCATCTCAATGCCGAGCGGATTTTCCAAATACTCGCAACGCAAGCGCCCGACACTGACGCCGGCGATGGATGGGTAGGCCGCAGCCAACATGGTCCCACCGACGACAAGATTTCGTAAAAATGCAGACTTCATAAACTTTATCAGGTTGATGATGGCAGCTTGGCCGCCCATTGATGAATCACTTCTCCGTCTTCGGCTCTGCAAGTGGGATCTGGGATGCAGACCCCTCGATGTCGATGACGACCACACTGGCAATCTTGTCAGGGGCCTCGGCGGGCAGTGAGATAGAAAGCACGTTGCCTTCGTAGGTGAAAGGCAGCGACTTCTTTTCTGGATCTGCGAGGAGCCATGCTTTTTTCACCTTCACATCCACCTCGTTGATGGTGAATTTTCCAGCAGGCCATTCGAAAAGGTGGATGTAAAGTTTACCGGGTTTGGAGGTGCAGCGCCATGAATTGCTCGAGGAAACAACCACTTCGTCGCCATATCCGCTGCGACCCTTGACCGCCTCGCCGAACTCGCGACCGAACGGTGTGGCCTTGGTGCCATAAACTGATTCGCCATTGACCTTCATCCAACTGCCGACTTCCGCTAGACGCTCAACACTTTCTTGCGGAATGACGCCTTCTGCGGTCGGGCCGACATTGAGCAAATAGTTCCCGCCCTTGCTGGCGATATCGATGAGATTTTGGAGCAGAGTCTTGGTGCTTTTCCAGTTGTGGTCGTCGGATTTAAAGCCCCAAGTATCGTTCAAGGTCATGCATGACTCCCAATCACGACCCGGAAAGCCGGCGGCAGGGATGTGTTGCTCGGGAGTCTCGGTATCCCCTTTGAAATTGCCGCCGAGGCGATTGTTATGGATGATTCCCGGCTGAAGCTTCAGAAGTTCAATGAGTTTAGCGGATCGCTCAGCCGACATCCCGACAGTTGGCGTATCCCACCAAAGGACGGCAATAGGGCCATAGTTGGAGAGAATTTCCTTCACTTGGGGAATCGCTATTTTATCGAGGTATTCATCGAAATCACCCTTTTGCGCCGGATCCCACGACTCATTGATAAAAAATCCTGCACCCGGATGGTGCCAGTCTTGGCACTGTGAATAATAGAATCCGAGTTTGATACCTTCTTCTTTGCACGCCTCGGCAAGTTCCTTGAGCGGGTCACGCTTGAATGGAGTGGCATCATAGATGTTATACGGGCTGGCTTTGCTGTGAAACATTGCGAAGCCGTCGTGGTGTTTCGTGGTGATCACGATGTATTTCATCCCGGCGTCTTTGGCCATTTTCACCCACACGCGGGCATCGAACTTGGTGGGATTGAAACCCTCCGCGTATTTGGCGTAAGTTTCTACCGGGATTTTAGCATTGCTCATGATCCACTCACCGATGCCGCCAATGGGTTTGCCGTCATAAAACCCAGCGGGCACGGCGTAGAGGCCCCAATGAATGAACAAACCGAATTTGGCATCACGCCACCACGCCATGCGGGCGTCGCGTTGTTCCGTGGTTTCCTGAACGGGTTCCGCGGCGCGCGCTGGAACCAAGCTTGATGACATGAGCGCGATGGCTAGGATCGTGGGTATCTTCATAATGCGGCGGATCTTACGCCCAACCAATCGAACATTTATCAATAATCAATGCGATGTTAAAAAACTTGGCCTGAAATATGTGCGCCGTCCAAGACAAACTCCTTGCGGAAATACGGCGCAGGCAAATCTTCCACATTCGTGGAGCGACCAATCCCCTCGGCCTGCCAGTCCTTGGTTTCGAGTATGCCATATTTCCCATGTGGCAGCCTCGCTCCATGGCGAGGGCTTGCCATCCTTATTCCAACTGCGGACTTTCCAGTAACAGGTTTGGCGCGATGTTAGCGCTTTGCCATCATCTTCTTGAGGCTTACTGCTTAGTCTCAGGCGCGGCGCTTGGGAGTTGCGATGCGACACCCTCGATATCAAGAACTAGGACACTGGCGATTTTGTCTGGAGCCTCGGCTGGCAGTGAGACCGAGAGCACGTTGCCTTCGTAGGTAAATGGCAGCGACTTCTTTTCTGGATCTGCAAGAAGCCAAGCTTTTTTCACCTTCACGTCCACCTCGTTGATGGTGAATTTTCCAGCAGGCCACTCGAAAAGGTGGATGTAAAGTTTGCCAGTCTTGGTGGTGCAGCGCCATGAGTTGCTAGAGGAAACCTTCACCTCGTCACCATAGCCGCTGCGCCCTTTGACGGCCTCGCCGAACTCGCGGCCGAACGGTGTGGCCTTGGTGCCATAAACTGATTCGCCATTGACCTTCATCCAGCTGCCAACTTCCGCTAGACGCTCGACACTTTCCTGCGGAATAATGCCTTCAGCGGTCGGGCCGACGTTCAGCAGGTAATTCCCGCCCTTGCTGGCGATATCGATGAGATTCTGGAGCAGAGTCTTGGTGCTTTTCCAGTTGTGGTCGTCGGATTTAAAGCCCCAAGTATCGTTCAAAGTCATGCATGATTCCCAATCACGACCGGGAAAGCCAGCAGCGGGGATGTGCTGCTCGGGAGTCTCGGTATCTCCTTTAAAGTTGCCGCCGAGGCGATTGTTATGAATGATTCCAGGCTGGAGCTTGAGAAGTTCGTTGAGTTTAGCAGATCGCTCAGGCGTCATCAGTGGGGTCTGTGTGTCCCACCAGAGGACGCTCACCGGGCCGTAGTTGGAGAGAATTTCCTTCACTTGGGGAATTGCCACTTTGTCGAGATACTCGTCGAAATCACCCTTTTGCGCCGGATCCCAAGCGTCGCCAGCATAGAATCCGCCACCCAGATGGTGCCAGTCTTGGCATTGTGAATAATAGAAACCGAGTTTCAGACCTTCTTCTTTGCATGCCTCGGCAAGTTCCTTGAGCGGGTCGCGCTTGAAGGGGGTGGCATCGTAAATGTTAAACGGGCTGGCTTTGCTATGAAACATTGCGAAGCCGTCGTGGTGTTTTGAGGTGATCACGATGTATTTCATCCCGGCGTCTTTGGCCATTTTCACCCACATGCGGGCATCGAACTTGGTGGGATTGAAACCCTCCGCGTATTTTGCGTAGGTATCAACCGGGATTTTAGCACCGCTCATGATCCACTCACCGATGCCGCCAACGGGTTTGCCGTCATAAAACCCAGCGGGTACGGCGTAAAGTCCCCAGTGGATGAACAGGCCGAATTTGGCATCACGCCACCACGCCATGCGGGCGTCGCGTTGTTCCGTGGTTTCCTGAACGGGTTCCGCGGCGCGCGCTGGAACCAAGCTTGATGACATGAGCGCGATGGCTAGGATTGTGGGTATCTTCATAATGAGGCGGATCTTACGCCCGACCAATCGAGCGTTTATCAAAAAATCAATGCGATGTTAAAAAACTCGGCCTGAAATATGTGTTAGTTTTCCACTTGAGCCACAGCCATCGCCGCGATGCCCTCTTTGCGACCGATGAATCCCATGGTTTCATTGGTGGTGGCCTTGATGCCCACCCGCGCGGCGGAGATTCCAAGCGCGTCGGCGATGTTTTGTTTCATCGCCTCGCGAAACGGCAGAATTTTCGGTGCCTCGGCGATGAGCGTGGAATCGACATTGATGATGAGCAAGCCGTGGCCCGCTGCTAGTTCGCGGCATCTTTCCAAAATTTTGAGCGAACTGATGTCTTTGCAAGCCGGGTCTCCGGGCGGGAAATAATGGCCGATGTCCGGCAGGCCCATTGCGCCTAACAAAGCATCGGCGATGGCGTGGCAGAGCACGTCCGCATCCGAATGGCCGTCGAGCCCGTGGCTGTGAGGAATGGTCACGCCGCCGAGAATGAGCGGTCGATCTGAGGAGAAACGATGAACGTCGTAGCCGATGCCAGTCATGGTGATGATGGTGGGTAGTGGATGTCGATCTGCGGTCTTCTATCAAAGAATTTCTTCAATCGGCAGTTTGCCGTTGCTGGCGACGATCGACCAACTATCAGGATGGCCGGGCGCGGGTGATAGATCCACTTTGCCGCCAGCGGTTTCGACTAGCAGTTTTCCCGCTGCGATGTCCCAGAGGGAAATGCGAGCCTCGATGTAGCCGTCCAATCTGCCGCAGGCGATGTAGGCCATGCCGAGCGCGGCGGACCCCATCATCCGCATTTTGCGAGCACGCAATGAGGCGCGATGAAACCGCTCGATACCGGTTTTCAAGGATTCTTCGTCTTTGCCGCAGCCGACAAACAGAATCGATTGTTCGAAATTTTCCCGTCCGCTGGTTTGGATCGGCTTGCCGTTGAGCATCGCAGGGCCACCTTTTTCCACGGTCCATGTCTCGCCAACCATCGGGTCATGGATCACACCGACCACGATTTCTCCGGCCACGCGCAGCGCGATAGAGACGCAGAAATGCGGGATGCTATAGAAGAAATTCACCGTGCCGTCGATTGGATCGACAATCCACTGGCGTTCGGAGTCCTGATTTCCGGCGAGGCCTTCTTCACCGTAAAGCGCGTCTCCGGGGCGAGCGCCTAGCAGGATTCCGGTGATAAGTTCTTGTGATTCTTTATCGAGCGCGAGCTTGATGTCGTGGTGGTGGGCTTCGTCCACCGTGCAATCGGAGCCGAAATGTTGGCGGAGTAATTTACCCGCAGCAAGCGCGGCGGAGGTGGCGAGTTCAAGGTCGGTCATGGTGATGTCTGTATGGTATTTTAAATGGTGAATTTTCACCGCTCTTATTTCTCAATTGTTTCGCATTTTTCACGATTGATCGGTTTAGAATTTGTCCCACCAGGGATCTTCTTCGGCAGATTCTAATTGATTCAACACATCCATTAACTCTAATTTTAACATGTGAGATTTCGCATCATTCACCAGGTTAGTCTTTATGGAGGCGGTGAGAGCAATGTATGGCAAGACCGCCACAAACCAGACATATGCCCATTTTTGTGAGTAGATGACCGCTTCATATGGACCACCACAGACCATTTGATCCGGGGCCTCTACTGCCATAAGACCCGAGTCCGTGATGACCCACGGCACGAACGGGTTGTTTCTTAGAGCAATCCTCAATTCTTTTTTTGCGGCATCGAATTCTGGCCCCAGTCGCTTCATAACGGCTATGGGCGTAATGGGCGCACTGAGATCATCTGCATCAGGTGCCCAAACCTCCACATTATCCATAATTTCCAGAAAACCTATCAGCACGCGGCCATAAACGAAGTCCACTAAAACATCATCAGGAAAACGGTTCAACAATGCCCGCGAGTCCTCAATGCGCCGACAAATCATCAGATCGCGCAATAAATCGCCGCGAATCCCTTGATTGTCGTTGGGGTTCAAGACCATCATTTTCTGATAGGTAACGATGGCATCTTCGACTTCTCCGAGCAATTCCAGCGCGATGGCCCGCTGGTGCAACAGCCGCATGAAATCCCGCGCCTCGACCCAGCCCCACAGGCCATTTTGTCCATCGAGCGTAGCGATCAAATCCGCAAAACGAGCACGCCCGTGCTGAATTCCTTGCTCGAACAATTCTAGCGCCTTGGCATAGTCTTTTTCATGCATTCCGAGTTCTAACCATGCGCTCAAGCATTCTTTTGAGAGTTTGAGCGCTTGTTTTGCCGTGCGAATAACCTCGGACGGCGATTCATCACCCTTGAGTGAATCGATCAAAGACTCAGCGCGTTCGAGGTCGGTTTCCGGTTCTTGGCCTCCATCCATCAGTGCTGACAAATCACCCAACGGCTTGCCCATTAAGTTATCATTGAGAAATTTTTCCAATTCCTCGGTGGATTGGAAATTTTTTGAGATCAGCAACTTCTGAATTCCCTTCATCGCCGTGTCAGAACTGCGGTTCATCGCGTGGGGCTCAAATTTCGGAGTCCCGCGGTCGGGAAGATTGCGTTTTGCCCCGCTGCCCGACATCCCGCCGTCCTTATTTTTCTTACGCTTTGCCATGCAGTGATTTCAGATCAATCCGCGCGTGACGTCAATGGCTCGATTTTTTCCATTAAAAAAACGCGGCGGGACACGATGCCCGCCGCGTTGGTATGAGGTAATCGATTAGAAATCAGGTGATCAGCCTTCTTCTGGAATCCGCATTGAGTAGAAGGATCGATAGACGAAGATCAGCGCGACGATGAAGAAGAAACCGCCGATCATGTTCTTGACGCCTTGGTCCTTCATGGTCACTGCGATTTCCACCGCGAGCAGGCCGAAGAGCGTGGTGAACTTGATGACCGGGTTCATCGCGACAGATGAGGTGTCTTTGAATGGATCGCCCACGGTGTCGCCAACGACGGTGGCTTCATGCAGTGCGGTGCCTTTTTCACGCATATCGACCTCGACGATCTTTTTGGCGTTGTCCCATGCGCCGCCAGCGTTGGCCATGAAGATCGCTTGGAACAGACCAAAGAAGGCGATGCCGATCAGGTAGCCGATGAAGAAATACGGGCTAAAGAATGGCAGGCCGAGTGCGAAGCAGAACACCACGATGAAGATGTTCCACATCCCTTTTTGCGCGTATTTCGTGCAAATGGCGACGACTTCCTTGCTGTCTTTGTCGGAGGCGGTGGTGGCATCGAGTTTCATGTTGTCTTTGATGTAAACCACGGCGCGGTAGGCGCCGGTGACGACCGCTTGGCAGGATGCGCCAGTGAACCAATAGATCACCGAACCGCCCATCACGAGGCCGAGGATGATCTCGGGTTGCACGATCGAGAGTTTCTCGACCACGCCGCCAAACATGTTTTCCAACAACATGATGATGCCGAAAACCATCGTGGTGGCTCCGACGACTGCCGTGCCGATGAGCACGGGTTTTGCGGTGGCTTTGAAGGTGTTGCCCGCTCCATCGCCCTTTTCTAGCTGATACTTAGCGTTTTCAAAGTCTGGATTGAATCCGAAGTCTTTCTTGAGTTCCGCGGTGATGCCCGGGCTGCTTTCGATTTGACTCAATTCGTAAACCGATTGCGCGTTGTCGGTGACCGGACCGTAAGAATCCACCGCGATGGTGACCGGACCCATGCCGAGGAATCCGAAGGCGACCAGGCCGAAGGCAAAAATCGGCGCGGCAAAGGTGAACTGCGCGGGCATGATGGCCATCAAATCGGGATTGGTGGAAAACTGCCACGCGCCGAACATCAGCAGCATGATGATCAGGCCCATCCAAAAGGCGGAAAAATTGCCAGCCACGAAGCCGGACAGGATGTTGAGCGAAGCCCCGCCGTGTTTCGAGCAGTTAGTGACTTCCTTGACGTGGCGGGATTTGGTGCTGACAAACACTTTGGTGAACTCTGGAATCAAAGCACCAGCGACCGTGCCGCAACTGATGATGACGGAAAGCACCCACCACAGATTCGGCAGCGCCTTGCCAGCAAACTCGAAATCGCCAAGCAACACCTTGCTTGCCACAAAGGTCACCGCGATGGACACCGCAGAAGTGAGCCAGACAAGATGGGTCAGCGGTGCTTCGAAATCGAAGTCTTTTTTGCCACCAAACATCACTTTGCTGATCACTTCATTGATCAAATAAGATCCCAGCGACGTCACGATCATCAGCGCACGCATGACGAACAACCAAACGATCAACATCGCGCAGACGTCTTGGCTGTTAGCAAGTGCAAGCGCGAGGAAGGCAATCAGCGCGACACCCGTGACACCGTAAGTTTCAAAACCGTCGGCTGTTGGTCCCACTGAGTCACCGGCATTGTCGCCCGTGCAGTCGGCGATGACGCCAGGGTTTTTTGGATCATCCTCGGGGAGTTTGAAGACGATTTTCATCAAGTCCGAACCGATGTCGGCGATCTTGGTGAAGATGCCGCCGCAAATCCGCAGCACGGCAGCGCCGAGCGATTCACCGATGGCGAAGCCGATAAAGCAGGGACCGACGAGGTCGGTGGGCAGGAAAATCAAAATGCAGATCATGAAGAAAAGCTCCACGCAAACCAGCAGCAGGCCCACACTCATGCCGGAGCGCAGCGGAATGCAGAGGGTGGCAAGCGGGTTGCCTTTCAGTGCGGAAAACGCGGTGCGGGAATTGGCCACCGTGTTGATGCGAATGCCGAACCACGCCACGCCGTAGGACCCCAGAATGCCAAGGATCGAAGCCAACAGGATCACAATCACGTGAGTCACTGAGTTGTGCTGTAGAATTCCGAAGTAATAAATCATGCACGCCGCGATCAGCAGCCACAGGATCGCCAGGAACTTGCCCTGATTGAAGAGATAGGTTTTACAGGTTTCCCAGATAGTGTTGGAAACTGCGGCCATGCTTTTGTGAACCGGCAGGTTTTTGGTTTTTTGGTATTCCATCAACCCAAACAGGCCGCCCAAAACACAAACCGCTAGCCCGATGAGCATCAGCGTGTGTCCGGTCATACCGCCAAGTGCCGAAAACGAGACGCTATCGAGCTTGGGGATTTTCAAATCAGCCTCGCTCGCAAAAGCGCTGCCCGCACCCGCGAGCGATAAAGCCGTAATGGTTAAAAGTGATTTCAGCATTTTCATTAGGTAACGTGTTAAGTGTTCAATTGATGCGCCTTCGCGCTATTACGAAGTGAAGCTTTGACCCATACCTATCTTGTTGGCTCCGCGCCAGCTTTCAAATGCTCAGCGATATTTGAGATAATCCGCATAATTTGCAATTCATACAAACACTCTGGGGGTTAGGCTCTGAGAACTTCAATCCCATTTACCGTAGTGGCTCATCTTCGACGTGGGCAAGAATAATTACGTTTGACGTAAATAACGGTGGTGGAATTTTCATTCGAATCAACCAGCAATGGAGGGTTGTTTTCCGCTAGGAAGATGGCTCGAAGCACGAAGTGAGGATTATCGATTACCATTAATATTATGAGCGCGTCCAAATACCTACCCCTGATTCATCTGGGTGAAATCTTACTCGAAGAATTCATCAAGCCGATGGGGCTGAGCTTGGCATTCGTATCCCGTTCGACTGGCATTCCAGCTTCGCGTCTTACCGAGATCACGAAGTGCCGGCGCAGTTTGACCGCCGAGACGGCGCTGCGTTTCGCAAAATTCTTCGGCACCTCCGCCGCATTCTGGATCGGGTTGCAATCTGAGCATGATCTGGAAGTGGCCGAGAGAGCAGTAGGAGCTAGAATCAGGCGGGAAGTAATCTCGTTCGCCTCATAAGAACCCGATCTCAAAGATAGTTGGTGAGCTTGCCTTCTAGCGATCCGTTGTTGGACGGGTCCAAGGTTGAGCGGCTTGGTTTTCTGGAAGTTATACGTTATCTGTTATTTTTCATTTGTTACAAGTGAATCAGATTTCTGAAAAACTTGTAAGCAGACTCGACAGCGCTAGTATCCTGTAACCTAATAAATTTCGCATTGGTGAATAAGTTTTTTCGTGCTA
>ENA-OFCF01000731-OFCF01000731.1-metagenomes-genome-assembly--contig:-NODE-731-length-13993-cov-9.030133_pt1 | contig 13993 bp, 12 predicted proteins | sample MGYA00153387_OFCF01 | MGnify analysis MGYA00153387
CCGTTGGGGCGCAATATGGCGGAATTGAACTTGCTCGCTGATTAGACGAAATTGAGGTTGAACACTGAGTTCTGATGTTGCGCGGGACGCACGCATCGGAACACAAGCAACAAACGACTTGCCTGTCACACAGTGTGCGGCTACGTCAGCGCCGTTTTCCAGCTCTCGCATAAGACACACACATTCCATTCCATGATCACAAAACCAAAAAAAGTCGCCATTCTCACTGCCGGAGGTCTCGCACCTTGTCTCTCAAGCGCCATCGGCGCACTCATCGAGCGCTACACCGAGATCGATCCATCGATTGAAATCATCTGCTACCGCGGCGGTTACAAGGGACTTTTGCTCGGCGATAGCATTACCGTTTCCGCTACGATCCGCGAGAACGCGGGCATTCTCCACAACTACGGCGGCAGCCCGATCGGCAACAGCCGAGTGAAACTCACCAACGTCAAAGATTGCGTGAAACGGGGGCTGGTCAAGGAAGGCCAAGATCCACAGGAAGTCGCCGCTCGTCAGATGGTCACGGATGGCGTGGACGTGCTTCACACCATCGGCGGTGATGATACTAACACAACTGCCGCTGATCTCGCAGCTTTCCTTGAGAAAAACAAATATAACTTAACTGTCATTGGTTTGCCAAAAACCATCGATAACGATGTCTATCCGATCCGCCAGAGTCTTGGCGCATGGACTGCTGCTGAACACGGCGCACGGAATTTCGCCAACGTGGTGGCAGAACACAACGCCAACCCGCGCATGTTGATTGTGCACGAAGTGATGGGCCGCAACTGTGGCTGGCTCACCGCCGCCACCGCTCGCCAATATCAGGACGGCCTTGAAACTCAGGCTTGGTTGCCCGAACTGGGTCTAACGAAAGAACGTTTCTCGGTTCATGCCGTTTACATCCCGGAAATGGCAGTGGATTTCGATCTCGAAGCCGCGCGTCTATCCAAAATTATGGACGTGCATGACAACGTGAACATTTTCATTTCCGAAGGAGCTGGCGTGTCAGACATCGTGAAAGCGATGGAGGACGCCGGGCAAACTGTCGTGCGCGACGCATTTGGTCATGTCAAACTCGACACCATAAACCCGGGTGCCTACTTCGCTAAAGAATTCGCTGCCAAGATTGGTGCAGAAAAAACTCTCGTCCAGAAGAGCGGGTATTACAGCCGTGCCGCCGCCGCAAATCTAGCGGATCAACGCCTCATCAAGGGCTGCGTCGATCTCGCCGTGGAATGTGCGCTGCGCCGCGAAGGTGGAGTCATCGGCCACGATGAAGACAATCAGAACAAACTCCGCGCCATCGAGTTCGACCGCATCAAAGGCGGCAAGCCCTTCGATATCGACACTCCATGGTTTGAAAAAATGCTCGCGAACATCGGCCAAGCCAAAGGCACCGTAGTTGATGTCGGCCATTGATTCATCGCGTTCAAATGTAGGTTCAAATCGAGCAGGAAACACTTGCTAGAACCTGATATAAGGCTGAACGGGCAATGATTAAGGCAAATTCAAGCGGTCCTCTCCAGCACTGCGAAGCGTCAAATACATGACTTCAATGAGGTCTCGCGAAGACGTCCGCACGATGAAACCTTGGTGCGAGTAATGTTTGTCTCAGAGATCGGCGGAATGCCATCATTTCACACTTGCCTTTCTCCTGCCGAACCCTCTCACTTTGGGCCAATTTCCAGCATTCATGATTCCACCCTCATCCCCATCATCTTCCGCGAAATCCTCGAAACGCAAGGCATCAACTCCGTGGACCACGGAACAGTCTGCGGAACTCTACGGCGTGGAGACGTGGGGTCATGGTTTTTTTGATGTGAATCGCAAAGGCCATCTAACGGTACGTTTGGAAGATGATGAAACTAGCAAGCATGTTTCACTATTCGAGGTGATCGAAGGACTTCGTGACCGTGGCACTCATTTGCCGGTACTGCTGCGTTTCCGTGATCTTTTGCATTCGCGCATCACGGAAATCAATGAGTCGTTCCGCAAGGCGATCAAAGATTCCGGATATCGTGGTGAATACCGTGGCGTCTATCCGATTAAGGTGAACCAACAACGTCAAGTGATCGAAGAGATCGCCGAGTTCGGAAAAAAATACCATTACGGACTTGAGGCTGGCTCCAAGCCAGAACTCATCGCCGCGCTGGCACACATGCATGACCCGGAAGCCTATATCATTTGCAATGGTTACAAAGACGAGGAGTTTATCGACCTCGCGCTCCATTCGCAAAAAATGGGTCTGCGCATCATGTTAGTTTTGGAGATGCCCAGCGAACTCGATCTAATCCTCGAACGCTCGCTCAAGATCGGAGTGCTGCCCAATCTCGGTGTTAGAGTTCGGCTTTCTACCCGAGGCTCCGGCCACTGGCAAGACAGCGCTGGGGATAAATCAGTCTTTGGTCTCAATGCCGCACAAATCATTGCAGTCGTCGATCATCTTAAAGATACCGGTTATTTGGACTGCCTGAAAATGCTCCACTACCACCAAGGTTCACAGATTCCTAACATCGCGGCGATTCGCGAGGGTGCGACTGAGGCGGTCCGCATGTATTGTGATCTCGTCAAGGAAGGTGCGCCGATGGGTGTGTTCGATATCGGTGGCGGCATGGCTGTGGATTACGATGGTTCACACACCAATTTCCATTCCTCGTGCAACTATCATGTTACCGAATACTGCGCGGATATCGTAGAGGTTGTTTCACAGATATGTGATAAAGCCGGAGTCGCGCATCCCAATCTCATCTCAGAAAGTGGTCGCGCCGTCGTGGCTTATTATTCAGCTCTGGTTTTTAATATATTAGATGTCACCAGCGCACAAACCAGCGAGGCCGCCCCGGCTATCCCGGAAAACCCACCACAAAACCTCGCAAACCTGATCGACGTCAATAAAACCCTCAGCAAAAAAAACCTGCAAGAGAGTTTCAACGATGCAGCTTATTACCGTGACCAAATGCGCGCTCAGTTTTTCTATGGCAGCGCCACTTTGCGTGAACGCGGTCTAGCAGAAGCATGGTTCTGGCATATTCTCACCCGGATTTCCAATCTCATCGCCCAACTCGATGAAGTCCCAGAAGATCTGCGCGAACTTTCCTCCACGCTGGTGGATTTCTACTACGGAAATTTCTCACTCTTCCAATCCCTGCCGGACTCTTGGGCCATCGACCAGCTATTCCCAGTGATGCCGATTCATCGACTCGATGAAAAACCTAACAAGCGCGCCGTGCTTGCTGACATCACTTGTGATTGTGATGGCAAAATTGATCGCTTCATTGACAAGGAGGACGTCGCAAAAGTCCTTCCTCTCCACGCCGTTAAGCCGGATGAACCTTATTATGTCGCGGTGTTTCTAGTTGGAGCCTATCAGGAAACTCTGGGCGATCTACATAACCTGCTAGGAGATACCAATGTCGTCGGAGTCCATCTTGAAAATGGCAAGCCAGTTTACACACATGAAGTCGAGGGAGATACCGTTGCAGACGTGCTTTCATATGTGGAATATGATCCCAAAGAATTGATTTCAAAGTTCCGAACATTCGCTGAGAAAGCAGTAACCGATGGTCGCATCTCACCAAGAGAGCGCCGAGAAATCCTTGACCTTTATCGCGAAGGACTCTCGGGTTACACCTATTTTGAAAGCTGAATCTGAGAGATGAGCCGTAAACGGAAGAAACCCACCAAGCCTTTGCAGTGGCGGCTAGAATGCTTTGGGCATTCGTTGATAGAATGTCTGGCGGGTTTGCTTCCCGGATCATGGTTGTTCAGAGTGGGTGAGATGCTTGGTGGCATCATTTGGCACTTCATGCCGCTTCGGCGACAAGTGATTTTGCGCAACCTTCGCATTGCCTTTGCCGGTGAGTTAGAAATGCCGCAGCTACGCAGGATGGCAAAACAAACATTTTGTCGCACGGCAGGAAACTTAATCTGCACTGCCCATATTGCGCGACTTTCACCTAAACAACTTAGCGCCGCAATCCACGTAGAAAATATTAATCTGCTAGAGCAGGCGCTGTCTCGCGGAAAAGGTGTAGTGCTGTTACTTGCCCACATGGGAAATTGGGAGGCGCTTTGCCGATTGATCCATTTCTTGCCCAAGGGCACAAAAGCAGGTGCATTCTACCGTCCTCTCAACAATCCACTTCTGGACAAAAGCGTTCTCGCACGCCGCCAAGCTGATGGCTCCCGCATGTTTTCCAAGCGCGATCCGTTTCATCAGGTCACAGGATTCCTCCGCGACGGTGGCGTGGTTGGTGTACTCGCCGACCAACGGATAGGCATTCAGGGAGAAGTTATTTCGTTTTTTGGTCGTCTCACTCGTTCCAGTCCGCTGCCAAGTTTGTTAGCCCGACGCGCAAAAAGCGAGGTGCTAGCGCTCTCGCTAGAATGCGCCTCACCCGGAAAATGGTCAGCATGTTTTTATGAGGTCAAGCAGCCTCATCATACCGTGCATTGCGTGGAGGCGATGGAACACGCGATGCAGCGAAGCCCGTTAGATGTTTTCTGGTTGCAAGAAAGGTGGAAACTAAATCTGCGTGCAAAACGACCGATTAGTTCATGGCTCGGTGCCGCAACGGAAAGAGGAAACAAGCCGCACCGTGCATTGATCTGGCTAGCAGGTGTCGATGAATCATGGCGTATTCCAGAAACGTGGTTTCACCCAGATGTCATATATGAAGTCGCCTTGATAGATCAGCAAAAAATTCCAGCGTGGCTGCCTGCATCGACAAAAATACATACAGTTGGAATCGACTCATCGAATGCATCCTTGAGTAAAAAAATTGAGATTATCGATTTTACTACGACACTGCCATTGGATTTCATTCTTGCTCCAGAAGGAATGAAATCCATGATTGCCGCCGGAACAAAGCTTGTTGTTCCAGTGGTATTATTGCCATTTCCCACCAAATCCTAGTGATCATTTCCGTGAAGCAGTCCGTCATCGTTAGCACCTACAATCAGCCTGTTTGGCTGAACAAGGTTCTTCACGGCTACCTGCGCCAGTCCTTCAAAAATTTTGAGATTCTAATCGCAGATGATGGCTCAGACGAGCGCACTTTTGAGGTGATCGAGTCATTCCTGCCGCTTGCAGATTTTGCAATCCGCCACATCTGGCATGAAGATCAGGGCTACCGCCGGCAGACCATTCTCAATACATCGCTGCTCGCCGCTGCACACGATTATATCATCATGACTGATGGCGACTGCATCCCAAGACCTGATTTTCTCGAGGTCCATGCCCGCCATGCAAAACCCGGTCATTTTCTATCCGGCGGGTATTGCAAGCTGCCAATGGATCTAAGCCAACATCTCACGTTAGATGATATATCTAGTGGACGCGCTTTTGATGTCGGATATTTGAAACACAATGGACTGAAGGAGTTTTCTCCAAAATTCAAACTCTCCCTGCCTACATCCCTTGCTCCGCTGTTGGATCAAATCACGCCGACCAAGGCGACTTGGAACAACTGCAACGCATCAGGTTGGAAAGCAGATCTCATCGCAGTCAACGGCTTCAACGAGGACATGCAATACGGCGGTGCCGACCGCGAACTGGGCGAGCGTCTAGTAAACTCCGGCATCACCGGCATGCAGCTCCGCCACCAAGCGATCGTGCTGCACCTCGACCACAAACGTGGCTACAAAACGCCGGAAACAATGAAAAAAAACCTCGCCATCCGAGACGAAGTGATCTCATCCGGAAGCAAGTGGTGTGCTAACGGAATTAAAAAAAACTTTCCGTCATGATGATCAAACGCTTTGGGAAAAACCTTGAAGCTATGGGCAGAAAAATCCGCACTCGTCTGTTCCCGTCCTATCGCCGTGCATTTACCGCCCTACTCGCACGCGGCCTCAGCCAACACCGCGAAGGCGAGCCGATTGTCTGCTGCGATTTCGCTAACCCCGCCATCGATGCCGTAGGCGGCCGTTATTATTTCAGCCTAGTTCGAGATCTAATCGATGCCGGCTATTTTCCTGTTTTCACCGCGCGGCGGGAGACGCTCTCAACATTCGGCACCAGCCGGATGAAATCATTGCTTTTAACAGAACGACTAGGCGTCATCCGCTCGCTAGATGAGCTTCGTGAGCCGTATTACCTGATCACTGACAATGCAGATGGGACTCCAAAGAACTCTGAACGAATCGTGGTGGTGAATTACGCATGGCGCGTGTGCTGTTATGCGGACGAGATAGCCTTTCCATTTTTTGTTCATCCATCGATCACTCCATTTCCACGACCCGCAACCCAGAAAACCACTGCCCGCCTATTCTTTGGCGGCAATACTATGCCGGGAAAATATGACAAAGCGATCATCCGTGATACCTATGGAATGCTCTCCCGGCGTGAGATGTTAGCTATCGCCGCTGCGGCGATTCCGGCAGACCAAATTCATAAACCGAGCGACGCAGACGAATGGCTAACGTCCACAGATTTTCATTCCTATGTGATCTGTGAGACTCAGAATTGCAAAATTCCGCCTGCCCGTTGGCTTGAGGCACTCGCCAAAGCTGATTTTTTTCTCGCTTGCCCAGGTGTCGGTATGCCGCTCTGCCACAACGTGATCGAAGCCATGGCAGCGGGTGCTGTTCCTATTCTGCAATATGCCGACTACCTCTCACCGCCACTCCAGCACGGTGTCAACTGCCTAACATTCCATGATGCACAAAGCCTCTCTGATGTCCTGAATTCTGTTTTTTCAATGACTGAGGAAGAACGCATCCCCCTGCGGCGTGGCGTGCAGGCCTACTACCAGCAACATCTCGCGCCGGGTTGTTTCACACATCATCTTTTCGATGGTCCCTCAGCGCGGAGCCTGCTCTTCAATGCATACCGCGTGCCGCGCTGAATTCGTGGAAATCCTTCGATGAAGAAACGCAAACAGGTTTGGATTATTGACGAGGGCAGCCAAGGCCATGTCGTGCAATCTCGTGGGCTGGTCCGCGAACTCGGCAAAACCATCTGCTTGGAAAGCACCGAAATCACCGCTCGGCTCAAAGCACGCAGCGGCATTGCAAAGTCCGTCATCAAGCGCCTGATGCACCGCTTGCATTGGCACTGGCTGTTCGCAGCCACACATTCCGTTGGAAAGATTCCGAATCAAGCACCTGATCTAATCATTTCTAGCGGCCCACGCTCGTTGCTCGCATTGGAGTATTTTTCGAAAATTTGGCGTTGTCCGGCAGTCTTTGTGCAGGGTTCTATCCACGTTCCGCCGGGCATCGTTGATGTGATCATGCGGCCTAACGGAGATGCGCCACGCGAGGATTTTATATTTATCCCATTGCTCTTTAATGAGATCACACCCGAAGTAATCGAGCGTGCGAAATTTGACTATCAGGTCGCACATCCGAATGAAAATCCTTCGCCGCTACGTGCGTTGTTCATTGGGCAATCGTCGGCGAAAATCCGTTTTGCAGACACGGATTGGGACTCTCTTATCGAACTGGTGAACCGCTCGTGGAAACAGGACGGAATCCGTTGGTTGATCACCACTTCCTCACGGACCGGGAAAACCTTGGAAAAGCGGTTGCGGTCGGGCATCTTCAAGGAAGCTATCTTCGACGCAGTTTGGTATGCATCGTCGCCACGGCCAGTTACTAAAGAATTTCTTGCTTTGGCAGACACCGTGTATGTGACAGTGGAAAGCCTGACTATGCTTTCGGAAGCGGTTTGCAGCGGACGTCCAGTCATCGCCATAAGCCCTGCGGCATTAGCACTAAATCTAGCTGATAGTCATCAACGGTACGTCGCAGGACTTGCGAATAGCGGATTTCTGCAACTGCACGTTGCCGGCCAATCTTTGCCGACTCCATCGAACGGGATCGCCTCTATGCCGGACTACGGCGAAGCGATCCGGCAACTGACAGATAGAATCGGCTGGACAACACCGAACCCATGACCCCGCTGCAACGCCATATCAATTCTCGCTCTCTGCGGCAAGCGGCACGAGCCGCTAGAATTGTGCTGGCCTGCCGCAGTCTTCCTGCGCCTTTTACCCGATGGATGCAAAAGCGCCTGTGGCCAGCATCACTGCGCCACATGTGTGCAATCTCCGAAGGTTTTTGGTTCGAACTCACTGCCGAAAGTGCATGGGTGATGCGATTTGGATCAAGGGAAATAGCGAGAAGCGTGCCATTCGCTAAGCTGATTGGTTCGTTAGATAATCGTCCGGTCACCATTGTGGCGTCAGGTCCTTCCGCTAGAGACTTTCCGTGGGATAATTTGAGGCAGCAAGAGCGCTTCATCATCGCAGTGAATGGTGCTTGCGGTTTTCTGCACGACCAAGGAATCCTTGCGGATTTGCTGGTGGTGACGGACGCAGAATTTCCCCGCACTGGCCAAGCACATCTAGCCAAGGCACTCGAAGTGCCAATGGTTACTACCTGTGCCGCGTCGTCAGTTTACGCGTCGGTGTCGCCAAATGATTTGAGCCGAAAAAAATTCGCGATCATTGAACGCGTCAACGCTTGGTACGGAATCCCCGCGCTTGATCTTCCGTCTCTAGCAGATTTAAACTCGCGATCTGGGACACCATTTCACTTGTCTCAAGGAAATCCTCGTAAGTTCAAAGTCGGATGGAGTTCAAACCCGGAGCTGGGATTTTTTTCCGGGTGTACCGTCGTCTTTGCGGCACTGCAAGTGGCCATCGGACTTGGGGCGAATGATATCGAAATTGTCGGCATGGATCTTGGTGGCGTAGGACGCAGCTATGCAGAAGCGGAGGATGCACCGCCAAGCTTGTTAGAGTCTCAGTATCAGGATTACATTCTGCCATCCTTCGCAATCATGAATTGTGCGCTCACTGACACAGGAATCTCGATACGCAATCATTCGACGTTATGCCCGCTGCCACACGCATTTTTTGTGCGGTGAATTTCACCTCGTTACATGGCCTAACACTTTTCGGTGAATATATGCTTTGGCCTCCACATGGTTAGTCACATCCACGGCGTATTCATGGCGAAGCAGATGGAGGAATCGCCGCAGGATTTCCGGAGTGACTGGAAGTTCGTCCGGCCGGAAAACCTTGGCGAAGTCACCCGCTGCGTTGATGCGAAAACATACGTGCTGATACTCCGCCGCACCGAAGAGATAGACCGGCTTCTCATGCAACAAAGCTTCCGCTCCGACACTTGAATTAACCACACAAACCGCACAACTGCCGGCAATGAGATCGTGAATCGAGGCATTGGAAACATGATAGATTCCGGCTTTTACGCCCCGATCAAGTTCGCGAGCGATCTCCCCAGACGTGCATTTGGGATGCCGTTTCACCACCACTGCAATCCCGCGCTCTCGACAAGTGCCGACGACTTCGCGGAGCATTTCAAGCATCGGCATTCTCGCGAGTTGCTGGACCGCGTCACCGGGCTTCTGTAGCCCCACAAAGACATATTTGCCTGATAGCACGGTGTCGGAAGCTGATTGTTGGTATTTTGAAACATTGCCGAGGATGATCCGCTCTTTCTCGCGATTGAAGTCTTGCACATTGGTATTGATCCCTTCAAGACCAAGCTCCTGCAATGGAGTGGCCGCGAACTTGGACCACCCAGAATAGCCCAAGCTATCGAAACTGAAACATGAGGGTCTGTCGGTCGCTTTGATGTGCAGCCCACGCCCGTCGGGGCCCACGCTGTGATGGGAAATATATAGCCTACCGTTTTCAACCTGAGGAGTGCCGTGATTTGCAAGCCTGCCTCTAACCTCGTAGGCAATTGAGTTTTCACGGCATGTGGCAATGATCTCCCGGAAAATGAATCTTAAGCTTTTGCGGAGTGTGGGCTCGGAAGGCGTATCCAGTCCGAATGCAGTTGAAGGAAGTAGGATTAAAAGGGTGTCGGAAGTCGGCTTCACCATGATCGATCGATCACGCAAATTTGCTCCTGCCTCCACGATGTTGTCGTTCCACGCTTGGGTTTCTAACGAAATTCTCTCAACATTCGCTGCAGTGTCGGGGGAATCAGTCAGACCGAATTCCATAGCACGCGCGACAGTTCGCGCGGCGGCTGGAATATCAAAAAGTGCGAGTTCGTATTCGACTAGATTTTTCCAACCACTCGCGAATTTTGTCCGCTGGCCCCGAATCCTGCTGGCAATATCGCGAGCGCCATCTAACGATAGCCACATTGCTTCCACGTTGCCGCCCTGTTGGAAACGTTTCGCACGAGCCATTTCTCGGGTCAGCCAAACGCCCTCTCGGCCCAAATAGCGAAAGCTATTGTAGCAAGCGGATACATGGCGGCGGAGTTTTGATCTTCGATGAGATGGGTCTGATTTCATGAGGGCTTAAACCCGAATTTATGGGAAGCGCTTTTTAACACACAAGCAAAAAATGAAATGAGGATGTACTTGCCTGCCTGATGACAAACTACCACCCTCAATCTATGAAATTTGGCTATTTAGAGTTCCGCTATGGCAAAAAGTCCGGCGCGTTTGATGAAAACTTTGCTTCTCAGAATTCATCTATCAATATCGGAGACAATATCCAGACATTGGCTGTTCGCAATCTTTTCAACCGTATCGGCATTCCCTCCGCGCAAGTTATTGGAGTGGACCGCGACGACCTGCCTAATTATTGCGGAGAGTCGGTCATGTTGTTAATGAATGGTTGTTTTTATAACCGATGTTTTCCTCTTGCAGAAAATATTACTCCGGTGTTCTTCGGTTTCAATACCGCGAGCGAAAGCGTTGTAATCAGGAATCGGTCGATGTTTCAGGCACACCAGCCCATCGGATGTCGGGACGCTGCAACTATGGAATTGATGACCAAACATAACATCTTGGCCTACGTGAGCGGTTGCGCTACGCTGACTCTTGATCGGCGTGATTCAGAACCTGTTGTGGCGAAAACGATCATCTCCCACGGTAGCGGAAGTGGGGAGTTTCCCGGTTCCTTACTGGAACATATTCCGGCATCCCTGTTGGGTAATGCGGCTTTTATTTTTCAAAGATCTTCGGCAAAAACCTTTCCATTGGACGATGCGGGTCTCAAACGCGCCGACAAGATTGCACGAAGCTATCTTGAGAAGTATCGCATGTCGGCGTCTCTTGTAATCACTCCATTGCTGCACGTGGCCAGCCCGTGTCTAGCAATGGGAATTCCGGTGATTATCGCAAGGAAGGATCTCGATGCCCGGTTCACCGCTATTAACAAATTGACGCCCGTTCACACTCCCGATAATTTCGGATCGATAAATTGGCAACCAGAGACGGTGGAACTAGAACCCATTAAGATTGTTATGGAAAATGTAGTGAGGCAGGTGATAAAGGGTGAGTCGGCGGCACGGACCGACATCGATTTCCTCTCAGGGGTGTATGACACAGAAAACAAACCAACTGGCGGACCTGCAAACCCTAAAGGCAAAAGTCTGAAATCGCGCGGCAAACTCTATCAGTTCATTCATTGTCACTGGCTTAGAAAGTGAACTTGGAAGATCATTCGCGCCAGTGGTGTGCGATCCATGCCGTGTTTCTTACATAGCGGGAAAGATGTTTTCTCCACAGTTTTCCGCTGAAGAATTGGCTCCAGATCCATTTCAAATGCTCCACCGGCGTGCGGATCTCCGATTTTTCCGTCCAGCGTCCGAGCATGGCGTCGGCGGGGCCGGGTAGGCCGGGGAAGGTGATGATTTTCGCGCTTGCGGGGAGGATCGGTGTGCGTAGGTAGCGCAGTGGCCATGCGCCCATGCAGTGGACGCGGAAATGTTTGGTCCATGATTCCGGCCAGAATTTAATGTTAGGCTGGATGTTGTGGGTCACGTAGTTTTGCTCATATTGATACTTGCGTGAGACGCTGATGGGGTCGGCCTGTAGGTTTTCTAGCATGTAGGAATGTCCGCCGATTGGGAATCGGAAGACTGAAGTTTGACCGCTTTTCCTGAACCATTTGAGCCAGTTGCGCGCGGTGATTACATCGTTGGGATCGCCGTATTCGAAATAGGAATCGATGTTGCCGACGATGACTGAATCCAGATCGATGAACAACGCGACGCCCTGCAATCCAAAAAGGTCTTTGCTCCACAGCGCGACTTTTGGCCACTTGCCCGGCACATCCGGTGGGATTTCGCAACCCAGAGGTGGGAGGGGCAGGCAGGTGACTTCTGGGCGGATGCCAGATCCGTCATCGGTGAAACAGATCATTTTAAAATCTCCGCTGAGATTCCGCGCTACCATGGCATAGAGGACATTTACGTCCTTCGGGCCATAGGCGGTTCCCCATTTCATGCAGAAGATATATTTGGAAGCCATTTTTAATGAATGAGTCTATTCAAGGCAGTCGATGGAACAATTCTAGAGCATAAACCGTCAAGGGTATTCTCCGAATCCGGGCTAACAGATAAGGTGCTTCATTGTGGGGAAATGTACTTGCCACTGCGAATGGTGGGGCTTTATCTCTGTTCAATCCAATGGCAGATCCAATACATTCCATTCATATTCTGGGCAGCCGTGAATTCGGGGGCGCGGATCAGTTTTATGTGCGGCTCGTGCGTGCTTTGAGGCAGGCGGGCCAGCCAGTGACGGCCATCAACCGCGGCGGGAGTCCAGTCGCGAACGCATTGCGAACCGATCCGGTAGAGCAGATCCATCTGCCACTTGCGAATCGTTGGGATGCGTGGTCCTGTTGGAAAATCCGCAGGCAAATCGTCAAACACGAGAGTTGCGTGGTCCAGACTTACATGGGCCGCGCCACCCGGCTGACGAGAGTGCCGCAGAATTCACGAGCGGTTCACATCGCAAGATTGGGCGGATTTTACAAGATCGATGGTTACTATCGACACGCACATGCGTGGGTGGGAAATACCAAAGCAATCTGTGATTTTTTGGTGAAATCGGGGATGCCGTCGCAGCATGTTCATCACATTGGTAACTTCGTGCCAGAACCTATCAGAGTGGATGATGCAGACAAAGCCGCACTGCGCAGCGAGTTTCGTGTGCCAGAAAACGCATGGGTGATTTTTGCCTTGGGGCGGTTGATTCCAAAAAAGGGATTTCACGAGCTGTTGCGAGCGATGGCATGTCTTCCCAGAGAAATTAGCGGTCGTGAGCTTGTTCTAATGATTGCGGGTGATGGTCCGGAAATGGAAAATTTAAAAATTCTAGCAAATGAACTCGGGATTCAATCTCGCGTTCGTTTGTTAGGTTGGCAAGATCCGCCGGACAAGTTTTATGGATTGGCGGATGTCTTCGTTTGTCCGTCCCGTCATGAGCCGCTGGGAAATGTGATACTTGAGGCGTGGAACCATTCACTGCCAGTGGTGAGTACGCGCAGTCACGGCGCGCTGGAACTCATTGAAAATGGAACCACCGGTCTGCTGTGTGATCACTTGGATTTTAAAGGGATGACGGCAGCGATCCAACAAATCCTCGAGGCGACCGATGCAGACCGCGCGATCATGGGCCAAGCTGGAAATTCCTGTTTAAACACACGTTACGGACAAGTCTCGATTGTGAATGCATATCTCTCACTTTATCGGGATTGTCTGTCTAAAAAAACGATTAGATAAACATCTTAATGTTCATTTGAGGGATTGTCGCTCCGATGCTTCGGAGTTTTGATCGATGAACCAGTTGGCGGTTAGATGTAGGGAGTTTTGGAAGTCTGCTGTGGCTTGCCAGCCGGTTTCTCGTTGGATTTTGGTGGAATCAATGGCGTAGCGGAAATCGTGGCCGGGGCGGTCTGGGATGAAGGTGATGAGAGATTGGTGGGGATTTTTTTCTGGATAGATCTCGTTGAAGATTGCGCAAATTTGGTGAACGAGATCGATGTTTGTGAGTTCGTTGTTGCCGCCGATGTTGTAGTTTTCTCCGGGTCGTCCGTTTTTGAGGACTGCTAGAAGTGCGGCGCAATGATCTTTCACATAGAGCCAATCGCGGATGTTTTCGCCATTTCCGTAAATAGGGATAGGTTCACTGCCGTCCCACAGACTGATCGTGACGAGCCCTGAGCCTTGAATTTGCAAGGCCTCAAGGGTATTTCAGAGGAAT
>ENA-OFCF01000732-OFCF01000732.1-metagenomes-genome-assembly--contig:-NODE-732-length-13977-cov-8.090648_pt1 | contig 13977 bp, 13 predicted proteins | sample MGYA00153387_OFCF01 | MGnify analysis MGYA00153387
GATCCCTGAACTCGCTCCAGTAATTAGGACATTTTTTCCAGTTAATCCTTTCATAGTTGGTTTTTAATAATTATTTAATTCACTTAGTTTTAAATTTAGTGGCTCTTCACTACTTAGTATGCTCGATCGATTTAAATAACCGGAAATTCAATTTGAAATAGCGAACCCTTCCCCACCTGGCTACTCACCATTAAATGTCCGCCGTGTGCGGCAATAATTTGGTGCGCGATCGCCAATCCCAAGCCAGTGCCGCCTTTGTCACGCCCTCGCTCCATATCGACTCGGTAAAATCGTTCAAAAATATGCGGTAAATCTGTTGCTGGAATCCCGATGCCAGTATCTTCTACCTGAATTAAAATGCGATGGTATTGACTCACTAATCGCACCCACACCGTACCTTCAGGCAATGTATATTTGCAGGCATTTGTAAGTAGATTGACGATCGCTTGTGTGAGTAGATCGGCATTACCTTTAATGAGAATATTTTCTTCAGGCAGTTCTAGCTGAAGGGTTAGATGTTGGGCATCACTCTGGATGGATGGAGTTGAGAGCGTCTCTGCGAGCAGGTTATTTAAGTGAATCGATCGAATTGAATTTGATTCTAACCGTCCCGATTGACGGGCTAAAAACAATAGATCGGTTGCCAATCGATTCATCGATTTAGCCGTTTCCGCAATTTTTTCGAGGCGAGCGTGTTTGATTTGACCTGAATCAACTGGACTCATTAAGCCAACCTGAGCATTGCTGAGAATCGTCGCTAGCGGTGCCCGTAATTCGTGGGAGGCATCAGACGTAAATCTTTGTAATCGATCGTAGGTGTACCGAATTGGTTGCATTGCCAGTCCGCCCAACCACCAACCTACTAAACTTACTGTGCCCAAGGTTAAAGGCACGGCAATCGCCATTACCATCAAAAATTCTCTGAGTACGCCTCGCGCTTCCGTCAACGGCTGGGCGATCTGGAGGTAGCCAATCGTGCGTCCATTGTAATCAACCGGAAGCGTTAATTGCCGCAGCCATTCGGAGTCAGACTCAATAGTTTCAAAAGCAGCAATCGCTTGCATCCGGTCCACAGGCTGCGCCCCATAAAACTGTTGCAGCTTTCCACTGGCTGAATACCAACGAGCATAAGCCAGTTCACTATCAGCAGGTGGAGCATAATTGCCCAGAATTGGTACACTGCTCAGATCGAGTTCCTCTCGACCATCGTGCCGTGCGTAATCGATATTGGCAGCCATCATGCTAGCCTTTTGATAGAGCTGCCGATCGCTTTCTCGGAGCCGCTCGACCGCTTGCTGATAATAAATGATGCTGGCAAAAATGAGGAGAATACTCCCCATCGATAGCGTAAACCAGTGAGCAAGATTGCGGCGGCTACGACCGAACATCTGGATTCAAGCTGTAGCCCATGCCATAGATAGTTTCCAACCAATCGATCGCTCCTACCGCATCCAATCGCTGCCGCAGCCGACGTACCAAGGTCGTAATTGCATTGCTCTCCGGTTCGCTACCCCATGCCCACAAGGCTTGCTCGATCTGAGTGCGTGACAGCACCTGACGCGGATGGCGCATCAGATACTCTAAAAATTGAAATTCGCGGGTCGATAATTGTAGGCAGCGATCGCCTTTTGCTACAGTCAGCGTAGAAAGATGCAAAATTAGATCTTTAACATGCAATACATCCCCTTGCCACAGCGGCGATCTTCGTCCCAATGCCCGCACCCGTGCCAGCAATTCAAATATATCCGTAGGTTTGACGAGATAGTCATCGGCTCCCGCATCCAAACCACTAATCTTGTCGCAAGTTGCATCTTTTGCAGTCAACATCAGCACTGGAGCCGTTTTTCCGAGACGACGGTACTGTTGGCACAAGCTCAATCCGCTGACGTGAGGTAATAACCAATCCAAGATTAACAGATCATAGTCCCGCTGCGACACAATCGACTCGGCGATCTTCCCATCTTCGACACCATCGACAATATGCCCTGCCTCGGAGAGGGCATATTGCAATGGCTCTAATTGATCTGGATCGTCTTCTACCAACAGTATTCGCATTGGCTAAACTTCTTTTGTAACTCTATTGTAGAAGGGTAACTCAGCATCGGTATCTGTCAGAAGTTAGATTTAAGTTAGTCCGCTCTTAGACTACGATTTGACTATTCGGTACGCTCTCAAACTACAATGTCTACTCCGCGCTTGCTCCATCTGCTCCATCGCGTTGGTGGTGAATTTTGGCTACCCTTGCCCTTAATTGCTGTATTGGTTTGGTTTACAGGCGACTGGATGGCAGCACGAGTTCTCAATAGTTCTTATGATTCTGTCAACAAACTTCAGACAGGTACTCAGTTAACCACCAAACGATCGGTTACGATCCTCACGATGAATGCCGAAATCGTTGGCGTTGGCGAAGCCTCTCGAAGAGAAGCCTCTCCCTTGGAGAATCGACATCGCGGCTTAACTAAGCTGGTTATCAAAACTACCGCGCCAACTTTACAGCGGCTCGAATACCAGTTTCCCTTCACTCAAGCCAGCCAGATCGAAGTCGCAATCGCCAAGGAATTGGCAATGCCTATTGCCGATATCCGCAAATCGATCGGCTACCGAATTAAGGATTGATTGGTGTTATCGATCGCTTTCGAGGTGGATACTTGTCATATTTGTGTCATATTTATCCCTGAATGTTAGATATACACACCTACATCGGCAAAACTTCGATGAACTTCCAAACAACTTTACATTGGTTATATGTAGCGGGTATGACAATTGGGGCGTTGCATTTTTGGTTTCTAAGTCGCGACCCCAAAGGCGTTCCTCAGTCTGAATATTTAGTGGCAATTTTTATTCCCATTTGGTCGGGACTGGCATATATGGCAATGGCGTTAGGTCAGGGCAAAGTCGAAGTTGCCGGACGCATCGTTCACTATGCCCGCTACATTGATTGGATGGTGACTACCCCACTATTACTGCTGACGCTTGCTTGGACGGCAATGCAGTTTGTCAAAAAAGATTGGACTTTAATTGGCTTTTTGATTAGCACACAAATAGTAGTCATTACAACTGGATTAATTGCCGATCTTTCAGCCCAAACTTGGGTTAGATACCTTTGGTACATTTGCGGTACGGTAGCTTTTCTAATAGTGCTGTGGGGGATTTGGGTGCCATTACAGGCAAAGGCGAGGGGTCAAGGCAGCGAACTAGCCAGACTTTATCAAAAGTTGACAACCTACTTTACCGTTCTGTGGATTGGCTACCCAGTGGTCTGGATTATTGGCCCCTCTGGATTTGGGTTTATAAACCAAGATATCGACACTCTCTTGTTTTGTATCTTGCCTTTCTTCTCTAAAGTTGGGTTTAGCTTTCTCGACTTACATGGTTTGAGAGGTTTGCAAAATCGTCAGTCAGAAACTGGGCTAGATCGTGCAACCAATCGAATTCTACAATTCCTGGGAATGGGGATTCCAGCCACTCGATCGAGCGGCAACACGCGTCACCGATCGGCAAAACTTTAACTAAAAACGATGACAGCCGAACTCCTCGAACGATCTATTCTCTACTATCGTGGCAAACCGATTGGCACGATCGCCGCCCGCGATCCGACGATCGCATCGCTCAACTACGACCAATGCTTTATTCGCGATTTTGTGCCCTCGGCGTTAGTATTTCTGATCCAAGGGCAAACAGAGATCGTGCGTAACTTTCTGATTGAAACACTGAACTTGCAAAGTCATGCTAAATCGATGGATTGCTTTACAGCCGAAGCCGGATTGATGCCTGCAAGTTTTAAGGTCGTGAATGAAGCTGGGACAGAGCGATTAGAAGCTGATTTTGGCGCGGCAGCGATCGCCAGAGTTGCTCCAGTTGATGCTTGTTTGTGGTGGCTGATTTTACTCCGAGCTTATACTCGATCGACCGGAGATTTCACATTGGCACATCAGCCCCAATTTCAGGCGGGAATCGCGCTGATTCTCGATGTTTGTCTGGCTCATCGGTTTTCACTATATCCCACGCTACTGGTGCCCGACGGTGCATTTACGATCGATCGCCGGATGGGCGTGCATGGACATCCGCTCGAAATTCAGGTGCTATTTTATGCGTCGCTGAGATCGGCTGCCGAGCTGTTATTGCCAGCAGGGGACGGTCTTCGATACCTCGCAGCCACGCACGCTCGACTCCGCGCACTGCACTATCATCTGATGGAATATTACTGGTTGGATCTCGAACGTCTCAATCAAATTTATCGGTTTGAGGTCGATCGCTACGGTGAGAACATTGCTAATACGTTCAACATCTATCCAGCATCGATTCCTGGTTGGCTACCTGAGTGGCTGCCAGAAACAGGTGGCTATCTAGTTGGCAATGTCGGCCCCGGACGGATGGATTTTCGCTTTTTTGCCTTGGGGAATTTGCTCGCAATTATCTTTTCGCTCGCCACCGAACGGGAATCTCACAGCATTATGGATTTGCTCGAACAACGTTGGCAAGATCTGATTGGCGACATGCCTGTTAAAATTTGCTACCCAGCGATCTCCGGTGCAGAATGGCGAATTGTGACCGGATGCGATCCCAAAAATTCACCGTGGTCGTACCACAATGGCGGCAATTGGCCGTTCTTAATTTGGGCATTTGCCGCAGCAGCTCAAAAGCTAGGTCGGGTAGAATTGGCAACCCGCGCGATCGAGATTGCCGAGCGGCGTTTAGTGCGGGACAACTATCCAGAATACTATGACGGTCGCAAAAATATGATGAATGAACCAATTGGCAAAATCTGTTGGGCGATCGCCGAAGGCTATATTCCGGCCTATAGTAATGGGCCAGAACCACAGTTTACCAGTCATGAAACGGTCTGTATCCTCAATCCTAACGATCGAGATGCTCGGATTGAAATGACAATTTTTTATACAGATCGAGATCCGGTCGGCCCTTACCGTTTGATGGTGCCAGCGCGACGCACCAGTCACATTCGCTTCAACGATTTACAAGATCCAGAACCCATTCCACTGGACACTGATTTTGCGAGTGTAATTCATTCAGACGTGCCGATTGTCGTGCAACATACTCGGTTAGATTCTCGCCAGTCTGAAAATGCTTTGTTAAGTACGATTGCCTACGCCAGTCATTAGATCCCACACGCCGCAGGTAGATCGGGTGCAGCGTCAGCCATGATTTCAACCCGATCCAATTCACAACAGCCTCTTCTCATGACCAGCTTAGAACGGAGTTCCCTTCTCCTGCCGTTGTCGTTGCAAAGCTTCTTCATACCACTCCAGTTCATCCAGAAACTGACCCACTCTCTTGGTTAACGCGGCATCTTGAGGAACACCTGTTTCATCCAGAGCATCACCAATTTTTGGGATAGAAAAGATGGTAGAAATGGTTGGCATCCCCATTTCGGTCAAAAAAGCCCGCAGTTGAATCGCGGCTCTCACGCCGCCAAAGCCGCCTACGGAATAAGAAACGATGCCTGCCGGACGAAAATAGTACTCTTCTAAGAAATGATCCATCAAATTACTCAAACCGGGTTGAATGGAATGGTTGTATTCTCCAGCCACCACGACAAAGCCATTAGCGGTTCTAATATGCTCCGCTAATTCCTCCATTTTTTCAGGGGCTTGTCCCTGTTCGTATTCTTTGTACATGCGATCGAGAATCCCAAAGTCATACTCTTTGGCATCTGCAAAAATTACCTCATGATTTCTCTCCTGGAGTCGATCGATCGTGAAGCGGGCGGCTTTGATCCCCTGGCGATCGCGTCGGTAAGAACCGTAGAAGACGATTGTTTTGAAATTCACAGATTACTCTCCTCATCCAGAATTTGTTCTTTCATGAGATGATAATTACTCTATAAATGAGGCTTTATCTACATATATCCTTATCTACGGAACAATTTATTAAATCTATCAAAAGGTATAAATTAGAGAGTCTTGCTTTAACTGCGTAACCCTTGCTCGTAATTCCCCTATTTCCCTACTCCGTAGCGAATGAGGATGTCGGCTGATTCTCTACCTTTAGGGAGATCCGATCGTCTCCTCAATTGTAGAGAGTACATGCGATTTTGAATCGTTATTTTTATTTGGTTCACCAGCATTGATGGGGTCGGTTGTCGAGGCATTTTGAAGCGATTCGATCGTTGTCTGCAATCGAACGGTGGGGGTGGTTGCTAGTTCAGTTTTAACAAGATAGCGACGCTCATTCTGAGTACCGGGGCCAACGGGTTGAATTTGCCATTGAGTTTGGAGATAGTTCTGGATTGCTAGCGATCGATCCTGGGTGAGTGTGCCAATTTCCGATGGTGTTTGCCCAGATTTTAGCTCGATTTGCAATGTCGGATTTTGTTGCATTACTCGACCGATCCGATCTAGTATTTGCGTTTGGTCGGATGGAATTTGAGATCGATCTAACTCAAAGGTAACTGTTGCTAAAATAGGCGCGAGTCGAGCGAATGTTACCTCGGCTGTCGGATAATCCAATTGCCTGCGGATATCCTCGATCAGTACCGCTTGTCCATCACGATCGATATCTCTCTCACTCAAGTAAGTAATCTGCATTTTTAACGGTGCCACGGGGCTGGTACTGGCCTCATAGCTCACCAATCGAGCGGGGGGCGGTAATCTGAGGGATTCGATCGCTAGCTTGGCACTTTCCAAAAAACCAGATTGCAACTGAGCTGTTGTCGGCGGTGGTGCTGGCTTGCTTGCTTCAGACAATCTCTGTAACAGATCGCCAGAAGCCGTGGGAATCTGAATCAGATTTAAGCCAATTGAGTCTAAAGATCGCTGTAGTTTCACCGCTAGTAGTTGCTGATATTGCGATCGCTCGGCTTCAGTATATACTTTGCTAGTAACTACCTGAAGTTGTGCGACTAGTTTACGTTCGCGTTCTTGAAATGAGAGTTGACTGATATACGATCGCGCCTTGCCATCTTCAAATCCAGCAAAGTTTTTCTGCCAGATCTCTGTGGCGGCACTGCGGAGTCGATTCTGTTGCTGCTTATAACTAATCTCACTACTAAGCTGACTATAAGATCGGTTGAGCGGCACCGAAATCACTAAAATAGTCATCACAATTAGCAATAGACGACTTCGTAAGCCACCAATGTGCTTCAGTCGCCCAGATGCAGGCAGTTTGTCTACTAATGACTGTACCCAAATGCTCTCGCGATCGGTTTCTCGCCAGATCCGCACTCCATCGCGCACGGGATCGGCATCGATATTTAAGGCTAAAAACACGAGCATCGCCATAAAAGTAATCGCGACCAAGTTGGTAAAAAACAGCAGTCCGCCGCCCCGCGCCACTGCAAATCCAGTCTCAGCATTAAATGTAACTGCCGTCCCGATCCCATAACCGACTACGCACAAAGGTGGCATCAAGGCGACGGCAATCGAAACTCCCTGCACAGAAGTTATAACTCCTTTAGCCTCCTTACAAATAGCCACCGCGCCCACGGCTCCCGAAAATAAGGCGATGATTAAATCCAGCAGATTTGGCTGAGTTCTCGCCATAATTTCGCTAGTCATCTCCTTGGCTGGTAAAATCAATACCACTAAAAATGCCAAGGCAATTGCCAGTCCACAGCTCAAAATCAGATTAACAATAGCTCGCAGTGCTAAGATTACGTCTCCAGTGGCTAGAGCTAGCCCACTTGCCAAAATACTGCCCATCAATGGCGAAATCAGCATCGCGCCAATAATCACTGCGGGACTATTCAAAACTAGACCCAGAGTCGCGATCCCAGCGGCAAATAGTACCTGAATCCAATAGCTGGCATCAGTTAGGGTTAAGGACTGCGCCAGATCTAAGTAGACCCGTTCTTTGCGAATGGTATCTACACCCAAATTTTTGGCAAACCAGCTAGTTAATCGAGCGATCGTTTGCATCACAGCTCCTCCTAAATAATTGGTGGCTTTTTTATAAACTAGGTTATTTAATTGTATGTTGAATTAGAGCTAAAGCAGATAGCAATGCCTGACGGCGATCTTCTAATTGGCGTTGAGATGCGATCGCTACAGTCTGCTCTCCAAATATTTTTGGTTAACTAAATAATCGCTCTAAATTCAGCTTTTTTAGTCAATTATGAACCTGTTCGGTTGGCACAATCCAGACGTGGCGATGACGATCGAGGGAATCTTGGCCGAGCGTTTCGATCGTCAGTGCCGCCGAAACGCCAAGGGTGGGAACTTCGCTAAAATCCAGTGTAATGCGCGATTATCTTTGATAATAGCCATCCGCTGGGCAATACTTTTCGCCGCGCCAAAACTCATCGATCCACCCAATTGAAATAGTAAAATATCGCCATCCGATCGCGTTAATATTTAACTCTCGATCGGAATCATGCTGAGTGAGTAAAAGTTAAACTAAGCGACCATCTCACGACAGACGCTTAGTTTAACAATTGAATCTGTTAGCATCGATCGTCAGAGTGTTTTTATGTTATGGAACCTTTCATGATATGAAAATACTTATAGGTCGGACGTTATGTATCCTACATATCGATAATAAAAATTGTGGCTACGAATGTAAGTGATTTATGATAATTTTACTAGTAAAAGATGACGAGCGCATTGCCGATTCTTGATCTGAAGATTTACGCCATCAAAGTCATGCTGTAGATATCGCCGATATTGGTCATCGGCACAGCGTACCCTTAGAGGATGTTTGGAAAGTATAAATAAGCACTGATAAAAAAAGCTCCCTGCGGCGCGGTTGAACCGCAACGCAGACTTGTTAGGCTGAATAAAATTCTTACGTCTAAACAGCAAGATAGGAAGCTATGACTCTACTGGACGGGTCTCCCGCCCAGTAGGGTACACCACAGAACTGACAGTAGAACAGTATGAGTTACTATCACCGTTGCTTACACCAGAAGGAGAAACAGGAAGACCACGCACAGTGAAGATGATGTTGGTCATCCAAGGAATTATGTAGATCTTGGTGAGTGGTTGTGCTTGGAGACTAATGCCAAAGGATTACCCACCGTCTTCGACGGTCTACTACTACTTCAGCAAGTGGCGTAACGATGGCAGTTGGAAACGGATTAACGATCGCTTGGTAGAGTGGGTCAGAGTAGCAGAAAACCGAGATCCTAGCCCCAGCGTTGCCAGTGTAGATTCTCAGACCGTACCAACCGCAGTAATGGTAAGCGATTCAGTGCGTTGCGGTTGAACCGCGCCGCTGGCTATGATGCAGGGAAGAAACTCAAAGGGCGAAAACGTTTTACGATGGTCGATACATTGGGACTGTTGTTGATGGTAAAAGTAGTTGCTGCCGATATTCAAGAACGGGATGGCGCAAAGCAACTGCTCACAAAGATGACTAAAGAACGTCACCGTGTCCCTCGATTAGTCCGGATCTGGGCGGCACGTTTTGGGGGGAAGCTTCCCCCCAAAAGCTGCCTTTTTGACGGTGGTTTCTCTGGCCCAGATTTTCTCCATTGGGTGATGGATATTTGTCACTGGATTGTCGATGTAGTTCTAAGACCTAACGGTAGCAAAGGTTTTGTCCTTCTACCTAAACGCTGGACTGTCGTTGGCGAAGCCTGCCGTAGGCATACGAACTTATGGCTGGTTGCATTGGTGTCGTCGTCTCAACCTTGATTATGAGCGTTTACCTGCCTCTTCTGAAGCTTTCATCCACATTGCGATGATTCGACTTATGCTACGCAGACTTGCTTGATTATTTTATACTCTCCGTATTTCCAAACATCCTCTAAGTAGTGGCAAGATTGCTTAATTGTTGCCTTCACCATTTTATAGGAGTGCAATCCTCGATCCCACATCAACAACATTCCTGAACTAACAGAACGGAGTAATTTCTGGATGCGGACACGCTCTCCCATCCGATATGGACAAATTAATGCATCGACAATTAAATGAGTGGATGTTTCAATCAGCAGTACTAATCTCGCTTTGGGGAACGCCGCTCTAGTGCCTGGTTTTGTCCCTGGATAACCAAATACTCTGGCGTTCTCTGCACTATCTGGCACGTCCATTACTGTTCCATCTACTGCCATCACTCTCAATCCACCGATAAACGCGGATTCTGTTTGCGGTGAAGCCATTGGGCGCGCCACTAGCTCGAACAAACGAGTCATTGCTGCACATCCCAATCTCTGTCTAGCTTCACGAACCCTCACCACTGTTTGGCACCTGCCAATACTCTGCCACCTGAATCCATTTCTGACTTAAACCATTGACCAAATTTTTTAGGACTGTTCTCATTGATGCTGATGACCACAGACTCATCGCAATGACCAGACTTATCCTTAAGCCTGATGGTAGCTTTCTTTGACGTTGTTGCTTGCTATTGGTTGTAGCTATTGCCTGTTCAATCATCTCCGATGGGATTGCCGTTTCAATTGCTTTGAATACTTCTGATGATTCGATGATTGGATTGATTGAGGAGAATTCTTTTAGTTCCAACGGTCTTACCCTCGCTTATTCAATACTCACCCCTAATCTACCTGATTTTGGCTTAACCGAGAAGTATTGGGTTCGGTTCTGCTCTTGACAATAAACTTGCCAAATAGTGAATACAGAGCAGGTAAAACCAGCAATGTGAGCGCAGTAGACGTAAATAATCCGCCCAACACCACCACCGCCAGAGGTTGCAAAATCTCCTTACCCGCACCAGATCCGATTACCAACGGTACCATCCCCAACGCTGAGGCTAAAGCCGTGAGCAAAATCGCCACCAGCCGCTCCATCGAACCTTCAACAATTACCTCTCGCAATGGGAGTCCTTCTGCTAGTCGATTGTTGTAGTTATCGACTAGCAATAACCCATTCCGAGTGGCGACTCCAAATAGGGTGATAAAGCCCACCATCGAAGCAACTGAGATAATCCCCCCACTACTTGCCACCGCAATTACACCGCCAATGAGGGCGAGTGGTAGGTTAATCATAATCATCAGTGTGGCGGGAATAGAATTGACAGCGAAGTAAATCAGAATGGCGATCCCGATTAAAGAAAATCCTCCAGCTACAAGCAAGGTTTGAGTGGCTTGCTCTTGAGCTTGAAATTGTCCGCCAAACTGGATGTAATAGCCACTGGGAAGGGGAATAGCTTTGACTTTCGATCGCACATCCGCAATTACCGATCCCAAGTCTCTACCGCTGACATTGGCTGAGAGAATAATTAGCCGAGATACATTTTCGCGATTAATCGTACTGGGGCCATTACCATATTCGACTTTAGCAACTTGCGCTAACGGGATTTTTTGACCGCCAGGAATATCGATGAGTAAGTTACCTAATACGTCCAAATTATTGCGATATTTCTCATTTAGCCAAACAACTAGATTAAATGTCTGCTGCTTTTCCAATACTTGAGATACAGTGCGTCCATTTAATCCAGTTTCAATCGTCTCGGCCAATTCGCCAATACTTAAACCATACCGTGCTGCGGCGGCGCGATCGAATTTAATTTCAACTTGTTTAACCGGAATTTGGGGTTCTAATTGAAGATCGACAATGCCAGTAACTCCACCCATTGCTGCTTGGACTTGTTGCCCAATTTTGCGAAGTTCGGGTAGTTCGGAGCCATATATTTTAACTGCTATCGCACTTCTCACCCCCGAAAGTATCTCATCCATCCGGTGTGAAATAAAGCCGCCAATGTTCGTAGCCACTCCAGGTAACTTGTTAAGTTCCGCTCTGAGACTAGCGATCGTTTTTTCGCGATCTTTGTCACCCTCTTCACTGATTTGGACATCTAATTCACCCGAATTTACCCCTGCCACATCCGCATCACCTTGAGCAAAACCCGCTCGAAACTGGATCGTGTCAAATCGTTTATCATCTTTAAATGCAGACATTACCGATAAAGCTGCTTGGTTGGTCGATTCCAATGATTGCCCAGGATAAAGAGTAAGTGAATTGACTAGCGATCGATCTTGAAACTCTGGTAAAAATACCTTTCCCAAGCCAGGTAAAATGACCATTGCAGCCACGAATCCGGCTAGAGATATGCCCAGGATGATTTTCGGAAATTTCATCGCCATCAGCAGCAATGGTCGATAAAAACGGTGTGCCATTTTCTCGACGAAAGTTTCGGCACTGGGTAATTTACGATTGGCTAAAAGTAGCGCACAAAGAGCGGGAGTGAGCGTCAAGGCGACTAATGTAGATGCTAAAATCGAGAGGAGATAAGCCATCCCCATCGGCGTAAAGATCCGTCCTTCTACACCTGATAGTACGAAAATGGGAGCGAAGACAACCGCAATAATTACTGTCGAAAATAAGACACTGACTCGAACTTCTACTGAGCCATCAAATACGACTTGTAAAGGCGGTTTAGGATTAGCTGCGACCTGATTTTCTCTGAGTCGTCGATAGACATTTTCCATATCCACGATCGCATCATCGACTACAGAGCCAATTGCTACTACTAAACCCCCCAGAGTCATCGTATTTAAACCCTGTCCCGTCCAATTTAAAATAATTAATCCCAACAATAGTGACAGTGGTAAAGCACTCAGACTAATCAGCACCGTCCGCCAGTTCATCAAGAAGATAATTAAGATTACCGAAACAATAATCGTTCCATCTCTTAAAGCCTCCTCGACATTTTTAATCGAGGCTTCAATAAATAGATCTTGATCGAAAGTTTTAGTAAAAGTGACATCTTTAGGTAGTCCCGCTTTTAGCTCCGCCATTGCTGCTTCGACAGCTTTAACTACTGTCGGCGTATCGGCGATAGGCTGTTTTGTAACTGTTAAAATCAACGCTCGTTTACCCCGAAATAACCCGTCGCCACGGCGCAGTGCGGGGGCGATTTTGACATCAGCAACTTGTTCGAGTAATACTGGTGCGCCATTAATCGCTTTGATGGCGGATTTTTGGAGTTGTTCTACAGATTCAATCCTACCAATTCCTCGCACTAACATTTCTCGATCGGGACTAATCAAAAATCCACCAGGGACGTTAGCATTAGAATTCTGGACAGCTTTGGTAACGTCAGCAACAGAGACATTAAATGCTTTAAGTTTATCTGGATCGATTAGCACCTGGTACTGACGCTCATCGCCACCGTAAAGGAAGACATTACTTACCCCTGGTACGGCTAACAAGCGGTTGCGGACATCCCAATTCACCGCCCGCCAGACTTCCATCATGTCATTACCCGAAAACGCATATTTTACCGTCCAACCTAAAGGCGAACTAACGGGCAATATTTCTGGTTGTCCGACACCTTTGGGTAAAATACTCTGCACCCGTTGCAGTCGTTCGGTGATGAGTTGACGGGCGCGATAAATATCTGTTTGGAGGCTAAATACAGCTTTGACTGAAGCAATCCCCACCGCCGAAGAGGAGCGCAGGGATTCTAATCCTGGAGTACCGTTGATGGCACTCTCGATCGGGCGTGTTACCAGTGATTCTACTTCTTCCGGTGCTAATCCAGGCGCATCGGCTTGGATTTCTACTTGCGGCGGTGCGAATGCGGGAAATACATCCAGGGGCATTTGTCCGAGTACACGCCAGCCCCAGAGACTAATTAGCAGGGATGCGATGACTATCAGCCACCTTTGCGCGATCGACCATTTGACAATTGTATTAAGCATCGTGAGTACCTGTTGCCGATCTTGAATATTCGTAATTCTCCGCAACAAAGGCGATGCCAACAACAATAGTGTAATAATGTTTGGTAGCTGTCTCTATTACTGGTAATTTGTCTGCTGTGATGTTTTGCATTTTTGCCTCTAGCTGAATGTGGGATTGAACCGAAGATCGAGCTAACTTTTTCGTCTCTACCCAACTAATATAAGTCTCGATGATGAAAACCAGATGAAAGATCGATCGAAGAATTAAACAAGTGTTGAATTTAAGCTATTTTGTTCGGATGAATATTGCTTCCTGGGAAATAAATGTTTACCAAACTTGGCATATAGAGCAGGCAATACCAATAACGTAATCGCCGTAGAAGTAAATAAACCACCAAAGACAACGATCGATAAAGGCTGTAATAATTCCTGTCCCGATCCAC
>ENA-OFCF01000733-OFCF01000733.1-metagenomes-genome-assembly--contig:-NODE-733-length-13963-cov-2.654587_pt1 | contig 13963 bp, 18 predicted proteins | sample MGYA00153387_OFCF01 | MGnify analysis MGYA00153387
AGCAACATAAAGCTCATTGCCAACCCGCCACGGCCCATTGATATGCAGTCCGGGCGTTTTCGCTCCGAAGTTGGTGAAGCCGCATTCCGTATCAGTTTCCAGGTTGTAACAGCCAATGCCTATACCCGACGGTCCTTGCGAGGCGTAATATATCTTGCCGTTGTCAATGGTGTACTCGGAGCTTTGGGCCATCGTGCCCGAGCTATTACCCGAGCCATCTCCTGCGGGCAGCACCTTGCCAAGTGCCCACCCTGTACAGGCGACTCCCGTTGTGAGGTCCAGACACTTGAACATCAAAGGTTTGGTGGCTGGATCCCAATGGTGATTCATGAAATAAATGCGCTGACCAGCGGGCGCTGCTAGACGCGTGTACGGTATGGGCTGGTAGCCGTCGCCAGAACCTGCCAGGGTCATGGACGCTGCAAACGGCGCCGGAAATGTTGCCGTCATGACCCCATGCGGCGGCACACTCGCTGCTGTCCACTGTGCAAAGTTGTTTGCTGGCAGTGGAAATGCATTCGTCACGCCCAGGGACCAGCCTGCAGGCTGCTGGAGCGAGCTTGGAATAATGGTGGCGATGGGGCCGTCGCGCACCAATGCATTCACAAGCGTCTGTGTGCTGGTGTTGGCGTAGCTGATGACCCAGTTGACGGTGTAATTTCCCCCGCTCGGCGTGCCTACAGCGTCAGCCCTTTTTTGCAATACCGGAGGTTGGCCGCTGGTGTTTTTGTTGGCCGCATTCCTGAGCGCGTTAAGGACACCGCCAAAATTGAAAGTCAAACCTGGGGCGCCCCCCTGGCGGGCTGGCTCGCCTTGCTGAGCGAAGGCAAAGCTTGCAGCCAGGACGAGCGCTGCTGGCAGAGCGGCAGTGCGCGCCATGCACGTCAGTACCGCTGCAAAAGTAGACGTTGTTTTTATCATTTTGTGCCTTTGACATTGTTGTTATTAGTGGCATTGCTGTTGCTGCTGCCAGCCGCGTTGCGAGGTCTGCCCGGGCTGCTGGTATTGGGGAAATCAACGGCCAAACAGCTGGTGGTACACAGCGGTTGCCCTGCCTGTCCGCAGGCGGGGCACACGGGCTGACCGGGTTGCCCGCAAAGGCAGGTTTTGCACAGCGGTGTATTGGTAACGATTGTGCAGGCAGGTGTGTAGTCGTTGTTTCGGCCCGGTTGCAGTCCGTCTGGCCCAGCGCCCAGCAGCTTGGTGGGCAGCACGTAGGTGCCAATTTTTAAGTCGGCCTTGGCACTGTAGTCAAAACCTTTGGTTGCGTCTAACCCTGGGATAGTGCTGGGGTTGATGGCAAAGCACACCTTGCCGTCGGCATTGAGCGTTGCACTGGTGAAGGTGGTGAGCTTGACGCCGTTTTGCCAGATGTCCAGCGAAGCGGTGGCTTGGCCTGTTTGGGTACCAGTTTTGGGAACAGTCACATCCACGCAAACTTTGCCTACGCCGCATTTATCAGTCTCTGCCAGTTGGATTGAGCCTTCAGGGCCGGGGCCGCAGGTGGTGCAAAAATCATCGATGTAGGCATAAGCGAAATGCCCGCCTGCGTCGCAATCTTGCGTGATGAACTCTATGGTGACATCTTGCCCGACTAAATCTGATAGGTTGATTTCCGCGCAACTCCAGTCTTTGTAGGCCACTTTAGGTGTGACGACTGTAGTCGTGCCTACTGGCGAGTAACTTGGCATGGTGAATGACTTGAAGAACGGATTATTAACATCTGCCTCCAAGATGTTGGGTGTTGCGCTTGACGACAATTTAACCCGCCCGCCCGCAATGTTGTTGGTGATGTCGTTTCCACTGCTGTCGAGCACGCGGCCGTACTTGCGGCAGCAGAACACCCACAGTAGGGTCGTTGCCAGTGGTCACAATGGTCTGGTGAGTGGTGTCTAAATTAATGGCGCCAGAGTTGATGCCTAAAGTGGTTATTTGTGCAAGGCTTGATGCAGTTCGAGACGTGCCGTTATTGGCACCAGCCCACGCGGAAAAATCACCGGTCTCAAAGCTACCGTTTATTTTGCAACTGGCTCCTTGTCGGGTGCCCCTTTGTATGCTTCTTTGTGCAGATAAGGTCGATATGACCGTTCTGCGTTGCAAGTTTGCAGCGGTGTGTTGTTCGCAGGACTTTAGAACAAATTGCTCCATCGTCAAACCTGGCGCAGGGGTGAGTTGAAACTGTGCGCGCGCGGCTTGCTCCACCTCTGGGTCACACTTCTGGTCTTTTTTATTACGATCACGCAGCAGGTTAATCACACTGCCCAAATCAATATTGATGCCAATCCCCACGCCGCCACCGCCGCCCGGGTTGTCTGGCCTCTGGCTGGGTTGATCCACTCTTGGTATGCCGGGAACGCCCGGTATAGGCCCTTGTGCCATGGCTGCACCTAGTGCGAGTACAAATGCGCTGGCGGCTGTGGCTGCGCGCAACACGGCCAGAAGTTGTGTGTTTTGCTTCATGCGGATCTTTCGGTGTTCAAAAGGGATTGAAACAGTAAAAAAGGCCATTTTTAACCTGTATTTAAAGATTTAGCCCAATAGAATAGGGCGTAAGCAGCTATTTAATTAATAGCAAATGAAATCATGTGCCGTCTACCGTGAATTTGATTTCCTTGATGCCCACGGCGCCTGTGTCGTCGCCGACGCGCATCACCAGCCTGTGCGAGCCTGATGGAATGTCTACCTTATCGATTGAAAACCCAGTCGGTGTGACTTTGGCGGTTTTGAGCAAACGGTCGGTCACGTCAATTTTGAAAGCGCCGTAGTAGAGTTTGAAGCTGGCCGGGTCAATCGTTTTGCCCGCCACCGGTTTAAAGCGCACCTCAATGGCGACAGGCGATGCCACTTTGCCTTCTTTGACCACCGGGCGCACGATTTCAATGGCGGGTTCGTCACCCGCCAGCGGGATGGTAATGTTCTCGCTCACATCACCTTTGTACTGCTCAACTTCGGCGGCACTTACAAGCATGATGCCCAGATTGAGTCTTGCACCGGGTATGGCGTTGCAGCCCGCAAGAAGCGCTGCTGCACCCAGTGCCAGCAGCAAAAACGCTTTATGCAAGCCTGGTACCACGTGGTGAATCGGATTTTTCATGGGTTGCCTTTTTTTTGAGTTTGAAATGAAGATTAAAAAGATGGTTTACATCTGTAGCAAACCGCAGCCGACTTCGGGCCCTTTGGGGCCAATGTCTGCGGCTTTGCTGCACAGGTTTTGCAGGATTGACTGTGCGCTGAGCGGCGTCGCAGTTTTTGGCTGGCTCGCCGCACCTTGGGCAATGGCTTGCGCAACCGCAGCCGCCACAAACGGTGAGGCAAAGGAGGTGCCGCTCATGTATTTGCCTTTGCTGTCGTTGACCGCCAGCGGCACCCACACATCAACCCCAGGGGCGGCAATGGCGACGTAAGCGCCGCGATTGGCTCGGGCATACAAACGCTTTTGTGCATCCACCGCTGTCACCGCAATCACGCCGGGGTAGGCCGCCGGGTAGCTGGGCGCGGCTGAGGGGCCGCCGTTACCTGCTGCGGCTACCAGCACCAAGCCAGCATTCAGGGATTTGGTCACCACCGCGCCAAGCACCGCGTCGCTGGCCGAGCCCAGGCTGAGGTTGACGACCTGCACTTTTTCGCCCACCATCCAGTCAAGTGCTTGCGCCACCAGCAGCGTGTTGGTGGCGTTGATGCCGGGCGCTACCTCGCGCATGACGCCTGCAGAGCGTAGGGTAATACCTTGCGCCAGGCCTTCAAACCCGTTGCCGCTGGCCGCCACAATGCTGGCCACTGCGTTGCCGTGGTCAGCGGGGGCGGGCTTGTCGGTGTCTGCAAAGATGCGCTTGCCTTTGAAGTTGGCCAAGGCCAGGCTGTCGGCGTTGGTCACTTCGGTGTCGATGATGCCCACCGTCATGCTGGCGCCCAGTTTGCCGCTTCCCTTGGGTGGCGCTTTGAGCAGCTCGTGCGCATACTGCTTGGCAGGCACCGGCGCGGCTGTTTGTTGCATGGGGTAGGCAATCGCGTGACGGTCTGCCGTGATGCCGGGGCGCGCCCTGAGCTGGGCCAGCGCCAGCCCAGCCAGTGTGTCGTTGGCATAAGACAGCACAACAATGTTCAGGCTCAGATTTGGCAACGCCACATTGGCCAGCAGCGTGCCGCCAGACGCTTGCACTGCAGCCGCCGCCTGCGATTGTTGTGCGTTTTCCCAGCTCATCACGATCTGGCGCGGCTCGTAGGCGTTCAGGCCGGCCGTGTCGGGGGACGAGTAACGCTCTTCGGCATTCAGGGCCTGCACAGCTTGTACTGCTCTGAGGACTGAACCCAGGTCAAGTGAAAAACCAAAGCCACCACTGCCGCCGCCTTGGGGCGTGGGTGTGGGCGTTTGTGTCGGTCTGGGCATACCGGGCATAGCCTGCGCCCAAGTCTGAACAGGTAGCCAGCACATGGCGCACAACGCAACAGCTTTCAGCCCTTTTTGCAGGCGATTCAAGGGCTTGGGGTGCTGGCTGTTCTGAATTTTCATGTGGGCGTTACTCGGGTTGTTTTAATGGTGCTTGAAAAAAATCGCTCACTGGGATGCCACTGACTCAACGGCTTTTGCAGCGCCCAGGCGCTTCAGACTGGCATCCAGCTGGTCATTGGGTACCGCGATCTGCCAGACGCCCAAAGCCCCAGGGCCATCAATCACGCGGCCTTCAACGCTGTCGATCAGGGTGCGTACGTCGAGCAGACTTGCGCTGTCTTTGAAGACGATGGTTAACACCCTCATGCCCACCAAAGAGGGCGCACCTGATGCGGGCGACACGCTTTCGGTCACGCTTTGTATCTGGCTCATCTGTTTGACAACGGCCGCCAGCAAGCCCATTTGCGCAACGATCATGGCCGAGGCCAGTACACCGACCATGGGTTTTTGCCACCACGCGATGGCGCTGTTTGTGCGGTTACGAATTTGTGCTTTGAGCCAACGCTTGGCTATCTCTAGCGGTGTGTCCTGCGACCTGACGGGCTGCTCGGGCACGTCCAGTCGGCTCTGCATGCGCTGCCAGCCCGCCTGCGCATCAAAAGCAGGCGCGTCCTCGGCCAGTTGCTGCTGGCTGCGCTCTACCCAGGCCATCTCCTGAGCAAACTCAACAGCGGGCGTGCCGCCTTGCAGGTCTAAAGTGTCTAAAAATTGTGTCATCCACTCTTTGTCGTCATCAGCCAGAGTTTTCTTCAAAAAACCCGGAATTAAATGTCTGGCTCGCTCGATATCTGTGACAAATGACACGGATGAAGGGGGTTCTGGCGATGTCACAAGACTTCTCCTTTGCCAAAAATGCATTCCATGCAGTCACGCAGTTTGCGTTTGGCATGGTGAATGCGGGTGGCCACCGTATTGGCAGGTATCGTCATGACCTGGGCTATTTCAGCCAGCGTCATGCCTTCAACAAACGACAGGTGTATGCAAGCGCGCTGTTCGGGCGGTAATTCATCAAAGCATTGACTCAGATGCTGGCCTTTTTGTTTGGCCAGCAACTGGGCGTAAGCGCCTGGCTTGGTGTCTGCAAAGTTTTGCTGTTCTTCTTCGCAGGTGTCTTGCGTTCTGGCTTCAAGCCGGCCTTTGCTGCGTAACGCATCAAGTATTTTGTTTTTGGCAATACCCAGCAGCCATGTTTTAGGGCTGGACTGCCCGGTAAAAGTGCTGGCTGAAATCCATGCCTGAAAAAGCGTGTCATTGACCACTTCATCGGCCAGAGCGGCATCGTTCATGCGCCTGAAAGCAAAGCTGTAAACCGAGCTGGCGTGCCGTCTGTAAAAGGTCTCCATGGCAGCGTTGTCGCGCATGCCTACACGCTTAATTAAGTACATATCGTCATCAATTGGCGTAATTTCCCCTCCGGCTGTCATATTTTGAGTTTCTTTTTATACATACATTTGGTTACTGTACTCGACAAATGTCACATAAAGTTGCGTGAAGCAGCCCCGCGCGCTGGGTAACTGCCTTGTTCCCGCCGTCATCTAACCATGTAAAAATCAGAAACCAAGCCAACGGCATGGAAATGAAATATACGCTAGTTGCCGAAAGTGAAGCCGATTTAAAAACAGGAAAAATTTCTGTGAGTTCTCCAATCGGAAAAGGACTGTTGGGCAAATCTGTTGGCGAAATTGCCGAAATAGTTGTACCAAATGGTATTTTAAAATTTGAGGTTTTAGAAGTTTATAGAGATTAAGCAGTTAAATTTAAATCAAAAATGAGCACCGTATTTTCAAAAATTATAAGCGGAGAAATTCCGTGCTACAAAATTGCTGAAGACGAACATTTTTTGGCTTTTTTGGATATTAATCCTAATGCTATCGGACACACTTTGTGTATTCCAAAACAAGAAATCAACAAAATTTTTGATTTAGAAAACCCGTTATATTTAGGACTGATGCAATTTTCGAAAACAATTGCAAGCGCCCTTGAAAAAGCGGTACCGTGCAAACGAATTGGAATGGCTGTTATTGGTCTTGAAGTTCCGCATGCCCACGTTCACCTAATTCCGTTAAACGAAATGGACGAAATGCGCTTTCAAAACAAAGTGAAATTGTCTGAAAAAGCATTTCAAAATTTAGTTGTTGCGATTCAGAAAGAGCTGTAATTCCTTACAATTGAGAAAAATCTAAAAGTTTAATCCAGTTGGATTTTGGGAATACAGAAATTTTGCTGAATGCTTCTTTCGCGTTAATATTGCACCTAAAAACCAAAATACAACTCGACTTTAGATTGCCTTTATTATTAAAAAATCATTTTCGATAGCAAATTATAAAGGTTGTTCCTTTACCTATTTCAGATTCCAACACTTTAATTTTTCCGTTATGGTATTCTTCAACGATTCTTTTGGTTAAAGAAAGCCCCAATCCCCAACCTCTTTTTTTGGTAGTAAAGCCAGGCTCAAATATGGTTTTAAACTGATTTTTTGGAATTCCTTTTCCGGAATCCGAAATTTTAATTTTTACAAATTTCGCGTCAGTTTCAATTTTAATGCTCACTGAACCGCGTCCTTTCATGGCATCAATAGCATTTTTAACAAGATTTTCAATAGTCCAGCTGTGCAAAATTGCGTTTATCGGAATCATTATTGGTATTTTAGGTTCCGAAAATGAAAAAACTATTTGTTTAGAAAATCTTGAAATCAGATAATCAAAAGATTCTTTAGTAGCGGCAACAATATCAAGTAATTCCAACGATGGTTCTGAACCAATTTTTGAAAATCTATCCGTAATATTCTGAAGTCTATTAATGTCTTTTTCAATTTCGTTTATCATGTTACTGTCAATATTGTCGCTTTTCATGATTTCTAACCAACCCACAAGCGACGATAATGGTGTACCAATTTGATGTGCAGTTTCTTTTGCCATTCCGGCCCAAAGCTTGTTTTCAGCTACCATTTTAGTAGATTTATAAAAATTATAAACCAGGACGCCAAACAAAACAATGATTAAAATTAAAGCGATTGGATAGTACTTTAACTTTTTTAACAATTGAGAATCACCATAATACAAATATAAAAACTTTCCAGAAACATATTCCATTTCAATAGGGCGATTCTCACTTTTCAAGGCTTCTAAAAATTTTTTAGCTGCCGTTTTATTATTCAAAATCACTTCGTCAATATTCACCGCATTTGTAATCGAATCGTTTTCGACAACCATAATAGGAATACTCGCATTCTGAATAATCTTCAGCGGCAACTCAATTTCAGTATTAACATCACTATTTCTGATGGTTTTTTGGGCTTCTGCCCATTGCTCCATCTTAACTCTTTCTTCGTTTTTGAAAATCTGAAAAAAAGCATAAGTATTCCATAAAATTAATGAGATAATTAAAAATGAAATAAAAATAAAAACCCAGCGCGTCAAATTTCTGTTATTTGAAAACATTACAAAAAGTTTTAAAGCTATAAATATAGTAAAATTATTGCCATCATTTTTTTTAAAAGCCATTTTAGGTTTTCGTTTTATTTTTCGGAACGTCGTAATAATAAAATAGTTCCAAAAGTTCAGGCTTTGTTATCAGTTGATGAAGCACAAATAACAATTTTATGACAAATATTTTAATTAAGATTTTAACTTGTACATAGTTTTTAAATTAAAACAAAAGTAATCTGGTGTTGACCAGCATTAAATCTGAAATCAAAAATAGTTAACCTACATTCATAAATCTTTCGACTTAAGACGGTGGTCGGCAGGAATTTTTGAACTTTTGTATTTATTAATTAATAAATTTTTGCATCCACCCGCAACAATCCAATTTCAAATTATTACTTTTGTATCAAATCATTTATTATGCTCAGTTTAGAACCAAAAGATATCTCGCCGGCTCAACTTCAAAGCTATCTTCAAGGAGCAGTTGCCCCCAGACCCATTGCGTTTGCCAGCACAATTGACAACCAGGGCAATCCTAATTTGTCGCCATTTAGTTTTTTTAATGTTTTTAGTTCCAATCCACCCATTTTAATTTTTTCACCCGCCAGAAGAGTGCGTAACAATACCGTAAAACACACATTAATTAATGTTCAGGACACTAAAGAAGTGGTGATTAACGTGGTCAATTTTGATATCGTTCAACAAATGTCGCTTTCAAGCACAGAATATGATCTGGGCATCAACGAATTCTTAAAATCGGGTTTGACCCCAATTGAATCTCACATTGTAAAGCCTTTTCGGGTGCAGGAAGCTCCTGTACAATTTGAGTGCAAAGTCAACCAGATAATTAGTCTTGGCAATCAGGGTGGAGCGGGAAATTTGGTAATATGTGAGGTTTTAAAAATACATATTAATGAGAATGTGTTGGATTCAGGTGGCAATATCGACCAGATTAAAATAGATCTGGTTTCAAGAATGGGCGGCAACTGGTATTCCAGAGCCAACAAAGGTTTATTTGAAGTGCCAAAACCAGTAAGTAACCTTGGAATCGGAGTAGACAGCATTCCGGATTTTATAAAAAAAAGTACAGTTTTCAACGGAAACCATCTCGGAATGTTGGGAAATGTTGAATCATTGCCAACTCCGGAAGAAGTTGCTATATTTGTAAATCATAATTTTGCAATCAAAGTCATATTAAGTACCGACGATGAAACGCAAATACAGGAAAAGGCAAGAGAGTTTCTTGATAAAAACGATGTTGAAACAGCTTGGAAAATTCTTTTAGCCGGAAGAATCTAAAAATAAATAACTAATATAAACACAAAAAATAAAAGCAGATGGAAGTAATAGGAAGAGTTAAAATGGTAGATGTTACCAAAGAAGTGGGTACAGCCGGATTTAAAAAAAGAGACATCGTGGTTACAACCGATGAGCAGTATCCGCAGCATATTTCGGTTCAGTTTGTGCAAGACAAATGTGATTTGCTCAACAATTACAAAGCTGGCGACAATGTGAAAATCGACATCAACCTTCGCGGAAGAGAGTGGACCAATGCACAGGGCGAAACAGTTTATTTTAATAGTATCGTGGGTTGGAGAATCGGAAAAGTACAAACAGAAGGAACTACTACTCAAACTTCAACGCCACCACCACCAGCATTTGAACCCGCAGCAGACTTTAAAGAGGAAGAACACGACGATTTGCCATTTTAATATTTGATTTAAGTCGCATTTGGACTATAATCAGTTGCAGTAACGGGTTGTAAATGAGGAAGGTATTGAATTTTTTGGACAATAAAAACTTGATATATTCAACGACTAAAAACCGCAACTGAAAACTACATTAATTTCTGATCAACAATCCAACGCCGTAACTTTCTCCAATTTGTGGATAGATAAAAGCGTTGGTTTTTTTGTTTTTTCCAATCGTAAAAGATTGAAAAGGACTCCAGTAAGAAACCACAAATCCAATTCCGATGCCAATTCCTGCGCCGGCCAAAACATCTGACGCGAAATGACGGTTGTTGGCAATTCTCAAAACACCAGTTGCTGTAGCAAACAGGTAGCCGCTACTTGCATACCAAATATTGCTGTCTTTGTATTCATAAAACAAAATTGATGCGTTTGTAAATGCAGTTGCAGTGTGTCCTGACGGAAAACTATTATCGCTCGACAAATCTGGCCTTGTTTCTTTAAAAGTCTTTTTTAATCCAAAAATTACGCCTCCGGTTATTAAATTGGCAACCACTAAATTAATGGTCTGTTGTTTGATTGTGTTTTTGGATTTTAGCCCCAAAAAACTTCCGCCGTAAACCTGAATGATTGGAGCAAATTGAGTATAATCGTCAATTCGAGTGCGAAAATTATATTGCAGGCCGGCCTGAATTTTAGATTGGAGAATCTTATTCTCTCCAGATTTTAAAAGAATTAAACCACCTGATATAAATACCGCAGGAATAATGAAATGTTTGTAATGCAAATTGTCTGGTTTTGGCAAAACAATTGAATCAGCAATTTGCGCATTTGATTTTAAAATCAAAAATAAAAAAGCACATAATAGATAGTTTTTCATTTTAAAAGGTAATATTTATGCCAATCATATTATATCCAAATCTTTGAGCAGCAGTAAAATTAAAAAAATACTTTTTTTCGGTAAAAGGTGTTCCACTAATTTTTGTAACTGTTCTTTTAGTGATATTTTTACCAATAATATCGCCTATAACCAACGAAACAGGATAATCTGAATACCAGTGTTCGCTACTTTGAACCATCTGGAAACTCAAAAGCGTTAGTAAAGAAAATCCTACAGGGCGAATCCATTTTTTTTCAGGATAATTGCCCACAATAATTTGTAAAGCGGCAGTTCCCGTCATTAAATGACCTGATGGCATTCCATCTTAGTTGGGTTTATTTGCTGCATAAGTACTAAAACTCGGAAACATGTTTCAGGCGCCACCTGGAATTCCGTCGTTCATTGCCAGTGTTGGACTTGGCCGCCCCATAATTCGTTTAATTGTTTGACTATAAACTCTCGCCGTTGCCAAGCTTTCGATCAGACCTGAAACAATATTAAGAAATCTGTAATCGTTTTTTTTTTAGTAACCCATAAGTAACAAATTCGATATTCAACAAAATTGGAATTGTTCCGTTTTCTCTTAATTAAATGCCTGAAGTTATGCTTTCCGGGATATTTGTCAATGCACCGAGATTGCCAAATCTTGGCAATTACGCCAAACCAATTCTGTCGCCTATTATTCGTGATTTGTCCAATAAATATTGATCATTGTTTACCAAAATCACCGTTGAGGTTAGCGCAATTAGATTGTTGGGTTTACCCATATCTTTAAGAACCAGCAACATTTCGCGGCAATTTTGTTATAAAATTAAAATATTTAGGTTTTTGACAGGCATATAATTCTCCGTTGGAAAGTTTTATAATTTGACTTTTTCTTCCATCAATAATAGTGTCAATGACTTGTGTAATTTCAGGCTGGAAAAGCATTAAAAAGCATAAAAACGAAAATATTCTTGTTGATATTGCTGCTAATTTTCTCAAAAATAAAAAAAAATTTTGAATTTTTAGGGAATTCGTAATTTAAAATGCAAATGGAAACCGTTCATCGGCAACAATTCTTGATTCTGTAATACAAAACAATTTTTTAAAACTAAAAACAGTAAGGCTTGACAATTCGAAAAAAAAAGCACACTTATTAAAAAAAAGGTTCATAACCCTTTTGAGTTAGCAATTAATTTATATCTTTGCACACTTTTATTAAAGGTTCAAATTGAAGTTAGATGAAACAGTTAAATGAATTTTTAATTCAATTTATTGGCTTAAAGTTAGGAAAACATCAGTTTGAATATCAAATAAATAAAGCGTTCTTTGAAGCTTTTGATTACGATGAATTTGAAAGTTCAGACATCAAAGTAAATGTGGTTTTAGAAAAGAAAAGTACCTTTATGGAGCTTAATTTTAAGCACAAAGGCACTATTTATGTGCCATGCGACATTACTAACGAAATGTTTGATATGCCCATAAGTGCTAAAATTAAGTTGGTAGTTCAATTTGGAGAAGCATTTAATAATGACAATGACGAACTGTTGATTTTGCCACATGGAGAATATCAAATTGATGTTTCACAATATATTTATGAAATGATTGTGCTGTCAATTCCGTTAAGAAAAGCCCATCCTGGAATAAAAGACGGGACATTAAAATCTAAAACGATGGAAAAGTTAAATGAATTAAAAGTTCAAAAAAAGAAAGAAAAAATAATAACACAAGGCAATACAGACCCACGTTGGGACAAATTAAAACAACTATTAACGGATAAATAATATAGTAAAATGGCACATCCAAAGAGAAAAATCTCCAAAACAAGAAGAGATAAAAGAAGAACACATTATAAAGCAACCGTAGCCCAAATTGCTACCTGCCCAATTACTGGCGAAGCCCATTTATACCACAGAGCTTACTGGCATGAAGGAAAAATGTATTACAGAGGTCAAGTTGTAATTGACAAGCAGGTTGCTGCAATCTAAACAAAGCCTAAAATAAAATTTAAACTCTCACCCTGCTGAGAGTTTTTTTTGTTATTTTAAACTTTTATGTTAAAAAAGTGGCTCCTATTTAGATTGTTTTGTTTTTTTTTGTAATTTCAACAACTTTTTAGTGCTAAAATTCATAAAAATAATATATTTATAAATGAATACAATTACAGCCGCAATAACTGCTGTCGGAGGCTATGTTCCTGATTTTGTGCTTTCTAACAAATTGATTGAAACGATGGTTGACACTAATGATGAGTGGATAACATCAAGAACTGGAATCAAAGAAAGAAGGATTTTGAAGGGCGAAGGATTAGGAACTTCCTATCTTGCCATCAAGGCTGCCCAGGATTTAATCGCTAAAGGAAATGTGGATCCGCTAGAAATTGATTTGGTGATTATCGCCTCAACAACGCCAGATTTGCCAGTTGCGGCAACTGCAGTTTATGTTGCGACTCAAATTGGAGCCACAAATGCTTTTGCATATGATATTCAAGCAGCATGTTCTGGTTTTTTGTTCGGAATGTCAACTGCAGCTGCCTTTATTCAGTCCGGAAAATACAAAAAAGTAATGTTAATTGGTGCCGATAAAATGTCGTCAATTATTGATTATACCGATAGAGCAACATGCATTATTTTTGGCGATGGAGCCGGAGCCGTGTTGTTTGAACCTAATTTTGAAGGTCTTGGACTGCAGGACGAATTGCTTAAAAGCGATGGAATTGGAAGAGATTTTTTAAAAATTGATGCTGGCGGTTCTCTACTTCCTGCTTCGATTGAAACCGTAAACAACAAACAGCATACTGTTTTTCAGGATGGAAAAACGGTTTATAAATATGCAGTTACCGGCATGGCAGATGTGAGCGAAAAAATTATGCAGCGCAATAATCTGACCAACGATGACATCGACTGGCTTATTGCACATCAGGCCAACAAACGCATTATTGATGCTACATCAAGCAGGATGAACCTTGACGAATCTAAAGTTTTGATTAATATAGAAAAATACGGCAACACCACTTCTGCAACCCTACCTTTACTATTATTCGATTTTGAGAAAAAATTTAAAAAAGGGGATAATTTAATTTTTGCCGCCTTTGGAGGTGGTTTTACCTGGGGATCTATTTATTTAAAGTGGGCGTATGATAGTGCGGAATAAAAAGTTTTCAGTCGCTACCGATGGTTATCGGGATTAGTTTTCTGAGTAAGTATAAAAAAAAACAAAAAAAATTAACTAAACTAATAACATTATGGATTTAAAAGAAATTCAGAATTTAATAAAATTTGTAGCCAATTCAGGAGTTGCAGAAGTAAAATTAGAGATGGACGATGTAAAAATCACCATCAGAACAACATTAGAAGGGCACGCACCAGAAATTACCTACATGCAGCAAGCCCCATTGCAACAAATGCAACAAGTTCCGGTTCCACAACAATCAGCTCCGGTTGCTGCTGCTCCTGCTGCTCCTGTAGCCGACGAAATCTCAAAATTTATAATTATAAAATCGCCAATAATTGGGACTTTTTACAGAAAACCATCT
>ENA-OFCF01000734-OFCF01000734.1-metagenomes-genome-assembly--contig:-NODE-734-length-13951-cov-2.798935_pt1 | contig 13951 bp, 14 predicted proteins | sample MGYA00153387_OFCF01 | MGnify analysis MGYA00153387
GTTGGCTCCATATCTACAATTCCAAAACCTTTAATTCCGGGTGTATCTATAATTTGTGCACCAAAACTTAAATCGTACATTTCAGCAAATGTTGTTGTGTGTTGTCCTTGCTTGCTTTGTTCCGATATTACTTTGGTTTTAAGATGCAAACTAGGTTCCATGGCATTGACTAATGTAGATTTTCCAACTCCGGAATGTCCCGAAAACATTGTTGTTTTGCCAATCATCAGGTTTTTTAATGCGTCAATTCCTTTATTGGCAATAGCGGAAACGCGCAAGCACTTATAACCGATTTGTTCATAAACATGTTGCATATACATTTGCTCGTTTAGAGTTTCACCTGATAAAGTGTCAATTTTATTAAAAATTAAAATGGTTTCTATGCCATAAGCTTCGGCCGTTATCAAAAATCGATCTATAAAATTGAAAGTTGTAGGCGGATTATTTATCGTTATAATTAAAAAAACATAATCTAAATTGGAAGCGATGATGTGCATTTGGTGGGACAAATTTACCGATTTTCTAACGATATAATTTTTCCGTTCGTGAATATTATGAATAGAACCCGTAATTTTATCCGAAGTTTCATCTAAATCAAAGTCAACAATATCGCCCACCGAAATTGGATTGGTGCTTTTGATGCCTTTTAACCGAAACTTCCCTTTGATGCGGCATTCCATAAAATCGCCATTTTGAGATTTTACGGTGTACCAACTTCCGGTGGATTTATAAACGGTTCCTGTCATAAAGATTTTAGCTTGCAGATTTGCAAATGTAACGAAATCAAAAATCAAAAACCGTTAATCGGAAATCTTAAATCGTAAAAATCAATTTATCGGTTTAAAAAATAGTCCTTAAAAAGTTCTAATTCGTTAAGTTCGATTTCTAAATGTTTTTCAAATATTTTTTCGCCAACTTGGTTTTTTAAAGACGATATTCCAACATCAATAAGCCTTAAACCTTGCTCTGTTAAAAGTATATTATCAAAAGCTAACCCTTGAATATTTGAAGGTCTCCTCAAATCACGGTGCACGAAGCCTGCTTGGTGTAATTTTTTTAATTCGAATTCAAAAACTTCCAACCAAAGTTGTCTAATTTCGACTTCATAGGCCCGAAAATCAAGAGGTTTTAAACGTTCCATCACAAGCATCTCACATTCCAAATCGTCATTATATTCTAATCTTATAAATTTTACAATCAAATTATTAATTGAATTGGCGAATTTCATTTTTTCGGATTCTGAACCCAAATCCGAACGAGTATCGCCAGAAAATAGTTTAGCTACTTCTTCATCATTCAATACAATAACGGTATTGTTAGCTCCAGCCGATAATTTTCTCGGGTATTTCATTTTATGTTGATTTCAGCAAATATATTATTTTTTGACTAAAAATTTTCAGTTTCAAAGCAAAAAAAACCAGCCTTAAAAGCTGGTTTAAATACGTTTTATTTTCTATTTTAGATAGGGGAAATTTCTTCCGACTTTCCTCATCATTCTTTCCATCATTGCCGCTGGTGAACTCATAACGTCTTCTGCCATTTGCTTATAAAATCTCCAAACTAAAGTTCCTTCTTTAGCATCATTTATTTGCATTGTTAATGCGCCACTTGCAACTTTTCCTGTTCCAAAACCTACCAATAAAGTCAACGCTATAGCTGCACCTTCACTCTTAGTCTTTTCATAAGCATAAGAACATTTTATTATTGCATCAACACCTAATATTTTTGCAAGATCCTCAGAGGAAGATTCATCAAGTTTATCGATTAAACCATTTTTAATTAAAAGTGCATTTGTTTTATCAACTTCTTGAACTTGTACAATATAATCTGATGATTTTCGTAACAAATAAGTATACATTCCTGATTGCATTTGAGATCCTAGTTTTACTTCATCAGCTTTATTAGCTGTTACATCAAAATCTTTTGGTAATTTTTTGTAACTAATTGTAGCCTTAAAAGGTAGGATAGCGACCGTTTTGTGAGCAGAGATGAATTCTTGCATTTTTGGACTCTCAAAAATTTGTTTATCTTGTGAGTAACCAAAAAAGAGGATAAATAATAAGACAACGCTTAAAATTGTTTTGAAATTCGTTTCGTTAAGAGACTTTACTTTCATTTGAGTTTAATTAAGTTAAAATTGCGCAAAGTTACAAAAAACACTTACAAAAAAAGGAGTATTTTTTATTTTCTTGACTTAACTATTAATAATTTTTTCCTGATGAGCTATACTTTCTTGGTGAATTGCTTTGAATAATCTTAATATAAATTCTTCGCTCAATTCTTTTTCCTCGCCACCAAGAATCATTCGGCCTAATATTTCGTTCCAACGTTTATTTTGCAAAACGGCAACATTATTTATTTTTTTGAGTGCGCCAATTTGTTCTGCTATTTTCATTCTATTACCTAAAATCTCCAAAATTTTGCTGTCTGCAATGTCAATATTGGCCCGGAGGTTCATTATTTCGGTGTTATATCCATCAGTTTCAACGGATGTTTTTTTGACTTTTAGATTCTCAAAAATTTGTTTTAAAACTTTTGGCGTAACCTGTTGAGCTGCATCGCTCCATGCATTTTCTGGATCGGTGTGGGTTTCAATAATTAAGCCATTATAATTTAAATCCAAAGCTTGTTGCGACACTTCCTGAATCATATCTCGTCGACCCGTAATGTGAGATGGATCGCAAATCAATACCAAATCTGGAAATCTACTCTGCAGTTCAATCGCAATTTGCCACTCTGGAATGTTTCTGTATTTTGTTTTTTCATAAGTCGAAAATCCTCTGTGAATTGCTCCAAGTTTTTTAATTCCGGCGTTATATAATCGTTCAATGCCACCAATCCACAATGCTAAATCCGGATTTACTGGGTTTTTGACCAATACAATTTTATCCGTTCCGGCCAAAGCGTCTGCAATTTCTTGAACTGCAAACGGATTAACTGTTGTTCGTGCCCCAATCCACAACACATCAATATCGTGTTCAAGAGCCAATTTTACGTGTACAGCATTAGCCACCTCAGTAGCCATCAAAAGTCCGGTTTCGGCTTTTGCTTTTTGCAACCATTTTAAACCAATTGCTCCAACACCCTCAAATCCTCCGGGTCTGGTTCGTGGTTTCCAAATTCCCGCTCGAAAGATTGAAACATCTGAATTTTTAAGTTCATGTGCTATTTTCAAAACCTGTTCTTCGGTTTCGGCACTGCACGGACCTGCAATTACAAGCGGATGAGAAAGGTTAAAATCAAGTAACCATTGTTTATTTTTTAAAGAAATATTCATTTTAGATTTTAAATTTTTATAGATGTACTATTGAATTGCCTCCGTGGCGATTGAAATTTTTGATAAAAAATTATGTTTTGAATTGCTATGGCTCTAATTGTCTGGGGTTTAAATATTAAAAAAAAATCCTGACTTTCATCAGGATTTTCATATGTTTTTTGAATTAATAATTAATCAAATAACAATACAACAATCCATTTCTTTTTTCCAAAAGAAATAAAACGAATTGCTATGATAAAAACTGTTGGTAAACATTTTTTGATTTGTTATTTTGCTAAATTACTTAAATTAATTTAGATTTAGTTTGTAAATTAAGGTTTTTTAAATAAAATTTAAATTGTGTGCTTCCAACTGACATTCAATCGAATGGATTTTGTAAATTATAGGCTGAAAAATTACTAGAAATTTAAATTTTGGTTTAAAGAAATTCAATTTTAACCAGTGTTTCAATGGATAGCAATGCACCACAATTTATAATTTCAGTAATTTAGGTGTTAATTTTGTACAGAAACTAGCTTAAAGCAATTCCGTTCTTCAGTACTAATTCTGGCGAAATATCACAGTTCCATAAATGATTGCATTTTGATATTATAATATTTTACCGAAAGATTTCGCCCATTGATCCGATAGCTGCTTTTTTGAAAATAATTGCATTTTGAAGTAACTCACTACCTTTTAAACTTTAATGATTTTAAATTAAAGGCATTTTATCCAACTTTTTTTTTAAACCATTATTAAATCCATAAATAAGTGAAAAGTTTTTTATTTCTAGTATTTGGTTTACTTTAAGAATTGTAATTTATTATAATGGATTGATTTTATAAAATTTTACATTTCTAAAAATTCAATTTTAAGAATTTCTGCTCAAGCTTATACCAATTTTAATTTTTAAACAAGGCAATAGTCGTTAATATAAGTTCCATTTTTTATTAAAACATTTCATTCAAATTCAGACGAAATGTCGTAATGCTTAAGAAAATTAAAAGTTAAAATATTTGGTCTAAAGTAAAATCTAAAGAAGGAAAAATAGTACTTTTGATTTTATCCTCTTCAATTAATGGACGCTGCCCAATGAATTTGTTTTTTTCGTTAATAAACACATAAATCGTTTTGTCTTGTGGGTTTACAATCCAATATTCTAAAACACCTGCTTCTTCGTATAAATCAAATTTTAATTTTAATTCTTTTTTTGAATTTCCGGGAGACAAAATTTCAACTACAAGGTCTGGAGCACCAAGTGCGCCTCTATCATCAATTTTGTTCGGGTCGCAAATCACGCACAAATCAGGCTGAACAACTGTAAAAATAGCTGCATCAGTTGTTGATTTTTTATTGTCTAATAAACGTACATCGAATGGTGCGAAAAAAAGTTCACAAGTTTGTTTTGTAAAAGATTGCAACATAATACCAGTTAACTTGCGTGCTACACGCTGATGTGCGGTGCGAGGTGCAGGACTCATTTCATGGATTTTCCCTTTAAAAAGTTCTATTTGCTCATTAATTTTCCAAGTCAGATAATCGGCATAAGAATACGTTTTAGATAAGTCCAGCTGCTTTATATTGGTTATCATTTACTTTTATTTTTAGCAAAGTTAAACTTTATTTTTAAATGAAAGTATAAATGAAAAACACCTGTTCCCCATATCTGGTTTTCAACATTAAATCTTCATTCTCTAATTTTTGAATAAGCTGTTCTGAGATACTATTTGTTGGTTTTAACTCTCTGTTATCTTCCTCCAATTTTTGAAAGTATTTTTTAAAGGTCAAAATTAAAATGGTAGTTGTTATTTAAAGCATGAGTACTTACCAAATATCCATGAGCATTATCTCCATTAATGGCATATATACCTTCTACGGGCTCATAAATTTTATTTAAGGCAGTGTCCAAAATTTCTGCCATTTTTTCCCATTTTTTTATTAAAATTTCAGTAACACCACTTTCTCTTCGGTTACAATTAAAAGTATCTACCCAAAGTTTGAAAGCAAAATCATCTTTAGGATTGTCTCTTTCAACTCTTTTGTCCTTTAGTTTTTGTTTGATCATTTTGAAACTTTTTTTTAAAAGTAAACAATATGCTTTAATTAGCATAAAATTTGCTTAAAAAAGCATTTTTTAGTTAAAACTTTATTTTGAATTTTGTGCTTAGTAGAATTATATTTAACATTCGTTTTAAATATTACAAATGCGCAGTTGTAGTTTTGAGATTTGTGTTTTAATGGTTTTGTTAGTGATAAAAAAAAAATTATTAATCGTCTAAAAAAACAGAAAAGATGAAGAAAATTAGTTTAAAAGAAATTATAAACGGGCTTAAAAGAGATGAAATGAGAAGCATTTCAGGTGGTTGTGGTTTTGGATCAAACAAAACTTGCACAGCATGCACTAAAACTTCTGACTGTCCTGGTTCAGCTTGTGCAACAGATGCACCTACTTGCCCGCAAGGGCGATATTGTTTATAACAAAATGTAAGAATAGGATAGTTGAAAATAATTTTGACTATCCTTTCACTAAAATAAAATATGAATTTTAATGAATAACTTTTACTTTTTTTTAATTATTTCCTTTGTAATGAGTGCACAGGAGCAAAAAATAAATTCTTTTTTTTTAAAGGGAAGTTTTAAATCTGACTATTCAGGATATTTGTATATGAGCTACAATAATCAGAAAGATAGCTGTTTTGTTATAAATAATAATTTTACATTTCGTGGAAAATTAAAAACACAATCTGCACTGGCAAGTTTTTCAATTAAAGGAAAAACAACTGCAATGCAATCTGACTTTTATATAGAAAACAAAAATATTACGGTGTCATTGTCGACAAAAGAATCGGTTATAAATGATTATGTTATTACTTTTATTTCAGTTGATGAAATAATTGGCACTGTTACTTCTCAAATTCAAAAAGATTTTAATTTATTTATAATTAAACATAAAAACGCTAAAAATTATTATGGAAAACTTTACAAAAAAGTTAATGAAATTGTAATCAACAATCCAGAAAACACCTATATTTTTGATTTATTATGCGATTTGTCCAATGATAATAAGCTCGAAAAAAATGAGTTGTTAAAAATTTATAAAAAATTAAACAAAGTCAATGCCAATCCTTCAAGCATTAAAATGATTGAGCATAATTTAAATATTACGCATAAAAAAAAAGTAGGTGATGATTTCGTTGATTTCCAACTCCCTAACCAAAACAATATAATTATAAGTACTAATCAATTTAAAGGAAAATGGTTTTTTTTGGATTTTTGGTCAAGTTCATGTTTACCTTGCAGGAAACAATTTCCAAGTTTAAAAATAATTTATAAAGATTTCAAACTCAAAAATTTTGAAATAATTGCTATTTCACTTGATCAAAACAAACAAAAATGGATACAAGCTTTAGAAATTGAAACGCCAAGTTGGATAAATCTAATTGAAACTAAAGGAGTTTTAGGAAAAATTCCAGTTAAATATGGTATTTTTTCAATACCTTCAAATTTTTTAATCAATCCTCAGGGAAAAATTGTTGCTAAAAATATAGAAATTTCAGTATTAGTAAATTTTTTAACTAAAAATTCAGCGGAATAAACAAGTATGAACACAAATTTTGAATATCTTTTACAATACTTTGACAATGAAAATATAACAATTGACTTAAATGAATTTTATTTTCAAATTCAATCTCACCCCGATTATCCTTCATTATTATCAATATCTGATACTTTAAGTTTTTTTAAAATAAATAATCTTGCAACAAATTTACAAAATGAAGATTTGTTGCATTTGCCTAAATATTTTATCGCACTTATTCAAGATGACAAACTTTTCCAGTTTAGTCTTTGTAGAAAAAACGACCAAAGGTTATAAATATTTAGATAATAATACTGTAATAGAATGTAATGAAGAAACGTTTTTAAAGTCTTTTCAAAATGTAGTTTTGCTTGTTGAAAAAGAAGAAAGTGAGCCAAAAAAAGAGAAGCAATCAAATGGACTAGTAATTTTTGGTTCAATTTTATTTGGGCTACTTTATTTGACATTGACTTTTATAAATGGGTTCTCAACTCTTCCTAGCATATTTATTTGTTTGGCTTTGACAGGAATTTACCTGTCTTATGGGGCAATTTCTAGCGAGTTTGACCTAAAAAAACTAAATTTCCATCAGGACAATAAGAACTATAAAAGTCTGTTGAGTAATTTTCACAATTAAAATCTTCGTTAACTGAAAATTCGAGAAACATTAAAAAACACAACCATAAATTGCACAAAAGAAAACGTTGATTTGGAAAGAAACCAACTTGAATCTTTTTATCAACGTAAAAAAAATTAAAGATTGGAATTTGAATTATACAATTCGGACCTCAATTGACGGAAAAGTAAGCTTTTGCGATAATGTTCAGAAAATCAAAATAGGAATTTAGGCGATAATGTTTTTACAATTATTCCAATAACCGAAAAAGTATTTGCAGGAAAAGTTAAGGCAGAAGCATTGAATTCTGGTAAAATCAAATTCGGTTAAAACGTAAATATTTGACTGACAAACTTTCCAAATAAATAATCTGGAGTTTCAAACGTCACCATAAAAAAAAAATAGCACTAACTCCCGATAAAGACAATAATTTGTTGATTGATGTTGCATTGCCAAACGGATTGGCTGCTTCTTATAAAAAAACAAATTGTTTTTCAGTAAGAAATGTCAGGAAGTGCCGGAAATGTTAAAGAAGATTTGAGACCTTTCGAACGATTGTTGTAACAATTTAGATATATTTTTAAACGCTAAATTCAGCAATTATTTACCATAAAAAATCTCTTTTCAGGCCCAACTATCAAAATAAAATTTACAACTCCCAACTTCCTAAAACAACCCATTTATTTCAGCGTTAATTTTGTTGATAATCAATCCTAAATCTTCGGGATTGTTCACGAAATCAATGTTATCAACATCAATAATCAACAGTTTTCCTTTTTTGTAGGTTTGCACCCATGCTTCATATCTTTCATTCAGACGGCTCAGGTAATCTATAGAAATTGAATTTTCATATTCGCGACCTCGTTTGTGAATTTGTCCAACCAAATTAGGAATTGAACTTCGCAAATAAATTAACATATCTGGTGCTTTTACCAAACTTTCCATAAGTTCAAATAATGAAGTGTAATTGTTGAAATCGCGGTTGGTCATTAGTCCCATTGCATGCAAATTGGGAGCAAAAATATGGGCATCTTCATAGATTGTTCTGTCCTGAATTATTTTTTTACCACTTTCACGAATCTGCAAAATTTGACGAAAACGACTGTTCAAAAAATAAATTTGCAGATTAAAACTCCATCTTTCCATCTGATGATAAAAATCGTCGAGATATGGGTTGTCAACAACGTCTTCATAATGAGGTTCCCATTTAAAATGTTTGGCTAAAAGTTTGGTTAACGTTGTTTTTCCTGCTCCAATGTTTCCTGCTATTGCTATGTGCATTACGGTATTTTGATTTTATAATTTGTAATTCCTTCGATTGTAAAAATAGATAAAATTTGGTCTTTATAAAAAAAACTTTCAAAGCTTTTGTCAACAATTTTAATAGCATATTTTTGGTTTGAAGCATAATTTTTCAAAAACAACTGATTTCCAACCGAGAAAAGGAATGTATCGTGATTAATAATCTGCATCTTATCGAAATTTTCGACCTTTCCAAAACTGGTAATTTTTCCGAAAACATCACATGAAAACCAATTTAATTTGTCGTCTATCCAATAAAAAGTATTAAAATCGGAATTATAAAACTTGATAACGCCATCAAAAGATTGTGTGAGCGCTACATAATTATTAGAAATATAATCAAAAAGTCCAATCTTTTGGGTCAACTGATCGTAAATCCAAAATCTATTTTGTGAAGCCATTCCGGTTGCCGTAACTAAAAGTGGCGTTTTAAAATCAGAAAAATTGAGTTTATTGGATTCGTTAAGCTGATTGTCCAGCGTAATTATGGTATTAAAATTCTCATAAAACAAAACTATCATTAGTGGATTTTGAATGTCAACATGCTGAATTTGTCCGAGTGCAAGATTTTTATATTCAAAATTTTCATTCTGTTTAGATTTTATAAAAACATTATTTTTGATATAATAATAATATCCAAATCCATCTGTACCAACAAATGAAGAGGCGTTAAAGCTTATCGAATCCAGTTGAATTGCGTTTAGCGCGTTCGTTTGAGCAAAACAATTAGTAAAAAAAATCAATAAAAAAATTAAAAATGCTTTTTTCATGAAGGCTAAATTACAATTAAACTTGAAATGTTTTTTTAAAATTATTTTTTTAACAAAATTTTTAATACTATTTGATTCAATGTTACCATATTTGTAAATTATTTTAAAATTTATCATGAAAAAAAGTATAATAGTTGCATTTTTAGTTTTATTGACGTCGGTGCCAATTTTCGCTCAAAAAGATTTTCAGGGAATGGTGGTTTATGAATCCAAAACAAGTACGGGCGATTTCAAAATTCCAGCCAGTAAAGATATGACACCCGAAATGCAAAAAATGATTGAGGAAAGAATGAAAAAATTCTCTGAAAAAACATTTATGCTTTATTTTGACAAAACAGCTTCTATATATGAAGAAGAAGAAAAATTGGAAGCTCCAGGTTCACAAGCAGGAGGAATGGGACGAATGATGTCTAGTTTTTCGGGTGCTGGTGGAAAATTATATAAAAACGTAAAAACAAAATCGTTTTCTATTGATAAGGAGATGTTTGGAAAAGAGTTTTTAATAATCGATTCTTTGCCTGCTATTAAATGGAAAATGGAATCTGAATCCAAGAAAATAGGCAATTATACTTGCTTTAAAGCTACTGCGGTATTGCCAGTTAGCAAATCTGATTTTAGAAATATGGTCAGAAAACCAGATGCCGATAAAAAAACCGACAAAGTAAGAACTACTAACTGGATGGATCAAATGGAACAGCCAAAAGAAATTGTTGTAACGGCTTGGTACACACCAGAAATTCCAATCAATCAGGGACCAGAGAAATTTTGGGGTCTGCCAGGTTTGATTTTGGAGGTCGTTAGCGGCAAAACTACAATTTTATGTTCAAAAGTAATCATGAATAATAAGGAGAAAAAAGAAATTGTGGCTCCAACAAAAGGAAAAACCGTTACCCAAAAAGAATATGACGAACTTATGATTGCCAAAATGGAAGAGATGCGGGAGATGTATCAAGGTCGTGGAGGACAAGGTGGCGGAATTCAGATAAGAACGAGATAATTAATAAATCATTTTATAGCCAAATCCCTGAATATTCAAAATTTGAATCTTCGCATCTGTTGCCAATTTTTTGCGGAGTTTCGAGACAAAAACATCCATACTGCGACCGTTGAAAAAATCGTCGTTGCCCCAAATGGTTTTTAAAATCATCGATCGGTTCAGAATTTCACCTTTACTGTTCACTAATAATTCAAGCAAGGCACTTTCTCTATGGGTTAATGCTACTGTTTTTTGTTTGCATAAGCCACAGTATTTTTTTTTGATTCTTCAATATAGTAACTGTCAATTGCACGGTCAAATGCCATCTGCACTTCGTTGATAACCCGAATTTTATTTTCGTGATAATTTTTTAGATTCCAATAAATTTGCAAACTAACGGTAGCGAAAATTGTAATTGATATAAAAATAATAATGTAAATGAATTTATTTTTTTTCATTTTTCAAAAGTAAATACAATATTCAAACAAAAAACAGCATTAACATTCGTTAACACAACTTAACATTTTTATATCAATAATCATCGTTTATTTGCAATCTAAATCAAAAATACAAAAAAATGAAAAATTCAATTATCTTTAGCTTAATGTTATCAATTTTGGCAACTAATTCTATTTTGGCTCAAGGTTTTCATGGACAGGCAACTTATATGTCAAAAAGGACAATGAAGAACACCTCTTTTGAATCCTCTGGTAATGACGGTATTTCTACTGAAATGCAAAAACAAATTCAAGACCAATTGTCAAAAGCCATGGAACGCAGTTATGTTTTGGATTTTACCGCTACAGAATCAAATTACAGATTACAACAAGAACTTGAAGTTCCAAAAGCACAAACTAACGGATATAGTATAAGTTTTAAGATAAGTGGTGACGACACGGTTTTGTATAAAAATTCAAAATCAAAAATCTATAAGCAAGAGGAAGAATCGTATAACGGAAAAACCATGCTAATCACAGACAGTTTACCCAAATACGAATGGAAAATTCAGGCAGATGTTAAGAAATTTGGTGGTTACGATTGTTATAAAGCGATAGCAATTATAAAGGTTGCGCCCAGACAAATTGCTGCGTACGAAGCTTTAAAACTAAAACAATCCAAACAAAAAAAGAAACCATTGTTTCCTGCTGAAATGCCAAAAGATACTGAGATTGTTGCTTGGTTTACAAATGCAATCCCAGTAAGTTTTGGCCCAGGGAAATTTTGGGGTTTGCCTGGTTTGATTCTTGAACTTGTTGAAGAAGAAACTACTTATTTGTGTTCTAAAATTGTTTTAAATCCAAAAGAGAAAAAAGCTATCGAAGTGCCAAATAAAGGGAAAGTAATTTCGCAAGAAGCATTCGACACTGATCAAAAGAAGTATTATGATAAAATGGCCGATGAAGATGGCGTTATTATACGCACAACTAAAAATTAATTCTGCTTTTTTTTAACAGTTTGATCATAATTTTTCTATTACTTTTACTTTTTTAAAAATTAAAAATGAAAAACCTTTATTATTGCTTTTTACTTTTACTTCCAAGTCTGATAATTGCACAAAGCATCAAATTTGAAGGAGTGGTTCAGGATTCGCTTAAAAAACCACTTGAAATGGCAAATGTTATGGCTATAAATACCGAAACCAAAGCCATGGACGGCTACAGCATAACAAACGATAAAGGAAAATTTCAAATTTCGTTAAAACCTAATGCAACCTATTCTGTAAAAGTGAGCTTTATTGGTTTCAAAACCAGAGAATTAACAATAGTTACCACAAATGAGAATATTTTAAAAATAATTGAATTAAAAGAAGGCGGCATTGAACTTGAAGGTGTCGAAATTGTGCAGGAAATGCCTGTATCAATTGTTGGAGATAAAATTATTTATAACGTAGATTCGTTTACTTCGGGAACAGAACGCAAACTTGAAGATGTTTTGAAAAAGCTTCCCGGCATGGAAGTTACGAAAGATGGAGAAGTAAAGGTTGAAGGAAAGCAAGTTCAAAAATTGATGGTCGACGGCAAAGAATTTTTTGATGGAGATACTAAACTCGGGGTCAAAAATATTCCAGCAGATGCAATTGATAAAGTAGAAATTCTTCGAAATTATAATGAGGTTGGCGCTTTGAAAGGTGTTGAGAACAATGAAGAAAATGTTGCCATGAATATCAAACTCAAAAAAGGCAAAAAGAATTTTTGGTTTGGGGATATTGGTGGTGGTATCGGAATTGGACGGAGAGACAGCCGTTTTGTTGTTAACCCAAAATTGTTTTATTACAGCCCAAAATACAGCGTTAATATTCTTTCAAACTTCAATAATATTGGAGAATCGTCATTTACTTATCAGGATTATTTAAAAATTACAGGTGGGTTTAGAAATTTGGCACGAAAAGGCGGTAGTGCTTTAAATGTGCCCCCAAATATTTTAGATGTTTCGGTTGGGCAAAACGACCAAGCAAAAAACATTAACAGTAAATTTGGTGCAACCAACTTTACTTACAATGTTACTAAAGAGTGGACTTTGAGTGGTTTTGCAATTTTAAGTTCTTCTTTAACAGATTTAGAAACTTTATCAGAATCAACAATTTTAGCTTCAGGTGCACGAACAAAAACTTTGCAAACCAATAGCATCAAAAATGATTTGGGTACTTTTAAGTTGAGTTCAACCTATAAACCCAATTCTAATTTGCAGTTTGATTACGATGTAATTACCAAATTGTCAAATCAATCTGAAGTTACGTCTTCCAATCGTGAGGCAATTATCAACAACAATTCTGCTTTTGAAAATATTTTTACAGAAAAAAGACAAAAACCAATCTCCTTCAATCAAAATATGAGTTTGTTTTATACCTTGAAAGAAAAACATATTTTTGCTTTTGAATCTCAGCATCTTTATCAAAACGAAGATCCTTTTTATAATGCTAATTTACAAACACAACCTTTTGCAATTGTTGGTTATCAAACTGGTCAAAACCGAAATAATATCAGTCAAAATCGATTTATACAGACCAATAAAATTGATTCAAAATTGGATTATTATTATATGTTAACCAAAAAAAGCAATATCAATATCACACTCGGAAATTCTTATGCCAATCAAAACTTTGATAGTGCATTATTTCAAAATTTAGACAACGGCAGTCAAAATCCATTAATTGCACCAGAAAACAACAACCGGGTAAATTTTAAATTCAATGATGTTTATTTAGGATTACATTACAAATTGTTGACTGGCAAATTTACTTTTACGCCAGGATTAAGTGTGCACCAGTACAACACAAGCAACAAGCAATTGAATACTGATTTTAGCCAGTCGTTCGTAAGGGTTTTGCCCGATTTTTTTGCGCTTTTTCAAATCAAAAAATCTGAAACATTGTCTTATACTTTTCGAATTGACAATAATTTTGTTGATATAGTAAACCAGGCTGAAGGTAGAATCTTTTCAGGATTTGCAAGTT
>ENA-OFCF01000735-OFCF01000735.1-metagenomes-genome-assembly--contig:-NODE-735-length-13939-cov-2.756194_pt1 | contig 13939 bp, 10 predicted proteins | sample MGYA00153387_OFCF01 | MGnify analysis MGYA00153387
GCCGAAACCGAAGCCGAAGGCTGGACAGTAATTAATTCCCTGAGAGGCGGAGCTGCTGGTGGCGGAACCAGAATGCGCAAAGGACTTGATATGAACGAGGTGCTGTCGCTTGCTAAAACCATGGAAGTAAAATTTTCTGTGTCCGGACCGGCAATTGGCGGAGCAAAATCAGGAATTAATTTCGACCCGAACGACCCACGAAAAAAAGGTGTTTTGCAACGTTGGTACAAAGCCGTGTCGCCCTTACTAAAAAGTTATTACGGAACTGGCGGAGATTTGAACGTTGACGAAATTCATGAAGTAATTCCGATGACCGAAGAATGTGGCGTTTGGCACCCTCAGGAAGGAGTTTTTAACGGACATTTCAAGCCAACAGAAGCCGACAAAATCAACAGAATCGGGCAGTTGCGTCAGGGCGTAGTTAAAGTAATCGAAAACCCGGCATTTTCGCCCGATGTTTCTCGAAAATACACGATAGCCGACATGATCACCGGATTTGGTGTTGCCCAGGCAGTGCGGCATTTTTATGATATTTATGGAGGCACCGTAAAAGATAAAAAAGCCATCGTTCAGGGTTTTGGAAACGTAGGGTCGGCCGCAGCATTTTATCTCGCCGATATGGGTGCAAAAGTGATTGGAATTATCGACCGGGATGGCGGATTAATTAACGAAAACGGATTTACACTTGAAGAAATAAGAACACTTTTTATCAACAAAGACGGCAATAAACTGGTTGCCGAAAATATGATACCTTTCGACGAAATTAATTCTAAAATCTGGACAATTGGTGCCGAAATTTTTACGCCTTGTGCAGCTTCAAGATTAGTAACTCAAAATCAGGTAGATAGTATGATTTCCAATGGATTAGAAGTAATTTCCTGCGGAGCAAACGTTCCTTTTGCCGATAAAGAAATCTTTTTTGGATCCATTATGGAGCAAATTGACCAAAAAATCAGCCTTATTCCCGATTTCATTTCCAATTGCGGTATGGCCCGCGTTTTTGCCTATTTTATGGAGAAAAAAGTTCAAATGACAGACGAAGCCATTTTTGCCGATACTTCCGAAATCATTAAAAAAGCAATCGCAAAAGCTCATAATTTAAACAAATCAAAAACCAATATTAGTGCCACAGCCTTTGAAATCGCTCTGAAACAATTGATTTAATTTTTTGGAGCACAACAATTGTTTTTCAAAAAAAACAGTCGTCCTGCTTTCATTCCAAAAGTTTTTTTTGAATTGGGTTGGACTTAAGCCCAACCCAATTCAAAAAAAAACGTTTTTCCCTTCAATCAGGGCTATAAAATCCATTTTGTCGCCTTAAAAACTATTTTATTTAATGAATATTCTTACCCAGAACTTTAAAACCAAACACAATACAGCTCCGTTTTCTCGAATAAAAACAGAAGATTATGAGCCTGCTTTTTTAATCAATATCGAATCGGCAAGAAAAGAAATTGAAGCCATTTCAAATAATTCTGAAGCACCAAATTTTAAAAATACAATCGAAGCCTTGGAGTTTTCTGGAGCGGCTTTAGATCGGCTTTCGTCTGTTTTTTTTAATTTAAATTCTGCCGAAACGAGTGAAGAAATCCAAAAAATTGCTCAGAAAGTATCACCGTTATTAACAGAGTTTAGCAACGACGTTACACTCAACGAAAAATTATTTGATCGTATAAAAACAGTTTTTGAAAACAAAAACAACCTAAATCTATCAACAGAGCAAATTACTTTATTAGACAAAAAATTCAAAAGCTTTTCTCGAAACGGAGCATTGCTATCAGCCGAAGATAAAATAAAATTAAGAAAAATTGATGCCGAATTGGCGCAGTTAAAATTGACTTTTGGCGAGAATATTTTGGCAGAAACCAATAACTATCAACTTCACATTATCAGCGAAAAGGATTTAAAAGGTTTGCCCGAAGGCACAATCGAAGCTGCAAAAACATTGGCTGCAAGCAAAAATTTAGAAGGCTGGATTTTCACTTTAGACCACCCAAGTTATTTGCCATTTATTACTTATGCTGATAATCGAGAATTGAGAAAAGAAATTGCAATTGCCGCCGGCAAAAAATGCTTTCAGAACAATGGATTCGACAATCAGGAAATCACGCTCAAAATTGTAAAATTGCGTTTCGAAAGAGCCAATTTGTTGGGTTATAAAACCCATTCTCACTTTGTTCTGGAAGAGCGAATGGCACAAAATCCAGAAAATGTGACTACTTTTTTGAACGATTTGCTGCAAAAAGCAAAACCCGCTGCCGACAAAGAATTTGCACAAATGCGTGCATTTGCAAACCAATTGGACGGAATTCAGCAATTTGAAAAATGGGACAGTGCCTATTATTCAGAAAAATTAAAACAAAAATTATTTAATGTAGATGATGAAATATTAAAACCGTACTTTCAGCTAGAAAATGTACTGAATGGTGTTTTTGAAATTGCTGAAAAACTTTATGATTTAACTTTTACTGAAGTTTTTGATATCGACAAATACCATCCGGACGTACAAACTTTTGAAATAACTAACGATAAGAATGAATTTATTGCCGTTTTTTATGTCGATTTTTTTCCACGTTTAGGCAAACGCAATGGAGCGTGGATGACAAGTTTTAAATCTCAATTCGTTAAAGATACAATAAATGAAAGACCGCATATTTCTAACGTATGCAATTTCACAAAACCTACCGAAACAAAACCTTCATTATTGACATTCAACGAAGTAACAACGTTATTTCACGAGTTTGGACACGGATTGCACGGAATTTTGGCAGACACGGTTTATCCAAGTTTGTCAGGGACTTCAGTTTTTTGGGATTTTGTTGAACTGCCAAGTCAAATTATGGAAAACTGGTGTTATGAACCTGAAGCTTTGGCTTTGTTTGCCAGACATTACAAAACAGGAGCAATTATTCCTCAGGAATACGTTCAAAAAATCAAAGAAAGTGCCAGTTTTCAGGAAGGAATGGCAACCTTGCGACAATTAAGTTTCGGGTTGTTGGATATGGCTTTTCATGGCACTAACCCGTCAGCAATCACATCTGTTAAAGATTTTGAAAAGCAGGTTTTTGACGGCACAACATTGTTTCCGGATGTTGCCGAAAATTGTATGTCGGTTTCCTTTTCACACATTTTCAATGGCGGTTATTCATCTGGATATTACAGTTATAAATGGGCGGAAGTACTTGACGCTGATGCGTTTGCCTATTTTCAGGAAAAAGGAATTTTTAATAAAGAAGTCGCAACTAAATTCAAAGAAAACGTATTGTCAAAAGGCGGAACGGATTTGCCAATGGAATTATACAAACGTTTTCGAGGTCAGGAACCAAATGCAGATGCGTTGTTGAGAAGGGCTGGATTGGTTTAGATTTTTTTGAAGTATTCGAAGTAAAACCTTTAACTTTCTACCTCAAAAACTCTCTAAAATTATCTTTATCTACAACCACAAATCAGGATTATATGCATCCTGAAAAGATTTTGGTAATTTTGTTTTTTTGTATTGAACATCTGAATTCAAACGCAATATTTGCATCGGCATTTGTATCATTATCATCAATTTCCTGCTTCTTGTTGTGCGGCAAAAACAGGGTTTTGCTGAACTTTGCAAATACGATAATAATTTCATGAATTCTGAAAGAAGAAAATTTTCCCATAATACGCCTTTATACTGTCGCAAATTACGATTGTTGAAATCCTAAAAATCATATTTCGAACTGTATTGTCGTAAAAACAAATTTATAATTTCCAATAATGATTTTTAGGATTTCAATACTGGCAATCGATAATGTTTCCGCCACTATGTTGTTACCGCCATCAATAATCACATACGCACTTTTGTTTAAAATTGAGTTTAGTGGGTTTTTTTTCCTGTTTGTCTTGAGCCAGTTAACACAACCATTTTGCCACTATGAAATTTTGCCCGCAATTTTGACGCTAAGTCATAAATTATTAATAGTATAATCTTCCATCAGAATATAAATTTATTATTTATTCAGCAAACAACATATAAAAATTAGTGGTTACAAAAGTAAATATCATGTAAAATCAATTTTTTAATAAAAAAAATGCAATTTTTGAAATTATATGAAGTAAAAAAATTCGTGTAATTAGTGTTTTTAAAATCAAAAAAATTTCACTATTTTTATGACCAATTAAAAAGTAAACATTAATTAACACTTTATTGAATTTCAATTATAAACAAAAACCGCCGACAAAGTGTTTTATACCAAAATAAATTATGAGCTTCTTAAAGGCAGAATGGAACGATTTAGCCATTGTTAATTATGAAATTGATCCTGAAATTCTAGCAAAATTTTTACCAAAGGGAACTGAACTCGATTTATGGAACGAAAAATGCTTCATTAGTTTAATTGGGTTTATGTTTGAAAATGTAAAAATTTTAGGTATAAAAATACCTTTTTATATCAATTTTGAAGAAGTTAATTTAAGGTTTTATGTAAAACGTTTTGATAAAGGAATTTGGAAACGGGGCGTTGTTTTTATAAAAGAAATTGTACCAAAACACCTTATCACACTGGTAGCAAACGCATTGTATAAAGAACATTATGAAACTTTGAAAATGAGGCATTCAAGAACCGAAAACGAAACTTCAAAATCATTCCGCTACCAATGGAGAAAAAATGAAATGTGGCATTCTGTTTCATTTGAAACGTCCAAAAATCCGATTTCGATTGAAGCTAATTCTGAAGCAGAATTTATAACCGAACATTATTTTGGATATACAAAATATGATGAAAAAACAACAATCGAATATGAAGTTACGCATCCAAGATGGCAACAGTTGAAAGTTCAAAGCTATAATGTTGCCGTAGATTTCGAAAAAGTTTATGGAAAAGATTTTAGTTTTCTGCAAGATCTTCAGCCAGTTTCAGCATTTCTGGCAATAGGTTCAAAAATTACCATTGAAGGAAAAAAAACAATCAAATAATTGTTTTAATTTGCATCATAAAATTTGTTTTTAAAAATACATGAAAAATATTATAATTACCGGAACTTCAAGAGGAATTGGTTTTGAACTGGCTTTGAAATTTGCTCAAAACGGACACAAAGTTTTGGCATTATCAAGAAATATTGCTGATATTTTGCTCAATAATGAAAATATTAAATGTCTTTCTGTAGATATCTCTTTAGCATCTGATTTAAAAAAAGTAAATGATTTTCTTGAAAATAACTGGCAAAAAGTAGATGCAATCGTCCATAATGCGGGTGTTTTACAATTAAAACCATTTTCTGAAACGTCACTTTTGGATTTTGAAAATATATATAAGGTAAACGTTTTTGGAGTTGCAATGTTAACGCAAATTGCACTTCCATTTCTTAATAAAGGAAGTCATATTGTAACGATAAGTTCAATGGGTGGCATTCAGGGAAGTGCCAAATTTGCTGGACTTTCTGCATATAGTTCAAGCAAAGGAGCCGCAATTACGCTTTCAGAGTTATTGGCAGAGGAATATAAGGAACAAGGAATTGCGTTCAATGTTTTAGCTCTGGGTTCAGTAAATACCGAGATGTTGCAAGAAGCTTTTCCTGGATATGAAGCCCCGCTTTCACCCAAAGAAATGGCCAGTTATATTTATGATTTCACATTAACGGGAAATCAATTTTATAACGGAAAAGTGTTACAAGTTGCCAGTTCAACTCCATAATTGATTATTAATTGAAATTATATGACAGAAACGCTTTCAAAATACATTCCTGAACACGCGGTACAATCCGTTTTTGAATTAATAAAACAAAATGGTGTTCATTTAAAGATTGTTAACGAGCGCGTTACTCGACACGGCGACTACAGAAAAGATTTGTCTGGAAAACATCAAATTACGGTCAATGCAAACCTCAATAAATATCGTTTTTTGATGACTTTGATTCACGAAATTTCACATTTAGTAGCTTTTGAAAAATTTGGTTTAAAAATTAAACCACATGGAAACGAGTGGAAATATTCATTTCAGCATTTAATGGTTCCTTACATTAATCCAGCAATTTTCCCTTCAGAAATTTTGCCTGTGCTGGCCCGTCATTTTAGAAATCCGTCAGCAAGTTCAGATACTGATACAAAGTTGGCACTGGCCTTTAAAAAATATGACAAAGTAAACGACAATAACTATATTTTTCAAATTCCAGTCAATAGCACTTTCAGGATAAAAAACGGAAAAATTTTTAAAAAGTTGGGTCAGAGAGTAAAACGGTTTGAATGCGTGGAAGTCGGTTCGGGAAAATTATATTTGTTCAATCCAAATGCAGAAGTAGAATTATTAAATAGTTAACAAAATAAAAATTTTATTTGTTTATTTTTGGCCAAATTAGAAAAATGAAAATATTATTTATAAGTTTACTATTCATCTCAATGCAGGCACAAACTAATTTTGATAAAGGAGAATTACTTTTCAAGCAAGATAAGTTTGAACTGGCACGACCATTATTCGAAAATTATTTAAAAGAAAATTCGGCTAACCTTAAAACATTGGAATATTTGGGTGACATTCATGGACATTTCAAAAATTGGGACAAAGCAATTGTTTACTATCAAAAATTAAAAAGTTTGAGACCAACAGAAGCCAATTATTTTTACAAATATGGAGGCGTTTTGGGTATGAAAGCCAAAGAAAGTAATAAATTTAAGGCTTTATCTATGATTGGGGATGTTAAAGAAGCATTTGAAAGAACAATTGTACTCAACCCAAAACATATTGAAGCACGATACGCATTAGTCGAAATTTACATTCAATTGCCAGGAATTGTGGGTGGAAGTGAACGAAAAGCCAATAAATATGCAGACGAATTATTAAGAATCTCTCCAATAGATGGTAATTTGGCCAAAGGCAGAATTTCTGAATATTTTGATAACTTTCGACTTGCAGAAAAATATTATAAAAATGCTTATGAAATGGGAAAGTCAAAAATTACTTTTCTAAAATTATATAATTTATATGCCATGAAGATGAAACAGCCCGAAAAAGCATTACTTTTAAAATCAGAATTTAACCTACAAAGTCTTTAAATCTTAAAAAAAATATTTTTAATTAAATGGATTACAGCACAGATTTTGAAACAAAAATTTCTACTTTAGAAAACCATAAACTTCATTTTATAGCTATTGGCGGAAGTGCAATGCACAATCTGGCAATAGCACTGCACAACAAAGGCTATATAGTTTCAGGAAGCGACGACGCTATTTTTGAACCTTCAAAATCAAGATTAGAAAAAAAAGGAATTCTTCCGGCAGAAATGGGTTGGTTTCCCGAAAAAATCACATCAAATATTGAAGCAATAATTCTGGGAATGCACGCCAAAGCAGACAATCCAGAGTTGCTGAAAGCACAAGAACTGGGTTTAAAGATCTATTCCTATCCAGAATTTTTATATGAACAATCTAAAAACAAAACAAGAGTAGTAATTGGTGGTTCTCACGGGAAAACTACTATAACTTCGATGATTTTGCACGTAATGCACTTTCATAATATTAACGTTGATTATATGGTAGGTGCTCAACTTGAAGGTTTTGACACGATGGTGCATCTTACTGAAGAAAATGATTTTATTGTGCTGGAAGGAGATGAATATTTATCTTCGCCCATTGACAGACGACCAAAATTTCATCTATACCAACCCAATATTGCATTGATTTCGGGGATAGCCTGGGATCATATCAATGTTTTTCCGACTTATAAAAACTATGTTGAACAATTTGAAATTTTCATTAAAATGATAACCAATGGTGGTATTTTAATTTATAATGAAGATGATCTCGAAGTTAAAAAAGTATGTGAGGCCGCAGCAAATCCAATTAGAAAACTACCCTATTTCACGCCAAACTACAAGGTTGAAAACGGAATTACGCTGCTTGAAACTTCAGAAGGCGACATGCCAATTGAAGTTTTTGGCGCTCATAATCTCAATAATCTTGCTGGTGCAAAATGGATTTGTCAAAACATGGGTGTAGATGAAGATGCTTTCTATGAAGCCATTGCCAGTTTTAAAGGAGCTTCAAAACGGTTAGAAAAATTTGCAGAATCAAAGAGCAAAGTCGCTTTCAAAGATTTTGCTCATTCGCCTAGCAAAGTTGCTGCTACAACAAAAGCGGTGAAAGAACAATTTCCGAATCGAAAATTAATAGCATGTTTAGAATTGCACACTTACAGTAGCTTGAATGCAGAATTTTTAAAAGAATATGAAGGAGCTTTAGCTTTTGCTGATCTTGCCGTAGTTTTTTATTCACCAGACGCTGTAAAAATCAAGCAATTGGAAGAGGTAACCTATGAGCAAATTGCCAATGCCTTTAACCGTGAGGATTTGATAATTTATACGAATCCAAATGATTTTAAAGCATTTCTGTTTGAACAAAATCTTGAAAACACCGCATTGTTATTGATGAGTTCAGGAAATTACGGAGGTTTGAATTTTGATGATGTTAAGAATTTGATAGAATAATTTTCAGTCGCAGTTTTTAGTTGCCATTGATAGTTTTTTGGTTGCTGTTGCGAGAAACAAAGCAATTTGTTAAAGTTTTTTTTTAGTTTCAGGTTTGTGTCACCATAATTCTTGTATTCAAAAAATGGTTTTAAACAGAATTAAATTCATTTTGTATCAAAATTGAAAGTAAAACAAAAACTAAATACAACCTAAAACTATAAACCGATATTACAAACGCGTAAAAACGACCGAAAAATGAAAATTACGTCTGAATTCTAAAAACTAAAAAAAATGGAAAATACTTCATTTTCAATCAAAAACTGGGCGGAAGACGATAAGCCTCGAGAAAAACTTATGCTTAAAGGCAAAAGTGTTTTGAGTGATGCCGAACTAATTGCCATTTTGATAGGTTCTGGAAGCCGAAACGAATCTGCGGTAGACTTGAGCAAAAGGATACTCGCCAGTGTAGATCATAATTTGAATGCGCTCGGAAAATTATCTATTTTACAACTCTGTGAATTTAAAGGAATTGGTCAGGCAAAAGCAATTTCGATTATTGCGGCCGCAGAATTGGGCAGAAGAAGGAATAGCGAAACCGCAGAAGCACTGCAAAAAGTAAGTAACAGCAAGGAAGTTTTCTTGATAATGCAACCTATAATTGGAGAATTGTATCACGAAGAATTCTGGGTCTTGTTTTTGAATAATTCCAATAAAATTCTTCATAAAGCACAGTTAAGCAAAGGCGGAATTACAGGAACCGTTGTTGATGTCAGAATAATTTTTAAAATTGCACTCGAACATAATGCAACAAGTATTATGCTTTGTCATAACCATCCATCCGGAACTTTGACTCCGAGTGATGCTGATAAATCTATTACTAAAACTGTAAAACAAGCGGGAATTAATTTAAACATTCAGGTCATTGATCATATTATTATAACTGAAAATGAATTTTTTAGTTTTTCTGATAATGGAATTTTATAACACATGAAAAGATATACCGATATTTTCTTTGATTTAGACCACACACTTTGGGATTTTGACAAAAATTCAGAATTGGCATTTAATAAAATTTTCAAGTTGAATTTTCCTGAAATTGACGCAAAGAAATTCATAAAAGCTTATGTTCCAATTAATCATGCGTGTTGGAAAATGTTTCAAAAAGATTTGATAACCCATCAGGAACTGCGCTATAAGCGGCTTAAAGAATCGTTTGATGCAATAAGTGTTACAATAGACGACGGGTCAATTGAGAAAATAGCCAACGATTATTTGGAATTTCTTCCTGAAAACAACCATCTTTTTGAAGGCACGATAGAAATTTTAGACTATTTGAAGCCCAAGTATAAATTGCATATCATAACGAATGGATTTGCAGAAGTTCAGGAAAAAAAGCTCAATAATTCAAATATCAAACATTATTTTCTAACTATCACCAATTCTGAAATGGCAGGTGTAAAAAAACCAAACCCAATAATTTATAAATATGCATTGAACGTTTCTAATGCTCAGAAAGAAACCAGTATAATGATCGGCGATTGCATTGATGCTGATGTTTTGGGTGCAATAAATTTTGGAATGGATGCAGTTCTTATAAACCATAACAATTTTGAAAGTTCACAGAACGTAACGGAAATTAAACATTTACTGGATTTAAAAAGGTTATTCTAAATTCAAAAATCTATATCCTAAATTTTATCTTAGAAAATCTAAAATACACACTTTTAAATCTACACTTTTAAATCTACACTTTTATATCTACATTCAAACCCTACCAACTTCCGCTGCTTCCGCCTCCAGAAAATCCTCCGCCGCCAAAACCGCCTCCAAAACCGCCGCCGCCAGAAGAGCCACCACCAAATCCTCCGCCACCAAATCCTCCGCCACCGCTTCTGCCAAGACTGCTTAAAAGAATAATATCAAGAAGGCCCAATCCTAATCCACCTTGATTGTTGCCAGAATTGCCTCCTTTATTTTTGTTTTTAAAGACCATAAAAATGATTATCAGAAAAATTATTATGGGTAGAAAGGGGAATTTATTTTTACCACTCTTTTGTTTTCTTTCGCCTTTGTATTTTCCTGTAAAAACCTTAAAAATTTCGTCTGTTCCTTTGTCCAAACCGTTAAAATAACTACCAGCTTTGAATTCTGGAATAATTGTATTTCTTATAATTTGACCGCCAATTCCAGCCGTTAGCCGGTCTTCAAGTCCGTATCCAGGATTGATGGCAATTTTTTTTTCGGCTTTTGCAAGCAAAATAATTACACCGTTATCATCTTTTTCAGTGCCGCCAATTCCCCAGGTTTGTCCCCATTTTGTTGCCAATTGACTTACATCCTCGCCTTCAAGACTCGGAATGGTAATAATTACAATTTGTGTGGTTGTAGAATCTGAATACCGAATCAGTTTTGCTTCTAATTGTGCTTTTTCTTCTGACGAAAAAATGCTTGCATAATCATAAACAGAAGTTTGAAAACTCGGTTTTTCTGGAATTTTATATTGTGCAAATCCAAATTGAATAAAAAAAAAGCAAATTACTATTTTCAAAAAAATATTATTATTTTTTAAATATTTTAAAACCGCCTTAAAAATAAAAATATAATTCTTAATTCTAATATTTTTTTTGACCACTAAACCACCATAACTCAAACCCTGATGCGAAAATAATTCGTTATCTTTAACATTTGCAGGAAGAACTGCCAGCAGTTTTTTATCCTCAAAAACCATAATTGAAAAATCCTTAAACCTATCAGAATGATAGTTCATAAAATTGCGATGGAACAAAAATGTCGCATTTTTAGCTTTGGTCAGAAAAGTATTCCAAAGTTCAAAATCTTCGTTAGTATAAGGTCGAATTATGATATTTTTCAAATTTTGTATTTAAACTTTTCAAATTTTAATAAACGGCTAAAATATGGTAACAATTAAAAATCAAAAATAGTATGTTTTGTAAAACTATCGTACCTTTATTTCTTTTTTAAGTATTAAAAGATGAAAAAAAATTATTTTATTGTCCTTTTGGCAATATCGCAGTTTGCATTTGGGCAGAGTATCTCGCTTTTAGAACAGTTTAATGGTCGATTTGATTTTACTATTATTGGCAACACAATGAATTTGACCGAAAATAATAGTGTTTTTGGTCAGCCCATTCCAAGTTGCACTATTCTGACAAGTTCGTCCGCGCAGTTAACTTTAAATTCAGATGAAATTGTAGAAAAAGCTTATTTATACTGGTCTGGATCAGGACCTGGAGATTCACAAATAAAACTCAACAACCAAATTGTAATTGCATCTCAGATTCAAAACATCGTTCAATCAACATCAGGACTTACTTTTTTTACTGCTTTCAAAGACATTACATCGCAGGTTCTGGTAACTGGAAGTGGCGTTTATAACGTTTCTGAATTAGATTTGACCAACACTATTATTGATTACTGTGCGAATACAACAAATTTTGCGGGCTGGGCGATTGTAATTGTCTATAAAAATAATAATTTGCCCATCAATCAACTCAATATTTATAGTGGTTTAAATTATGTAGGTTTTCAAAATAATGCTATTGATATTAACCTAAATAGTCTGAATGTGATTGACAATTCAGGAGCAAAAATTGGTTTTTTAGCCTGGGAAGGGGATAAAAATATTGCCAATAATGAAACCCTGAAAATTAATGGAACTTCCTTAAGTAACGCCCTGAACCCTGCGGATAATGCCTTTAACGGAACAAATTCTATAACTGGTTCGACCGAATTGTATAATATGGATATTGATGTTTATGACATACAAGGTAATATTGCAATCGGCGATACCTCGGCAAATATTCAACTTACTTCTAATCAGGATTTTGTAATGATTAGTACCGTTATCACAAAACTAAATAGTCAGTTGCCCGATGCCACAATAGTTTTAAACGACATCGCAAATGCGTGTGATTCAAGAATTATAAGCGCAAATTATACAGTTTTTAATACAAATGCAACCAATCCTCTTCCGGCAAATGTTTCGATTGCAATTTATGCTAATGACATTTTTATACAAACTATAAGTACACAAGCTATTATTCCGATAAATGGGAGCGAAAATGGTAGTGTTTTAATAGCTATTCCAGCACAAGTTCCAACAGATTTTATATTGAAATTTATCGTTGACAGCAATCAGAATGGCACAGGAAGCATTACAGAAATTAATGAAAATAATAATATTGGTTTAAAAAATGTGAGGCTTTTTTTGTCACCAGAATTCAATGTATTAGCCGATTTACAATCATGTAATAAAGGATTTACAAAAGGCGAATTTGACTTTTCAGAATATCGGACTTTGGCAAAAGTAAATCCAATTGATGAAGTTCGTTTTTTTAATAGTAAATCTGACGCATTTTCTGATACATCTCCGATTATTACTATCGTAAACTATATTGCAAGTGCCACTCCAATAACAATTTACGTTAGAATTGAAGACGCTAACGGTTGTTTTAGTATTACAGAATTTGACTTAGTCACAAAGAAATGCCCACCAATTGTTTATAATTTTGTTTCTGCAAACAACGATTCTTATAACGATTCTTTTTTTGTTTCAGGGCTGCGAGACGTTTTTCTGAATTATAAAATGTTTCTTTATAATCGTTATGGAAGTTTAGTTTGGAGCGGAACAAACAATACGCCAGAGTGGGATGGGAAAGCAAACGAAGGCTTGCTGACTTCTGGAAATGAACTTCCTGAGGGTACTTATTTTTATATAATTGCACTAAATGATTTTGAATATCCAGAACCATTAAAAGGCTTTGCTTACATAATTAGGTAAAAGTTTGCCAAAATTCTTAAACAATAGTACTATTTTTGATAATTAGTACTTCGTTAATAACTTTAATATTTTGCAAATTATAATTTTACAGATAGTATAAATTATTTTTAAAGTTTATAAAATTTTAAAAACTAGAAGGCATTGCCTGCTTACAAATCTTAAATTATGCTAATTACTGCTAAAAATCAATGAACTTTTTCAGCAATCTTTTCTGTCGCAAAATATTTTTTTCTGAACCAAAAAGCAACATTTACCAACGCTATTAACGCTGGTACTTCTACTAATGGTCCAATTACTCCCGCAAATGCCTGACCACTATTAATGCCAAAAACGCCTATAGCTACTGCAATCGCTAACTCAAAATTGTTTCCTGTAGCAGTAAACGCAATTGCAGTAGTTTGTGAGTAGTCTGCGCCAAAATATTTTCCAATAAAAAAACTGATAACAAACATAACAACAAAATAGATAACTAGTGGAATTGCAATTCGAACTACGTCCAGCGGAATCTGCACAATTAGTTGTCCTTTCAGGCTGAACATTACTAAAATTGTAAACAATAAGGCAATCAGGGTTATGGGTGATATTACGGGAACATATTTTGTTAAAAACCATTGCTCGCCTTTTAGTTTTATTAATGCGTACCGGCTAATTATTCCTAAAGCGAAAGGAATTCCTAAATAAATGCAAACACTTTCGGCAATTTGTCTG
>ENA-OFCF01000736-OFCF01000736.1-metagenomes-genome-assembly--contig:-NODE-736-length-13924-cov-2.613238_pt1 | contig 13924 bp, 10 predicted proteins | sample MGYA00153387_OFCF01 | MGnify analysis MGYA00153387
TTCGTGGCCTCGACCCACACCGCCGAGGCCATCCTGCAGGTGCCGATGCCCCTGGTGCCCGGCTCCAATCTCTTGCAGACATATGAATCGGCGCTGTTCGGCGGCGGTGCGGGCAGCGGCTCGACCGCCCCGGCGAGCGCCATCTCGACCTTGCCATTCGCATCACGGGTTTCGAAATATGCGTCCTCGAGCTTCAGCCGGAGCTGGCTTTTCGCCTCGTCCACCACGAGCGCCGCGCGCGCCGCATGGACGTAGGTCATGCCGCCGCCCTTTTTCGACTCCGGCAGCACGTAGAAATGGAATCCCTCCACCCAGCCGCCGTTCCTCCCCTCGATGAGCACCTTCTGCTTGCTCCCCGAGTCACCCTTGAAATCCCCCTGCACGACCCCCGGCTTCAGCAGGGACGCCGGGTCCCGCTTGGCCTGCTCATATAACAACTGCTTGGTCGAGGCGCTCGCATGCGGCACCACGTTCACATTCAGCCACAGGCTGACTCCGGAAAGCAGCGCGCCGATCACGAACACCGGCGCCGACAACCGCACCAGGCTGAGCCCCGCCACGCGGAAACTGGTGATCTCCTGATCCGTCGAGAGCCGGCCGAATACCATCAGCACCGCCGACAAGAACCCCCACGGGATCGTGTACATCAGCGACAGTGGCAGCACGTTCACCACGAAGCGCAGCACCAGCCCCAACGGAGCCTTCTGCTCCACCAGCAAGCTCTGGATCTCCTTGAACAGCTTGCCTAAAACCAGCACCAGCCCCAGCACCACCACCGCGTAAAGCGTGCCCAGCAGCACCTGTTTCCCAATGTAACGGTCCGAGATGCGCATGGTCTCTGCCCACCCTGCGGACGCCTCACCGCGCTGTCCAGACTGCAAACCAGACGGCTGTGGATCGAGGCGGCTGCTTCAAGCGCCCCGTGAGCTCGTTGTGCCGCCAGCTTGTTTTGCAAGAGCGGGATGCGACCACCATCCAGCAGGTGTTAGCGGCGCTTTTCGTCTTCCTCACGGACGATGTCCTCGAGAGAGGCCTGGGCGTCGGCGAGCTGTTCCGGGGTGGCGTGACCGGATTTCATCTGGCGGCTGGAGGTAATCTTGCGGGAGAAGCTGGCCATGGCGGCCTGCTGGCCGGCGGCGTCCGCCTTGAAAGCGGAGGCATTTGTGGCATGGATGTTCATCTTCGCGGCTGTGGCGATGGCATCCTCGCCCGCTCCGAGGAAAAGGAACTCCCAGGAGTAGCTTTCGGTCTGGTGCCGGATGCGCTTGGCAACGTCCTGCCAGGTGTAGCGGGTGGAGCAGTTTTCCTGACCATCGGTCAGGATGGCGAGCGTGACGTGGTCCGGCCGGTCCGCCGGTGGAAGGGCGGCGAAACGCTTTCCAAGCCGATCAATGGTGTCGCCGATGGCATCGAGCAGGGCGGTGCTGCCGCGTGGGACGTAGGTATCGACATCCAGCGCCACGACCTCGGCGACGGGGATGGAATCAAGCCGGGTCTCGATGGCGGAATCAAAGAAGACGAGACTGAAGCGGTTCTGGCCGGGCGCGGCTTGTTGATCACTGAGGAAAACGTTGAAACCGTCGATGGCGGCTTGGCGGATCGACTCCATGGAGCCGGAGCGGTCGAGGATAAAGGCGAGTTCGGTTTTCATGAGGATGGGGATTATGGGGTTGGGTTGGGGAGGAGCGAATCGGGGGGAGAGTCGATGGTCCGGCATGAGAGGGAAACGTGTGCAATCCACCCAAGCCAGCCGGACCATCAACACGCCAAGTCATATAGCTCTACTTTATTTAGTCAATCGTTTTTTTGGTCTTATCTTAAAAACTGGTGACAAGCTGGTATTATCAATTAACAAATCTAAAGTGATTGGGGAGGGAAGGACACCGAGGCGAGTCATGGCAAACCACACCAACGAGGAGAACTGGGCGGCCCGCGAGCGATTGCGGGTGGTGGAAATGCTGCTGTGGTGGCGGGGCTGGGTGGGGCGCGCGGATTTATTGGAGCGGTTTGGGATTTCTGCTGCGCAGGCTTCAAGTGATTTCCAGAAGTATCTAAAATTGAATGGAAAGGATATTTCCTACCAGACCAGCCGCAAGCGCTATGAGGCGACAGCACAATTCGGATGCTGCCTACATGAACCCTCGCTGGAGGAGGCGGTGCGGGTGTTGCTCGCGGGTGATGTGCAGATGGAAACCCCTGCCCTACCAACGGACGAGACAGTGGAAAAAGTCGCTATTTTAACCCTGCCAAGGCGCCGGGCCCTCCCCGAAGTCGTGCGCCGGGTATTCGTGGCGCTGATGGCAGAGCAGCGTTTGCGGGTGTTTTACCATTCCCTGAGCTCGGACGCAGCGACCTGGCGCTACTTGCGGCCCTCCGCGCTGACTTGGGACGGTCGGCGCTGGAACGTCCGGGCTTGGTGCGGGAACCGGCTGGAATGGCGGGATTTTGTCCTGGGCCGGATCAGCACAGCGGAGTGGCCGGAAGTATTCGCGGAAGACTTGCCGGCGGATGAAGCATGGACGACTTGGGAAACGGTGAAATTGCGGTTGAATCCGGCGCTGGGAGCGGAGTCCCGCGCTGCATTGCAGATGGACTACGGTCTGGAAGGCGAGGAGATCGAGATCCGCGTGCGGCAGGCACTTAAAGGATATTTCCTGGCGGAAATGTTCATCGACGGGGAAGGCCACACGACGCTGCCGAACCACTTCGTGATGGCGGAGTGAAGAGTGGCCCGGACGATGCGCGGCCCGTGCGGAGATGAGTCCGCCTCGCCGCAAAAAAAACGCCCCGGGCCTTGCGGCCGCGGGGCGTGGGATGGTTTTGACGGATGTCAGGCGATGCTGGCGGTGCGGCGTAGCTCGCGCATGACGCTGCGGGTTTCATTCTGCCAGCCGTTAAGGACCTCGCGCGAAAGCTGGACGCGGCTGGCCACGGCCTTCTCTAGCTCGTGGTAGTTGGCGGAGAGCTTCTCGACGAGTTCGTGCACCGATTCCGCAGCGCGTTGCGCGTGACTGTGCGGCTGTTCACGCAGTTCCGCCAAGTGCTTTTGAGCACGGCGGTGAGCCTCGCCCATCTCAGCGAGGAGGATGCGACCGTCCGGCACGCGGCGCAGGCCGTCGACGAGTCCGAATTTAGATAGGGTCCAGATGGTCCATTTGCTGGGATCCCATTGCCATGGCTTCACGCCGTTCCGATAGTCGTGCTGGAACTCATGATGATAGTTGTGGTAGCCCTCGCCAAAAGTGAAGAAGGCCATGATGGCGCTATCCCGGGCGCTATGACTCGTCGAGTAGGGCTGGCGACCGATCATGTGGCAGAACGAGTTGATGAAGAACGTGCAATGCTGGGCGACCACGATCCGGCAAACGCCGGCAATCAGAAAGCCGCCGAGCGCGCCGGTCCACGGGTTCATTCCCATGGCTAGATTCCAGACGTAGCCGAGCGCCACCGGCACGGCAACGCCCGCGACGAAGCCGATCCAGTGCACATATTTGTGCTGCCACATGACGAGCTTGTCCTTGCGGAGGTCCGCCACATTGTCCATGGCGGGCTCTGGATTGAGTTTGAACAACAGCCAGCCGATGTGGGCCCAAAAGAAGCCTTTGGAAATGTCATACGGATCTTCGTCGTGATCGACGTGCTTATGGTGGAGGCGATGGTCCGAAGCCCAGTTGAGACAGGAATTTTCAAAAGCGCAGGCTCCGAAAACGAGGGTGAAGATCTTCACCGGAGTTTTTGCCTTAAAAGACAAGTGGGAGAACAGGCGATGATAGCCGACCGTGATGCTCATCATGGTGGCCGTGAGGTAGAAGAAGAACATGGCGAACTGGAACCAGTCGATGCCCACCTTGTAGAGATAGATGGGCACGCCAATGAGGGCGGTGAGGGCGGTTCCGATGAGGAAGGAGCTGGTGATCCAATCCACCCGGTTGAAGGGAATGCGGTGCATAATATGTGGTTTTCAAGACCCGAGGCAGCCGGATGTTTAACCGGACGGTCGGCGCAACCTTGCGCCAATAGCCTAAGGCCGGCGGTCTATAAGCTCCATCCGGGGTCGTGGCAAGCGCCCCTTTTTTCGGATTCCCGCCGGGTTCTGCCTTGACAGGGCATGGCCGATCCCGCATCTACCGCGCCCCGGAGAAACTGCGGACCAACCAAAACAACCAGAAAAATCATCGCATGCGTGGAGTGATCATGAAGAAAGGCGAGCCTGTTGACCGGGCTCTCAAGCGGCTCAAAACGAAGCTCGACAGCGAGGGTATCCTCGAGGAAATGCGCCGCCGCCGCGCTTTCGAAACGCCGACCGAACGCAAGCAGCGCAAGTTGCGCTCCGCCTCCAAGCGCAACAAGATCCGCTGGCGGTTCTCAAACGCTCCCGCCGCCCCGACCGAGTCGGCCGACTGATTTCGCCGGTTGCCACAGCTTCGAAACGACAACGGATGCTCGCAACGGCATCCGTTTTTTCGTGCCCGTCTCTTGGCTACGCCAAAATCCCCTTAACCAGTTTGGTGCCGGGTTTGGTGATGTTGGTGAGCCGCTGCGCCACTCCCTGAGAGGGATAATTCAGCTTTTCATGATCGAAGCCCATCATGTGCAGCATGGTGGCGTGCAGGTCATGGACGGAAACCTTGTCGATGATGGCCTCGTAGCCGATGGGGTCGGTTTCGCCGTAGGAGATCCCGGGCTTCACACCGCCACCGGCCATCCAGAGAGTGAAGCCACCGGGATTATGGTCGCGGCCGATGAAGGCCATCCCGACGCCGCCGCGGTTTTCCTGCATGGGCGTGCGGCCGAATTCGCCGCCCCACACGACGAGCGTGTCCTCCAGCAGCCCGCGCTGTTTGAGATCCTTGAGCAAGGCGGTCATGGGTCGGTCCACTTCCTTGCAGCGGTCGCTAAACCCTTGGTTCAGCGCTTCCGTGGCGCTCACGCCGTGGGAGTCCCAGCCCCAGTGGAAGAGCTGGATGTAACGGACGCCGCGCTCGGCGAGGCGGCGGGCGAGCAGGCAGTTGTTTGCGAAGGATTCCTTGCCGGGCTCGGTGCCGTAAAGCTGGTGGGTCGCCTCGTTTTCCTGCTTCAGGTCGAACGCATCGGTGGCATGCATCTGCATCCGATAGGCCATTTCATATTGGGCGATGCGGGTGATGGTCTCCGCGTCGCCGACATCGGCGGCGATCTGCTGGTTCAGCCGGTCGAGCGTGTCCAGCGACCGGCGGCGTAGCGGGCGGGTGATGCCCTCGGGATCGTCCAGATAGAGGACCGGTTCGCCTTGGGACCGGCATTGCACGCCCTGATAGACCGAGGGCAGGTAGCCGGATCCCCAGACGGATTTCCCGGCGTCCGGGTTTTTTCCGCCAGAGGTGAGGACGATGAAGCCGGGCAGGTTCTGGTTCTCCGAGCCGAGGCCATACGTCGCCCACGCGCCGATGGCCGGCGCGCCGAGATTCTGGGTGCCGGTGTGGACCAGCAATTGTGCCGGCCCATGGTTGAACTGGTCCGTGTGCATGGATTTGATGAAACACACGTCGTCCGCCATGCTGGCGAAGTGCGGCAGCCGGTCGGAGATCCACGCACCGGACTGGCCGTGCTGCTTGAACTCGAACTGCGGGCCCAACATTTTGGGCACGCCCTGAATAAAAGCGAACTGCTTGCCTTCGAGGAATTCCTTCGGGCAGTCCTTGCCGTTGAGTTTCTGCAGCTCGGGCTTGTAGTCGAAGAGCTCGTGCTGCGACGGCGCGCCGGCCATGTGTAGATAGATCACCCGCTTGGCCTTCCCGGCAAATCGCGGGGACGCGGGTGCCAGCGGGTTCGATGGGTCCTTGTTTAGAATCCCCGACTCGCCCCAAGCGCGGCCGCCCATCCCGGCGAGCCACATCGCGCCGAGGCCGGTGCTGCATTTCGAGAGGAAATGGCGGCGCGTAAGATGCTCGAGCTCGGTGTGCTTGAGACGTGCGAAATGGGCGGGTTTCATCGGGTCAGGGCGGAATCCAGGTTGAGGAGGGTGTTTGCCACCAGCACCAGCGCGGCGGTTTCGGGATTTGCCGCGAGTTTTCCGGACTCGGCGGGGGTTTCCTGGTAGATCCGCAGGCTGTCGGCATGTAGCGAGGCAAGCTCGTCCAACATCGCGGGCGAGGCCACCTGCTGGGTGGCGACCCGGATGCCGAAGGCGAGCTGCGCGGGCAGGTCCGGAGAGTGGGTCGCCATGCGCTTGGCGAAACCCTGCGCGGCTTCGATGTGCGCGGGATCGTTGAGCGTGACGAGCGCTTGCAGCGGTGTATTGCTCAGCAGACGGCGGGGGTTGCAGAGATCCCGGCTTGGCGCGTCGAAGGTGAGCAATCCCGGAAAGCCGCTGGTGCGGCGGCAGTAGGTGTAAATCCCGCGGCGGTAGCGATCCTCGCCCTCGGAGACCTGCCATTTCATCCCACTGTAAACCGTGTTCCACACCCCCTCGGGCTGCGGCGGAAATACCGGCGGTCCATGCATCTTCGCCGAAAGCAAGCCCCCCACCGAGAGCGCTTGGTCGCGGATCATCTCTGCGGAAAGCCGGTTGCGCGGACCGCGCGCAAGCAGGGTGTTGGACGGATCCTTTTCGACGAGCGCCTTCGACGCGCGGTGGGTCTGGCGGTAAGTCGCGGAAAGGACCATCTCGCGCAGCATGCCCTTCACCGACCAGCCATGCGGGCCTTGGAATCGCAGCGCGAGGTGATCCAGCAGTTCCGGGTGGCTCGGCGGTGTGCCGGAAGTGCCAAAGTCTTCAGAAGTGCGGACGATGCCGCTGCCGAAAAGCTCGCCCCATAGACGGTTGACCATCACCCGGGCTGTGAGGGGATTGGCCGGACTGGCGATCCAGCGCGCCATGTCGAGCCGCGTCATACCGGATTCGGGTGCCCCGAACGCCAGCAATTCCGGCACCCCGGGAGTGACGAGCTCCGCCTTCACCAAGCGGTTGCCGCGGGCGAAAACGCGGGTTTCGCGGTCCTCCCGCCCGACCATGACCGGCACTTCCACACCCGGGATGTCCTTGTAACGCGCCGCCATTTCCTCAAGCGATTTCCGGGAGGCCAGCCGCTCGGCATTGTTGACAAGCGCGGTCCACTCGGGGCGGGCGGAAGTTTCCACGGTGAAACGCCGGACGGGCGTGGCCTGGCTTCCCCCCGTGGCGGCGTTCTGCGCCATCACGATTTCCAGACGCCCCGCTGGCACCGGCGTTTCCGGGACAAATACGGACCAGCGCGGTCCTTCCATCTTCGGGAAGCCACCGACGTCGCCATGGGGTCCGGGCACCTGCGGCCCGCCTAAACGGTCGACGAAAACCTCCTTCATCGTGACCGGCCGGGCGACCCCGGCCGGGTCGATCCAGGTCACCTCCAGCTTGGAAATCCACGCGCCGCGCTCCGGCCATTTCTTCGGGTCGTCGCTGTCCGGCAGGATGTCGATGCGGAGGGCGGTGAATTCTGCAGACTGACCGGAAAATTTGTGGGCGGCTTTGATCGGTAGCGTGCCCTCGCTGCGGATGCTGCCGTCCGCCGACACGGCGAGGCTGCCGTGGCTTGGTGCGAAGACGTCGGGGGTGAATTTCCCCCACCCGCCTTCCGACCGGGCCAAATCCAGCCCCCCGGCGTTGAGCTGCTCACGGAGCGCGCCCATGCGTATTTCCAACGCGGACGCTTCGGCTGCCAGCGCAAGGTCACCGGGGACTTTCATCTTGGGGAAATCACTATTTTGGTCGTAGTCCTGGGTGCCGTTGAAGAAGGCGATGAATTGATAGAATTCCTCGTGCTGGATGGCGTCGTAGGGATGCGAATGGCATTGCACGCAGCCGAACGTCGTCGCCTGCCAGGCGGTCCAGGTCGTGGTCGCGCGGTCGATCACGGCGGCGACGCGGAATTCCTCATCGTCCGTGCCGTCCTCGGTATTGGTCAGCGTATTGCGGTGGAATGCGGTCGCCAGCCGCTGCTCCGCCGTGGCGTCCGGCAGCAGGTCACCGGCGAGCTGCTCTATCGTGAACCGGTCATACGGCAGGTCAGCATTGAAGGCACGGATCACCCAGTCGCGGAACGGCCAGATGTCCCGATGCGGGTCTTTTTCAAAGCCGTAGGTGTCCGAGTAGCGCGCCAAATCCAACCACACCGCCGCCCAGCGCTCGCCGAATCCCGGCGATGCCAGCAAGCGCTCCACCGTCGCCGTGCGGGCGGCGGCAGGGTCCTTCGCCTGCGATTCCAGATAGCCGGCAAGATCTTCCGGCGAGGGCGGCAGGCCGGTAAGATCGAAGCTCACACGCCTCAGCCACTCGGAGGGCGGCGCTTCAGGTGATGGCTTGAGTTTTTCACGGTCAAGCCTCGCCAGGATGAAGCGATCCAGCGGCGAGGCCGGCCATTTCTCATCGGAAATGGCGGCGACCGGAGTTTCCACCGGCGGCACGAAGGCCCAATGCTCTTGCCACTTCGCACCCTGCGTGATCCAGCGCTCGATCAGCGCGATATCCGCCGCCGGCAGCGGCGGGCCGTGCTTCGGCTTGGGCATGACTTCGTCAGGATCGGTGCTGCGGATCCGATGCAGCATTTCAGACTCCGCCGGCTTGCCAGGGACGATCGGGATTTTCCCCGACTCACCCGCTGCCAGCGCCTTTTCCCGGTAGATAAAGGAAACTTCCCCCGACTCTTTCACCCCGCCGTGGCAGGCGGTGCAGTGCTTCGTGAGAATCGGCCGGATGTCGCGGTTGAACTCCACACGATCCTCCGCGGTGGCGGATGACGCGAGCAGCAGGGCAGGAAGCAATAGATATCGACAGTCCATCGGGCGTGATGACCCTACGTCATCGACTGCGATCCGCTATCACTAACACACGCGATCCGCCCCGTCCTGGCGGTCGGAAACCTCCAACTCCGTTCCAAAGCAGCTCGGTGATGCTCTCGAATTTGCATTCCCAGCTGCGGGATTTCTTTGGCCGGTAAAGCTGACGAACCGTCCGCCGACCCCTATGAGAATCTTGCTTTTCCTTCGAACCGCTTCTGCAAGCCGGTGGTGCACTCTACGCCGTAGGCAAAGGCGGAGCTGCAGAGACACAAAGGAAGAAAGAGCCTACAAGGGGAAAAACCTAGATTTCTGCCTCTGAAAACTTTGCGCCTTTGCGGCTTTGCGCGACCCCTTCCTCCCCCGGCACCGATTCAAGCAGCCAAGAATTTCCCGCGCAAAGCCGCAAAGGAAGAGAGAGGTCTGGAAAACCACCGATCGTCAGACATGAACCGCGGAAAACACCTTTACCACGGATCACCTCCATGGAGTGAAGGTGAATCGCCGCTAACCGAAACTCTCACGGCAGCAGGAAATCCCGCACCACCGCCATGTGCTGCATCATCGGCAGGCCGCTGTCGGTCTTCCGGACTGGCGCGACATTCTCCAAAGGCTTGAACACCCGGCTGTCGAAAACCAGCCCGTGGGGAAACTCCCGTCCCGCGAGCTTCACCGGCACCGCGAATTTATCCAGCAGCCTGCTCGCAAGCACCCAATCGTAAGGCCGGTTGCGGGGCCGGTTGGTGGTGATATCCCCGTTCTGGTCGGCAGGTGGCTTTTCCGGGATGACCACCACGGTGGCGAGCTCCTTGAAACAGGATTCCCCGGTCGTACGGGTGTTCAGGTCGCCGCCGATGATGAGCATCGCGTCTTTCGGCACGTGCTCCTTGATGAATCGAGCCAGCGCCGCAGCCTGGGTCGCGCGCGAGGACTCGCCCTTCGAATGCAGATGCACACTGACGACCCAGAGGTCGCGCTTTTCCGGCAGGCGGAGGTGCGCCCACGCGAATTCGCGGTTGTTCAGCACCGGGTCGTCCCAAGATCCCGACTCGATGATGGGAAACCGGCTGATGATCCCATTGGGGATCTGCATGCCCTTTTCCGTCATGAAATCAAAGTCCTCACCGAAGGTTTTGTTGATCCACTGCCTCATCGGCACGGTGGTGTTGAACTCCTGAATCAGCACCACGTCAGGCTTGAGCGCCTTCAGAATGCGGGCTCCGGCGCCTTCCGGGTTGCTGTGATTATCGTTGTCCGGCGAGTAAGTCTGCTGGTTGTCGGACGTCAGATTCGCCGCGACCACGCGGAGGGCGAGCGGTTCGGCACCGGCGACGCCGAGAACCAGGAAAACTAGCAGCAAATTCACGACCACCCCCACAGCATGCCGTCGCGGTGCCGGACGGCGAGCGATTTCCCCACGCCCAATTCTCCATCAATCCGCGATTGGCGAATGCTAGAGCTGGCACTAGGATTTCTGCGTGCCCGACGACCCGTTCCATTCCGACCAGCCAATCCAGCTCCAAGGACAATTGCTGCTGGCGGATCCGTCCTTGCGGGATGGCACCTTCGACCGCTCGGTCATCCTGCTCGCAGAGCACCACCCGCTGGAAGGGGCCTTCGGTTTGATCCTGAACCACCCCACCGGCAAAACCGTGAGCGATTTCCTGGAGGGGAGCGATTTCGACCCGCTGCGGCAGCTCGCTGTGCACAAGGGCGGGCCGGTGGCACAGGACCAGCTCACGTTTTCCTCGTTCTGGTGGAGCAAGAAAAAGGGCCTGCGCTGGGCCATTCGGATTTCCGCCGAGGACGCAGTGACCCATACCCGGCGGCCGGGGCGGATCGTCCGTGCCTTCGTCGGCTACGCCGGCTGGACCGCCGGGCAGTTGGAGGGCGAGCTCCGCCGGAGTTCTTGGATCGCGGCGCGGCCGCAGGCCGATTTGCTCGGCCAGCAGCACGACAAGGCCCTGTGGTCAGAGCTGATGGGCCATGTCTCGCCTCTGCACCGCATCCTGGCCGAAGCGCCGGAAGATCCGAATCTCAACTGACCGCGGCACACGAATTTCATCATGTCCGACCCGTCGCTTGTCTTCAGTCCCATCCCGGAAATCATCGCCGAATTCGCCGCCGGCCGTCTCGTCATCGTGGCGGACGACCCGTCCCGCGAAAATGAGGCCGACCTGGCAGGAGCCGCCTCGCTCTGCACTCCGGAAATGGTCAATTTCATGGCCGTCCATGCCCGCGGCCTGATCTGCGCCCCGCTCACCGCCGAGCGCGCCGACCAGCTCGAACTGCCGCAGATGACCCGCCGGAACCGCGAGGGCCACAAGACGGCATTCACCGTCAGCGTGGATGCCGCGGATGGCATCACCACCGGCATCTCTGCCGCGGACCGTGCCCTGACCATCCGCCTGCTCGCGGATCCGGAGTCCCAAGCCGAGGCTTTTGTCCGTCCCGGCCACGTCTTCCCGCTACAAGGCGTGGTGGATGGCGTCCTGCGCCGGGCCGGCCACACCGAGGCCTCGCTCGATCTGGCACGCCTCGCCGGGCTCCAGCAAGCCGCCGTGATCTGCGAAATCATGAATGACGACGGCACGATGGCCCGCGTCGGCCAACTCGGCCCCTATCAGAAACGCCACGGGCTCAAGGCCTGCACCATCACCCAGCTCATCGAATATCGCCGCCGCTCGGAGAAGCTCATCCTGCGCGAACAGACCGTGCTGATGCCCACGGATTTCGGCGAATTCGACTGCCACCTCTATCGCATCACCACCGACGGCAGCCACCACCTCGCGCTCAGCAAGGGCGTCATCGACCCGCTCCAGCCCACCCTCGTCCGGGTCCATTCCGAGTGCCTCACGGGCGATGTTTTCCACTCGCGCCGTTGCGACTGTGGCGGCCAGCTCGATGCGGCGATGCAGCGGATCTCCGAAGAAGGCGGCGTGCTCCTCTACCTCCGCCAGGAAGGCCGCGGCATCGGCCTGCCGGCCAAAATCCACGCCTACAAACTGCAGGAGGAGGGTCTCGACACCATCGAGGCCAACGAGAAACTCGGCTACGCTTCCGACCTCCGCGACTACGGCATGGGCGCGCAAATCCTCTGCGATCTCGGCATCCGCAAGATGCGGCTACTGACGAACAACCCGAAAAAAGTCGTCGGCCTCGAAGGCTACGGCCTGGAAATCGTCGAACAGCTCCCACTCCGCTTGCCCTCCAATCCGCACAACGAGAAATACCTCGAAACCAAGCGGACGCGGATGGGCCACACGTTGTGACGTGTTTCCAAGTCGAAAGCGGCCAGGAGTTCCATTGAGCATCGGCGGATAAAAAAACGTCAGCCTCCACGGGGCCGGGGCCAGAGTGAAAGTGTTCCAGCGACCGCTGCCCGGCAGGGGTTGGACCGCTCTCCGGGCGACGAGAGGTGACGGCACGCAACTGGGAAGGACTAATTGCCCGCAGCAAATGACTGGCCGCACCGTAGCCGCAGACCTGACAACATCCCTTTCTCTGCCGGCACCTATTTGAGTGCCCACGCGTTCCCCGGGCGTTGAACCCCGGCCGCAACCTCATTTATCATTTAATCTGCCCGGGCTTCTCCGCCCCCCGACATCTAATTCCCGCGCCGCCCATCACGCCTAGCAGCAGGCAGAGCAATATGCCGAGCCAAGCAAACCCACTGTTCGAATACTTGAGATCAAGGGTGATCGACATCGACCGCTCGCCGTCCACTTGCACGCTGCGCCCGAATGTTAGGACGGTGCCGCGCTCCGGCAGCGTGATGTCGAGCGCGACCGGGGCGGGTTCGGCGGCGAGCTGTTGGGTGACGATGCGGTTGGCGATTTCCTTGAGCGCGGTGTTTTCATCAGCGGTGTTGCCTTCGAGAAAACGATCAAACTGTTTGGGATCGTAGTTGAAGCCGCCGCGCAGGACGGGGTTGGCTTCGGCGGCGCGGTCGAGCTGGGTATGGTCGGCCGGCGGGACGGCACTGCGGTTGTTGATTTCCAGCTTTTGGCGGCGGGTGTTGAGGCCGAGCACTGCTTGCTCGGTCTTGGTCTGGCGGAGCTGGACCCGGGCGTCCTCACCGGATGCGGCGTCGAGCTGGTTGCTGCGGATGGCGTTGCTGAGTGCCTGGCTGGCTTTTTCCTGATCGCCTGACTTCAACCAGCCATTCGCCTGGTCCAACAAAGCAACGGCTTTCTTCGAGTCACTGGTCTTTTTGCCCTCCACGAATGTCTGATAGTCTTCCAGCTTGAACGAGCCCATGGCCGCTTGATTTTTCAAATCGAAGTCGCCGCCGTGGTCGGTCATTTGCCAGCCCTCGGGCACCAGCACCCGCCACGTTAGATTCTCCATCGGCACGTTGAGGATCGGTCCTTGGAGCCGCTGGCCCTTGTTGCTGCCCGCCGAGTAGACGAAACGCACCGTCGCGGGACTGCCGACCTCGGGCGATGGAAAAACGTAAAACAGCCACTCGTCGCCCTCTCTCACCAAGGTGGCCCCTTCATCGTTGACGAGCACGTTGAAGAGCGCAGCTCCTTGCGGCAGCTTCAAGCGCAAGGTGCCCTTGCCGACGACCTGCATTTTCAAAGCCACCGCCGTCAGGGCATCGCCCGCGGGCGACATCAGGAATGTTAGCATACCCTCCGCGACCCGGAGTTTTTGCAGATCGGCGAGCTGGTGGCGTTTTAAAACAACCGGCAGCGGACCTTCCGGATCGGCCACCCGGAACGCCATCAGCGGAGCGACGTTGCCTGCGGCTTGGCCAAGCGTGGATTGCACAACAGCCCAATCCGTTTGCTGCCAACCGCGCGGGCATTTCACTCGACGATGGGGCCAGCGTTGCCCAAATCGCTACGTCGCTGGCTGTTCGTTTTTCTGGCGGACGATGGGCTGGATCACCTCGCCGCCGCCGTCCTTGCTGGCACGCTGGTATTCGAGTTCGACGCTGGTTTCCCCCGCGACCCCGCGTTGGAAGTTGATGTCCCATGCGCCTTCCTCGCCCGCGACCGGCACGAGGTCGGCCACGGCGGCACCATTCGCCCGCACCGTAGCGGCGGCGGTGGCATCCAGGCCGGGGATGCGGACGCGCAGCGATTTGAGCGCAGCGTTTTCGATCTTATAACCGATAACAACG
>ENA-OFCF01000737-OFCF01000737.1-metagenomes-genome-assembly--contig:-NODE-737-length-13914-cov-8.319071_pt1 | contig 13914 bp, 15 predicted proteins | sample MGYA00153387_OFCF01 | MGnify analysis MGYA00153387
GGATTTAAACTTGCTCACCTCTTCGGCGAAATCGAGGTCGGATAGTGAGTTCTGTCATTTTATGCCATGCCGAGGTGTCTGGATGCAGCAGTGTCTCCACCGGGTGATCTGCTAGAGCCATCGAATCGATCAGTTTTTCCAACAACAACAGAGACGCCACCGAATCAAACAACGCATCATGCCAAGATTTTTTCGGGACTAGAGTTTTAGCCGAATCCGTCAGTCCGTGGCATTCGCACAGTGCTCCGAGCGAGTGATCCGCTAGATCCGGCCAAGCGGCACGAGCTAACAAAAGCGTGTCGATCCACGGAGCAAAACCATGGCCGGGAAATGCTCGCAGAAAGCGTTTTTCCGTGCCTTTGGCGTGTGCGACGACGACCGCGCCTGCAAGTCGTCGTTTCAATTCTGGCCACAGCGTGAGCAGGGCAGGGGCATCCGCCAGTTGATCCGGCCCGATGCCATGCACCTTGCGTGCCGACCATTGGACTGGCTGGTCCGTGCGCAGATAGGAAACAAATGGGTCCGCGTGACCGCCATCTAACGACCATGACGCCAAGCCCACTTGCACCGGGCTGTCAGTCATGCCGCGCGCCGCGCCCGCCGATTCAAAATCGATCGCGGTGAATCGGCATTGGCGGATCGTTGGCATCTGCAAAATCTAATCAGTAACAGTTTCCTCGCGGCCATGTTCTTTCATGCGGATGAACCGACGGAAAACTAGCAGGCCCACGGGCGCTACGAGAACCATGAGTCCAATCATGAGCCACGCCAGTTGGGGATTTCCCGGGCCTTCCTTGGGACACATCCACGCCATCACGCCCATAAAACCCAATAATGCGGTGATCAGTTTTCCTATCAATAATGGAACATAAGAAAGTGAGGCATAAGAAGCCTCTTGGCCCTTCGGGGCAATCGATGACGCGTATTCATAAACCCGCGGCGAATAGAACGCCTCGCCTACAGAAAACACGATCTGCCAGAAGGCAATCATCACATACCACGGACTGACCACGCCCACTAGCTTGAGGTAGTGGTGACCGATCACATCTCCCACCCATCCATCCGCCATTCCCTGAAAAACCGACGTCGGCATCACCATGAAAACAAATGATGCGGCGGTGACCAATCCTCCCAAGATCACCATCGAATATGCTGAATATTTTTTTGTCATGAGGCCGATGGCTGGGGCCAAAACTAGGATTAAAACTCCGTTGATTGCATTCAGACGCCCCACCGTTTCCATCGAGCCTAACTCTTTCACCGCGAATGGAGGCAGCACATAGTCCATCACATTGAAAACCACTTTTAGAAAACCAATGAGCAACAGGAAAATGAGAAGTCGATGAAATCCCTCAGTTCGGATCAATCCTCCAAACAGGACCAGCGTTTCGTGCGCCGCTTCTTTGACTGTTAGCCATGTGGCACTCACATATCCGATACCCGGATGCTTGACTTCTTCGTGTTTGATTACCAACCCATTTTCCGTCACTTCTGCGCCACGCCGGATCATGAGAATGAGCGGAATCATCAACAACTCGACTACAAGACTCACTAACAACATCACCCGGTAAACACTGAAATCACCTGAAAATATCGCAAAATCGATCGAGAACATCTTATCCGGACCCGCAGCTTTCTGAACCCCGTCGGAAACAAAATACGCCACTGTAAAACCAAAATTCATGATCGCGTAAAACACCGAAAACGCCACTGACCGTTGTTCTGCCGTGGAAAATTTCCGCAACGCGGCGACCAGCACGGGTGTGCAAAGCGCCTCACCAATCGCGAGAGGCAAAAGCCCAGCCCCCAGCGCGATGAATTGATTAGTCGTGCCCGCCATCACTAACCGCGCCAACACACAAAAACTGACGCCTAACAATAATGTCCTCCGCAAACCAAGCGCATCTGACAGAGAACCCGCAAGCAGCGTACACAAAGACATGACAATCGCCCAACAGAAGACCACTGTTAGGCCATATTTTGCCGGTATTCCAATGTCATTCACTAACCACATCACCAGCGTGAAATTCATCACCTTGTATGCCATGACGCTGAAAAATTTCAGGCCGAAGGTGAAACCCATCTCGCGGGGCGCACCGCGCAGGTTGATCATCGAAAACAAACTTACCCCGAAGATACAGGCCCCGATGACCACTCCTGGCCAGAGGCCGATCCCGAGTTTCGCTGAGGATGCCCAGCCCACTCCTGTGCTGATGAGCAGGAGCGCTAACGCTTTTAATGCCAGTGAAAACCAGCTGTTTGAGCGAGACGTTTCGGAAATCGGTGTCCGGGTCATGGTTTAAAAATCCGGTATCGGTCTCGAAAAATGAGGGCAGCGTCTTACCTCGCGTTTTCTTGCGTGAGAAACTCGGCCTCTTCTTCGTGCGAGTGGATTTGCAAGGTGACTTGCACGCCTTCTTTTTCCGCCGCGATTTTCAGCACATTGCGGATCGCCGATGCCGTGAATCCATTGCGGCCGATCAGCACCGCCACGTCCGCAGGCGCGAGAACCAGCTTGAAGCGCAGTTTCTTGGGAGCAAGCTCGGCCACTTTCAATTGCGCCTGCGCCGGATCGTCGATCAATTTGATCGCGACATACTGGAGAAAATTCCTCAATCGTTCGGTGGCGGGTTGCATGAGAAGACTATGTGCAAGAAAATCAGCCCCGGCAAGTCCGCGTTCGATGCCGCTGCTTGTCCTGCTAAAATTCATGCGTTCAAGGCAGCGACCGACCTCCGAGCGGTCCGGTTGTTTGCGTGGCTCCTGTCCCTAACTCCCCGTAGTTCCCAGAACTCTCACCCGTCATCCGCCGGACGTTTCGGAGAAACATCCCTGCCGTTGTTTTGCGCTCCAACATGCGCTTTTCGTTTCAGTCCTGCCGGTTGACAAAAGGCAATATTTACGGTTGTGTTGCCACGTGAAAACAACGATTGATTTGCCCGAGGAGCTGTTCCTAGAAACTAAAGTGTTGGCTGCGCAGCGGAAAACTACATTCCGCGAGCTGGTGATCCAAGGTTTGCAGAGCATCAAGCAGCATTCAGAACAGCAGGCTCTGGAAGATCGACGAGCCAAGGCCGTGCGGCTATTGGCGGCTCTCCAAGCGCAAAATACCGAACCAATGGTGCCACTGAAACGCGAGGAAATCTATGATCGGGGCTTGCCTTCAGCTCCTTGACGCCGCCAACTCATGTCAGCTTCACCTTTTATTGATACTAACATCCTGCTATACGCCGGATCCAACGCGATTGAGGATGCGCCAAAAAAGCGTATCGCCTGTGCGCTGATATCAGAACTAGATTTCTGCCTATCCAGTCAAGTAGTGCAAGAATATCTGTCAAACGCGCTTGGAAAGAAGGCGCTCGGGATTTCTCTAGAGCAGATTGAGAATGTCTTGGAAAGCCTCAAGGATGTGACTGTCATTCCGGTCAGCTATCCGTTAATTTTGGATGCGTGGAAACTCCGCCGTATCTATCAAGTATCTCATTGGGACGCTTCAATCATTGTCGCCGCGCACTGTCTCCGCTGTGAGATCCTTTACTCAGAGGACATGAGCCACGGCCAAGACTACGGCGGAGTGCGCATCATCAATCCATTTCTGGAAGTGTCGTCATCCTCGCCTTAGTTTCGTGATGTGGTTGGAGCGTTGCTCGGCATGTCGTTAGAATAATATATCATTTTCTAGCAAAACGAATATTCACTCCCTTGCGCGCCCATGCGGTGGTGATGTCAGTTTCCAGTTTTTCGTAGGTGCTTCCTCCCAGCAGTGGCAACAGAGCCGCCTCACCGCTCTGGCCCGCATGGAGACCTTGGAGAAATTTTGTGATGCGAGTCGCTTTTCCACCGCCTTCCATGTGGAAAAAATAATAGGTCAACAGCAAGCCCATGGCGTAATTGAAATTCGCATTCTGTCCTGAAAACGAGTCGTATGGCATCAGGAAAAATGAACGCAGATGAGGCGCGACGATTTCACTGCCGATGGCGCGTCCTTCGGTTCCGTCGATGCCGTGCGCGGTCGCGTAGGCTTTGACGACATTTCCGTGAATGTCTGGGCTGAAGTAGCCCCATGTGTAAGGGGTGCATGCGATATACTCCGCGAGGCCTTCACTGAACCATCCGTTAGAGCCTGGTGAAAAATAGCCTTTCGGTGTGAGTTGGTGCGCGAGTTCGTGGACGAGAACTTTGTTATGTCGCTTGATATCGAGGCTAAACCCAGTTCCAACATCTTTGAGTCCGAGACTTTCCATCGGCACCATTACGACGCCTCTAGTAAAAACACCGGCGCTGTTCGGTGGGCCGCCTGCACGCACGTAAGCTTGTTTGGTTCCGAATAAAAGAATATCTAACTTTCCACCGCGCTGTGATACGCCTCCGAGGGAGATGGGCAGTTCTTTGGCATACTTTCGGGTCGCTTCAAACATGACTGCGAAGTGACGCAGCGCGTCATCTGTGATGCGAGAGTCACTGGTAAATCGATAGCCAGGACTTTCGTAAATGTAGCGCCGGGTAGCAGAATCCTCCGAGATAATCTTGCACCCTACTGGACCATCTAGCCGCACCGCCTGCGGCCATGGTTTTCCGAAACTCGCCGCAACGACCTCGTTTTGTAAGGTCTTTCCGCCACCACTGAGTTGTGCCTGATCTCGATCACTCAACTCAGCGATCAGCATTGAAAACTGACGTCCGTTAGGAAGTGCAAAGATTGCTTTGTTACCATCCAGTCGGCTAAATTCCGCCTCAAAGGTTCGCCCCAGTGTATTGGTCCAGATGCGTGCGTCAGCAGGAACCGAAGCGATAAACACTATACCGGCAAGAATAATTCTAAAATTTGCCCTGACCATGAGAAATTTCTAATGATTTACTACCAGAACCACAAGGATTTAATCAGCAGTGTTGGTTCGTTAGTTAGGTGATATTCACTCCACCGTTACGCTTTTTGCTAGGTTTCTCGGTTGGTCGATTTCGCAGCCACGAATGCGGGCGACGTGATAGGAGAATAGCTGGAGCGCGACGGTTGCGGGGATGGTTGCAACTAACGGATGACAGCGCGGGATGGTGATAAAATCATCCATGCACTCGGCGGTTTCGTGATCGCCCTCGGTGACGAGGCCGAGGATGTGGGCGCCGCGAGCGCGGCATTCTTCGATGTTGCCGAGCGTTTTGTCTTTGCCAGAAATATCAAGGGCGATGGCGATGACTGGAGTTCCTTTTTCTAGCAGAGCGATTGGTCCGTGTTTCAATTCAGCGGCGTGAAAACCTTCCGCATGGATGTAGGAAATCTCCTTGAGTTTGAGTGCGCCTTCGAGCGCGACCGGATACATCGGGCCGCGACCGATGAAGAATGCGTGATCTTTTTTTGCGTAGCCTTCGGCGATTTTTTCGATGCGTGAGTTTTGCTGGATGACCTTGGCGACGAGAGTCGGAATGCTTTCGATTTCGCGTGCCAAGCGGATGCCGTCTTCGCGCGAGTAGCGTCGTCCGCGCCCGAGTTTGAGGGCCATCATGAGCAGGACCGCCACCTGACACGTGAAGGCTTTGGTGGAAGCCACTGAGATTTCTGGGCCGGCGTGCAGATAGACGCCGCGTCCGGTTTGGCGGGCGATAGTGGAGCTCACCACATTGCAGAGACTCATCACGAATGCGCCTTTTTGTTGGGCCTCGCGCACCGCTGCTAGAGTATCGGCGGTTTCTCCAGATTGGGAAATGGCGACCACTAAATCGCGGCTGCCGATGATCGGATTGCGGTAGCGGAATTCTGCGGCTTGTTCGACTTCCGCGTGAATATCTGCCAGATCCTCGAAGGCGTATTCACCCACTAATCCCGCGTGCAGCGAGGTGCCACACCCGACTAACACCACGCGGCTGAGATCGGCGAGTTCGCGTGCCGAGGTGCCCATGCCAGCTAACACGGATGTCCCAAGATTAAAATCGAGGCGTCCGCGAATCGCATTGGCGAGGGCATCTGGTTGCTCGTGGATTTCTTTGAGCATGAAATGTTCGTGTCCGCCTTTTTCTGCGGCGGCGGCGTCCATTTCTAACTGAGCGATGTCGCGGTTGACCGGAATGTTGTGCAAATCTCTGATATCGACCGAGTCCGCGGTGACGATGGCGATGTCGTTATCGTCCAGATAGATCACTTGGCGGGTGTGCGCGAGGATGGCCGCTGCATCTGAGGCGATGATGGTTTCTCCGTCGCCCACGCCGATGACAATCGGGCTGCCACGGCGGGCGGTGATGATTTTTTCCGGCTCGCGGGATGAAATGACAGCGATGCCGAAGGTGCCTTCTACCTGATGGAGAGCGTCGCAAACAGCTTGGAAAAGATCGCCTTTGTCGCAGTCTCCGATCAGGTGGGCGAGCACTTCGGTGTCGGTTTCCGAGTAGAAATGATGGCCTTTGCCTTCCAGTCGTGAGCGGATCACGCGGTAGTTTTCGATGATGCCATTGTGGACGAGAGCCACTTCACCCGTATGATCGAGATGCGGGTGGGCATTGACTTCGGTGGGCGGTCCGTGAGTGGCCCAGCGGGTGTGAGCGATGCCCATCGCGCAGCGGGAAAATTGCTCTGGAGACCACTCGGCGCGGACGAGATTGTTGAGGGTCGAGACCTTGCCTGCGGACTTGGCGACCACGATTTGGTCGTCGTAAATGATGGCGAGGCCAGCCGAGTCATAGCCGCGGTATTCGAGACGGCGCAGGCCGTTGATGAGCATGGTGGGTGCTTCTGCTTTTCCGATGTATCCGACAATTCCGCACATATTAGATTTGAGATTGAATGTCTTGTTGGACGATTTCGCCCGGGAGAGTGGTGGTGGCGGGCCAGAGTTTGCGGCCCGGATAGATTGAGGTGTTGATGCCGGTGTGGACGCCGTCGCCGAAGATCGCGCCGAGCTTGCGGCGTCCGGTGTCGAGCAACACGCCGTTGACTAACGAACGGTGATTTTTTCCGTCGTGGCGGAGGTTAGAAGTATTGGTGCCAGCACCGAGGTTGACTTTCTCGCCGAGAATCGAATCCCCGACATACGATAGGTGGCCGACGTTGGTGTTCGCGAGAATCAGGCAATTTTTGATTTCCACGGATTGTCCGATGTGACAGCCGTCGCCGATGCTGGTGTTGCCGCGGAGATAACAATTCGGGCCGATCTTGCAGTTTGTGCCGATCACCACGTTTCCCTCGATGAAAACTCCCGGCAGGACACGCGAACCGGAGCCGATTTGCAGCACTCCCTCGACGACCGCCATGGGATGCACTTCGCCTTCTATCAAACTATGACATAAGGCGGAGATATATAGTTCGTTGGCGCGGAGGAAATCCCACGGGTAGCGGATGATAAACGATGACTGTGCAGTAAAAACCAACGCCGGGGCAGGGGACTCTCCGTGCCAGGCGAGGGGCGTGGCGGATTCATCGCAGAGTGTGGTTTTGTCACTTGCTAGAAAAGCAGCCACGTCTTGCGCACTCAGCCACGCGCAGGGATCGGCCGTCAGTGAAGTTCCCGCGAGGATGATGCGTTGGTGTTCCCGCAGTGGAATGTTAGCGATGGGAAAATCCGCGATTTCTCGGGTGAGAGAAAGCGGGTGGCAGTCAGAGTTGTTGGATGGCGCGTGCATGGGATCAGCCGATTTCCTCGTGGATCGCGGCGGAGAATTTGTCCACCCATGAACGGCATTGTTTGCTCTCGCGGTGTTCTACCAGCACGCGGATTTTATTTTCCGTGCCGGAGTAGCGGATCAAATGGCGGCCATGATCGCCGAATGCGGTGGTGGCTTCGGCCATCAGTTGATTGAGCTTGGGCAACGATGCGAGCGGCGGTTTCGAAGGAATCCGGATGTTCGCGAGCTGACTGGGATATTCGTTCATCACCGTGGCGAGTTGGGCCAGGGTTGCGTTGCGGTCGCGCATCATGCGCAGCACTTGTAGCGCACTCAGAATCCCGTCGCCAGTGGTCGCGTGATCGGCAAAAATCAAGTGACCTGAGTTTTCCCCGCCAAATGAATAATCGTGTTTGCGCATCAACTCGATCACGTTGCGGTCACCCACGGCGGCGGTTTCCAGCTGGATTCCGTGCTTTTTCATCGCTTCCTTGAGGCCGAGATTGCTCATCACCGTGGCGACCAAAGTGTCATGGCGGAGTTTTCCCTGCTCTTTCAAACTGATCGCGCAGAGTGCTAGAATGCGGTCGCCACTAACCACTTGACCGTTCGCATCGGTGAAAATCACGCGATCGGCGTCGCCATCGAACGAGATCCCGAGGTCGGCGTTGTGACGGCGGACCAATTCTCCGGCGTGTTCCGGATGAAGCGCGCCGCAATCGTGATTGATGTTGAGGCCGTCGGGTTGCACGCCCGCGGTGAACACTTCTGCACCGAGTTCTTTGAAAATAAGCGGCGCGATGAAATAGGCGGCGCCGTGACCGCAATCGACCACAATTTTCAGACCGTGCAACGGGACGTTGTCCGCCGTTTGTTTGGCAAACTCGATGTAGCGGCCACGCGCGTCATCGATCCGGTGGGCTTTGCCAATCTGGCGGGGCGGCAGCGGCGCGGCTTCCGGCTCGAGGCCCAAAATGTGGCGTTCGATTAGATTTTCAAGCTCGTCGTTGAGCTTGTAGCCATCTGGCCCGAAGATTTTCAGGCCGTTATCCTCGTAGGGATTGTGCGAGGCGGTGATCATGATTCCCGCGGCTGCGCCCATGGATTTGGTGAGGTGGGCGACCGCCGGAGTTGGCAGCGGGCCGACCATGAAAACATCCATGCCCATCGATACCAAGCCGCTAGCGAGTGCCGTTTCCAGCATGTAGCCAGAAATCCGGGTGTCTTTTCCCACCAGCACGCGGTTGCGACTGGGGCCGGAGGAACGCAGCACATTGGCCACGGCTTTGCCCATCCGCAGGGCGACTTCTGCCGTGATCGGGAATTCATTCACTCGACCGCGAATGCCGTCGGTTCCAAAAAGTTTTGTGGTCATGGTTAGTAATAATAGTTCGAAAAAGCACGAACGACTCAAAGTTGAAATCGTCAATAGACGTAAGCAGAAAATTCCGTCAACTGGACGGAATCGCTCTCCGAAAGCATATTCGGAATCACGGTGGGGAACAAAAAAGGACGTGCGATGTATGCCCCGCATTTCCGCGTGGATCAAGCGGTATTTTGGATTCCGAGAACCGCGCGGTGGATGCGGCCTGGGGTTTTTTTCAGGAAATGGCGGGCGAGGGTTTCAAATTGCTCGGAAAGGTCGGTGAGATGGATTTCGAGTTTTCCTTCGTTTTCACCGCTTGCTAGAAGATTCAGCCGGCTCAATTCCTGCCGCAGGTGTTCGGCGCAGGTAGTGGCAGAATCCACTAGCCTGACTTCGGGCGGCAGGATTTTCCGTAAAGTCGGGATGAGCAGCGGGTAGTGAGTGCAGGCCAGCATCAGCGTGTCGATTCCCTTTTCCATCAGCGGATCGAGATAGGTTCTGAGGATCGACTCGGTGGCGGGATGGTCGAGCCAGTTTTCCTCGACCAAAGGAACTAGCAGCGGGGTGGCTTGGCCGTAGATCATCAATCCGGTCCGCCTCAATGCCAGCGCGTGTTGATAGGCGTGTGAGCGGATCGTGCCGTGGGTGGCGATGATGCCGATGCGTTCAGCATTTGGATTGGCAAGCGCGGCCTCCACCCCAGCCTCGATCACGCCCAGAATCGGCACGCGGTATTGCTCGCGCAAACTCGGCAGCGCGTGGGCGGTGGCAGTATTGCAAGCGACCACGATCGCCTTCACTCCGTGAGAAATCAGAAACCGCGTGTCTTCATCGGCGAATTGGCGGATCGTTTCCGGGCTTTTCGAGCCGTATGGCAACCGCGCCGTGTCACCGAGATACAAAATATCCTCGTTAGGCAGCAATTCCTGCACCGCTCGCACGACAGTCAAGCCGCCAACGCCCGAATCGAAAAATCCCAGTGGTCCTGTCTTCACGGGCGGCATTGTGCGCGTTTGGCGATTTCCCGCAAGCGTGAGCGTGATGAAGCTGAGAAAATCGCACTACGAGACCTGATTGCGGCCATTGTGAATGTTAGATCCAGTAAACCTCACATTTATCGCCATGGGAGTGCTAAATCCCACCGTGGCGGCGGTTTTCAACCGCCAAGCCCTTGATCAACCCACACTGTCGTGCATCAAAACCTGTGAAAACATGGCCCGTGCGTCTCGCACCGACCACATGCTCCCGTGCAAAGCAACGGGAGGGACCGCTCTCCGAGCGGTCCGGCAGAGTGCGGGTGAGAGTTGTTGGAACTGCGGTTCGTTAGGATCAGACAGCCTCGCGGCTAACCGGACTGCCCGGAGGCCAATCTCATGCCTCATGCAAGTCCTTCACCAACACGCGGCTTAGCTTTTTCGTCACGCGCCACTACCTGTTTTTGTCAGATTATCAACTTGGCAACTCCTCCATGGCGGCCTAAAAAACCTCTCATGAACCGATTCCGCAGAGATGTATCATTTCAAGTTATATTATCGCTTGTTCAAAGCCAGTCGCTACATGCAAAAAATGTTCAACCCATTCGAATCCAACCATGATCGAAGTTCCACTTGCGCGCATCCCTGAGCAGCCCGGTGCCGTAATTCCGCACGCCGGAATCTGCGAGGGGGGCGTCAGGCAACTGACGTCCCTACCTTAATCGCCAAAGAAACTTAATCCCAAATGTCCTGCCTAGCCAAGAAGCGCTCCGACGCTCAGAAGTTGCTTGCCACGTTGTTTGGTGATACTCGCCGCGTGTTGCTGATTCACTATGCATGCGAAGATTTTGCGAACCGTCCCGACGGCAGCAGTGCCCGCGTAACTTCAATCGCTGTTCGTCATCTCGACAGTGCCGTGACACAATCCTTTTCCGTTCACCTTTCAGCAGAGCTACTGAAGGTGCCATATCCCGAAATCAAGAATCGGTATGACGAGTTAGAGTCGCACATGCTGCAAGTTTTTAACGATTTTGTTACCAAGCATTTGAGTTTTACTTGGGTCCACTGGAACATGCGTGACAGCAACTACGGATTTCCGGCCATTTATCATCGATGCCGATTATATGGCATCCAACCCAGTGAGATATCGCCTACTTCATTGGTGGATTTGGCCCGATGCCTCGTTGACATCTTCGGGGTAGGCTACATTGGCCACCCGCGACTCCCAAAGTTGATGGAGAAGAACAATATTTCGGATCTTGGTTTTATGGCCGGAGACGCAGAACCCAAAGCCTTTGACGGAGGCGACTATGTCGGAGTCCATCGTTCCACACTTCGGAAAGTCGACAATTTTGAATCAATTCTCACTCGCGCACATGCGGGAACCCTGAAGACAAATTATCGATGGCGTGACATTTATGGGAAGTCTCCCAAAGATATTGTGATGTTTCTCAAAGAGCACTGGGTGTATACGCTGATTAGCATGGCGATGCTGGTAGTGGGTATCACGAAGCTGTTTTTATCCATAAGTAGGCCCTAGCTCAAAATGACAACCAAGTCGAATCGGGTCCCCGGGAGTGATTAGTTCACGGGTCCCACACCACCTTGCGTACGGCTTTGACTTCGTCCATGCGGTTAGGCTTCGCAGTTTTTCCAAGCCGCAATAGCGGCCACGGCATTCATGTCCGGCACTCCTTGTTCCTCTAACCAACGATTGTTGAGCGCGAATCGCACGATCTCATTCTGGCTCATCCGCCGTAGCCTATGGCTATGGCGGGACAAACCGCCAAGTGCAAAAATATGTGCCAAACGTTTAACCGTCTGGTTCAGGATATCTAATCTTGAGTCACTGGCAGCGCCGACATTACCATGGTACGGATTCTAGCAATTTCCTCATTGTCATAGGATTGTTTGCCTTCGAAGGCCCACACCGTGCCCGGCCATGCGGGATCACCGGCCGAGCGCCCGACAAGATGAATGTGCATTTGCCGGACTTGATTGCCGATGCAGGCGACGTTGAGTTTCTCCGGGCGGAAGTGTTCGGAGATAAAAATCGAAACGAGACGCACTGCTTCCATCACCTCCGCGTAAAATGCCGCATCAAGTTGGTGCAGATCCTCAATCCCCTGCTCCACTTCTGGAACTAATAAAAACCACGGGAAAACTGCATTGTTTTTCAACATCAAGCGACATCCGCGAATGCGACCAAAGTCGAATCCGCCCTCGGCAAGTTTTGGATGCAGAGAAAATGACATCTCCGAGACGAATGATCAGGACTTTTTCACTAGCAGGCTCGTGCCAGTCATTTCTATCGGCTTGGGCACGCCTAACATTTCGAGCAAAGTCGGGGCCACATCAGCGAGGATGCCGTCCTTGACTCGATAGTTTGCAGCATCTTCAGCCACATAGAAGATATGCACTAGATTAGTAGTATGAGCAGTGTTAGGTGAGCCGTCCGGGTTGCGCATGTATTCGCAGTTGCCGTGGTCTGCGGTGACGAGCAGCTTGCCACCGAGGCGCAGCGTTTCCTCGACCACTGCCTTGACACCAGCGTCGATGGTTTCCACCGCTTTGATCGCCGCCTCCACCACGCCAGTGTGTCCGACCATGTCGGGATTGGCGAAATTCAGGATCACCATGTCATAGTCCTTGAGCTTGGAAACCACAGTCTCCGTGACCTGCGGAGCGCTCATTTCCGGTTTGAAATCATACGTCGGCACATCCTTGGGAGACGGAATGATCACGCGGTCCTCGCCTGCGTTTGCGCGCTCTTCACCGCCATTGAAGAAATAGGTAACGTGCGGATATTTTTCAGTTTCAGCGATGCGCATCTGGTTCTTGCCCGCTGCGGCAACGGCTTGACCTAACACCATGTCTAGTTTGTCCGAGGCAAACACGGCAGGGCATGTGTAGGTTTCATCATACTCAGTGAGAGTATAATAATGGGTCACCGGAGTCACCACGCGGTCAAAACCGCTGAAGTCCGGCTTGAGGAATGGATCGGAAATTTCGCGGGCACGGTCGGCGCGGAAGTTGAAGAAAAGAATCACGTCGCCATCCCTAACACGCTGGGTGTTGGCTTCGGAGAAAACCATCGCAGGCATGAACTCGTCGGTTTTGTCTTGGCGATAATAATCGGCCACTGCCTCGCTAGCTAACACATCGCGCTTCTCGCCGATGCCGCGCACGATGGCGTCCCACGCGAGTTTCACGCGCTCCCAGCGTTTATCGCGGTCCATGGCGAAGTATCGGCCGATCACGGTAGCGATGCGAGCGCCGCATTTGGCTGCCTCATCTTCGACTTTTGCGAGATATGCTTCACCGCCGGTGGGTGAAGTGTCACGACCATCGGTGATGGCGTGAATCATGATATCAGAAACGCCGGCTTGTTTTGCCAGTTTCACCATCGCGATGAGTTGGTCTTGGTGGCTGTGAACGCCGCCATCTGAGACCAGCCCGATGAAATGCAGGCGGGAGGACTTTGCTTTTTCTAGCAGATCAACGAACACCGGATTGGTGGCGAGAGTCCCCTCTTCGATGGCCTTGTTGATGCGAGTGAGGTCCTGATAGACAATGCGTCCCGCACCGAGATTGAGGTGCCCGACTTCCGAATTGCCCATCTGTCCCGGCGGCAGACCCACATCGAGCCCGGAAGCGCTAAGAAATCCCTTGGGATACTTTTCAAACATCACTTCGTGGAAAGGTGTTTTAGCAAGCAGCACGGCATTGCCGTCCTTGTGTGCTGTTTCGATTCCCCCGGGGTTCACACCCCAGCCGTCGCGAATGATGAGTACTACTGGTTTTTTTGCCATGACGAGCGTCGTGTAACCGCCCGGCCGACCCTAGGCAAGTCTGGAGAGCGTCGCTACCCTCATTGACTCGGCCTCTTTAGCGAGGGCGTGAATAGTGAACGACAGCATAACCCCATGAGCGCTAACTTAGGACGGTAAGGCCCGGCATAGTGGCTCTTGATTACCGTATCGT
>ENA-OFCF01000738-OFCF01000738.1-metagenomes-genome-assembly--contig:-NODE-738-length-13911-cov-9.111793_pt1 | contig 13911 bp, 9 predicted proteins | sample MGYA00153387_OFCF01 | MGnify analysis MGYA00153387
AGGTCTTTCACCTGATAAGAAGCGCCTTGCTTTGCTCGGCGCACAACACTGAGTTATGAATGTTTCAGCCGAGCCCCGAGTGCGATGTGCGTGGAGTAACGATAGCTTGGCTTATCTCCGTTCACAGATGCATGAACTGATCAAAAATGACATCGGGTCAAGACTGCGTTTGCTCATTCCTTTTCCTCAACCGCCGTGCCGTCTTTCACCACATCCGGCGGGTGGACGAGGACGCTTTGTCCGGCTTCTAGACCAGAAAGAATTTCGGTAAAACGCCCGTCGCTGTGTCCTGCGGTGACGGCGGTAAGGCGGGCTTTGCCGTTTTGATAGAGATAGGATTTCCACGCATCGCCCTCGCGGAAAAGCGCCCCGGATGGGATCACTAACACGTCGTCCGAGTGCCAGACGCCGACGCGCACTTCCACGCGATAGCGATCGCCTAACAACTTTGCAGCTTCTGGCGGATCCACCAGATCGCTGAGCACGATGACGCGTTGTTCTTCCACTCCGAGGGCGGAGATTTTGGTGAAAGCTGCGGGTTCTACCCGACGCACACGCCCTTTGAGTGGCAGCTCGCCGCCCCATTGTTCGATCTCCACCGAGTCGCCCGGCCGAATGCTCACTGCATCGCGCGAGAGGATTTCTGCCTCGATCTCGATGTCGGCGGGATCGCCAACTTCGAGAATAGGCGTGCCAGAATTGAGCGTCGTTTCGCTTTCTTGGAAGACATTGAGGACTCTACCAGAAACCGGCGATTTGATTTCGATGCGATCATTTGGCGATTTAGATTCCGGACGAGCGAGCGCGGCGTTTGCCTGTGCGAGCTCGTAATCGATGACCTGCATGGAAAACTCCGCTGCTCTAACTTCGGCAGATTTGATCGAGACTTGCGATTCTGCTAGATCTCGGTCCGCCTGGGAAAGAGTGCCTGCGGCTTTTAAGTTTCTCGTCCGTTGGCGGTTAGACTCGGCGAGTTCCAGCGCGGATCGCAGCGCCACTAGGCTTTCCGCCGCTTGTTTTCGCGAGGCTTCGCGCATGGAAACCACCGCCTCGGCCTGCAAGCGGGCGCGCGGATCGATCAGCGATGGAATGATCGGCTCGATGCTTGTTAGCAACGTTTGGCCTGCCACCACTGGATCACCGGGTTTGAGCGGCACGCGGCGCATTCTGCCAGTTACCGGGCTGGCCACCACGTAACGATTTCGCACACGCGTTTTCCCCTCCTCGGAAACGCGAACGGTGAGCGGCGCACGCGCGATCACTCCGGTTTCGATCAGGATCGGCTTGGGCCATAGTCCCCACACCACCAATGCGAACAGCAAGAGTCCGCTAAGCCATGTAACCAAGCGCCGCAAAATGTGTTTCCTGCCGGGATCGCGTTTGGTATCCCACGGTGCCTTGGCGGTGCTTTCTGATGAATCCTGATTGCTCATGAAGTTTCCGCACGAACCATGCCGCATAATGGTCGGACTTGCAAACCACCAACTTTGGCTGCTGTGGTGGACTTCTAATATTTCACGCGCTCAAGGCGAATCAGCATGCAGTCGCTGAATATGCCAAAACCGCTCAAGCTAACCGATAGAAGCAGGTTTTCCCAAAACAGTATTCACACGGCCAGCGATCAGCTCAGCCAGTTGAGATTCGCCTTCATCACGCAGAAATTCACAGTAGTTTGAGGCTACGGCTTCGAGATCATTCAGGTAATCTGGACCCAGTGCCTCAAACCCCGCGAGAGCTTTTTCGAAATACCGGCGTGCCCACGAACGATCGCCGGTATTGAGCAGAGCGAGCGCGAGATTGTTGTGAGATTGCGCAGTGTCCGGGTGTTCTTCACCCAATAATTTCCGACGGGTTTCGAGTGCGATCATGTGCATTTCCCGCGCCTGTTCGTGAAATCCGGCAGCTTGATAGAGCGCACCTAGATTGCTAGAAACTGTGGCGGTTTGTTCGTTTTCCTGCCCGAACTGCGAGTGCATGATTTCCAAGGCGCGGAGGAATTGAGTCTCCGCCTCATCAAGTTTGCCAGTCGCTTTGTAAAGAAAACCAAGGTTGTTAGAAATTGCAGCGATGTCGAGGACCAGCCGTGGCTCGTGACGCTCAAAAAACTCAATGGCCGTGAGCCAATGCTCAACCGCTCTGTCGCTACGGCCCAGGCTGTCGCAGGCAGCACCGAGGCCGGCGTAGAGGCGACCGATCTGCGCAAAACGATCCGGGCGATCTTGCAATTGATCGATGGCCTGACGGTAGTCGTCTCGGGCCAGTTCGAAGTTTGAGAGGCCGCGGTGGATGTCACCACGAACTTCGAGGGAAGAGGCAAATGCGTCGATGTTAGCAAGGTTTGGATCGAGAGCTTGCTGGGATTTTTCCACAACGGCGGTTGCGGCATGTAAAGCTTCGTTCAAATTGCCTGAAGCGCGCAGAGTTTCCACACGGTCCTGAAGAATACCGATGACAGTCGCAGTGGGTGAATCCATAGGTTTTTGGGATGAGTTATGTGTTTACCATGAATGATTTTTTGGTCCTTGCTAGCGTAAATCTCGATTTGTACTGAGTCTTTCGCATAATTCCTTGCGCGAGGTTGGCAAGGCACCCAGCGCACTGATGAGTGAGACGTCCGCTTGTCGCTGTCGGTGAGAGATGCCCAATAGAGTGGCGAGTTCATGTTCAAAATGTTGGAGCGCCCTCATGCTTGGCCCGGCGGAGTCGATGTGATCGAGCGCGCGAACAAGAAGATCATGCAGAGCGGGATCTGGGTAATCCGGCTCAACCGCCGCTTCGAGGAGTTGACCGCAATAAGCTGCGAGCAAAGTCGCATTGTAATTTTTCCGCAAGCCTTCCCGCCATTTTTGGATAGAGACTTCCCGCAACGAGTGCAACTCACCTTTCCGAGCGTGTTGACAGGAAATTTCACAGGTGAAAAACAAATCGAGTCTGCCCGCGAATGCGCTGCTAGGCCGTCGTGCTCCCTTGGCCACCGTCTTGATCAGTCCATAGTCGTCCGTGAACCAATGCACGATCAAACTAGTATCCGTCAATCGGGTCATGCGGATGATGGTGGCACGCGTCGATTGCACCCGCTGGTTTTCACCCAATCCATTCCAACTGGCGATGAAAATCCGGCGGAAAAACGCGCTTGGGTTGGAAGTTTGATCACTACGGAATCCCGTAAAATCCATCCACACACCCTTAATCTAACAATGCCCGCACCATCGCGGCATCAAGCTTGGTGGAAATATCGGCGTCGGCTAACAATCCGGCGGCGAGTTTGGCCTTCTCCTGTTGGAGTTGGTGGATGCGTTGCTCGACAGTGTCTTGACACAGTAACTTGTGAACGAAGACCGGCTTGTCCTGGCCAATGCGGTAGGCGCGGTCGGTCGCTTGGGCCTCAGCGGCGGGATTCCACCACGGGTCGTAGTGGATCACCGTGTCGGCGGCAGTTAGATTGAGGCCGGTGCCGCCAGCTTTGAGCGAAATGAGAAACAGCGGGATTTTCCCAGTCTGGAAATCCTCGACGAGTTTGCCGCGGTCTTTCGAGGCTCCGGTGAGTTTGAGGTAGGCGATTTTTTCGCGGACCAAATGGGCTTCGATCAAGGCGAGCATCGATGTGAATTGCGAGAAAATCAAAATGCGGCGGCCTTCTTCGATCAGCACGGCAAGCAAGTCAGTTAGGAAATCGAGCTTTGCCGACTCGTGGATCGTGTTAGCGAATTCATCTGGCAAAAGACGCGGGTCGCAACAGATCTGGCGGAGCTTGAGCAAGGCATCGAGGAAGACAATTTGGAACTGCTCCATGCCGCGTGCGGCGATAGCATCGCGGACGCGTTTGTTCATGGTGGCGCGCACGGTTTCGTAGAGATCTTTCTGAGCGGTGTGGAGTTCTATCAGGTGAACGAGTTCAGTTTTCGGTGGCAGTTCCTTGGCGACTTGATCTTTGGTGCGGCGCAGGATGAGCGGCGCGACGCGCTGTTTTAACAACTCGTTGCGATCCATATCGCCATCTTTTTCGATCGGCTTGCGGAAACGGGTGTTGAAGATCTCCTCGCTGCCGAGGAATCCCGGCACCAGAAATTTCATTAAACTCCATAACTCGCCGAGGTGGTTCTCGACTGGTGTTCCTGATAGACACAAACGATGTCGCGCATTGAGCTTGCAAGCGGCTTGCGCAACTTGTGAGCGCGGGTTCTTGATGTTTTGCGCTTCATCGAGCACGACAATGTGGTACGAGAAACCTCGTAGTTTTTCGATGTCGCGGTGCAACAACGCGAAGGAAGTGAGCACCACATCCGCGTGGGGAATCGAGCGATGGTATTTGCGCCGCTCTGGGCCATTGAGGACAAGCACTCGAAGCTCGGGCGTGAATTTGAGTGCTTCCGCCCGCCAGTTAGGAACTACGGAAGTAGGAGCAATCACCAACGTGGGCAAATTTTGTGAATGACCGGATTGTTTTTCTGCCAGAATGTGAGCCAGAGTTTGCAAGGTTTTGCCGAGGCCCATGTCATCGGCGAGGATTCCGTGCAAACCGTGGCGGGCGAGAAACTGCATCCAGTGGAAACCTGCTAGTTGATAGTCGCGCAAGCTGGCACGCAAGCCGACAGGCACGGGAATTTCTTCGATGCCGGAAAAATCATTGAGCTTGGCGGCCAATTCAGCGAGATCCGGCGGGGTTTCGAGGCCCAGCCCTTCAAGCCCCGCGAGCGACGCAGCGTCTAACGCATGTAGGCGGGTTTTATCAGGAAACTTCGGATCGATCAGCGATGCGAGATGATGGAGAATTCTACGCACTCGGCCAATCGGCAGGCGCAGTGCATCGCCATCTGGCAGAGGCGCGTAAATGAATCCAAGGTCTGGCCGATCCAGAGTTTCTTCGAGAAAATCATTTTCCAACAAGCCTGCTAGAATCGGCAGTAAATCGTAACGTGCGCCGCCAACATCGAAGCCCACCGAGAGACTGAACCAACCTCCATCAAGCGGCGTGAGTTGGCTTTCCCACTGTGATGGATCGGCATCAAATACGCGGTGACCGACGTTGTCATCCACCGTCACGCGCCAGCCTTGAGATTCTAACCGCGCCACCATTTCACCACGGAATTGGTGCCAGAAAGCATCCACCGAAACTCGGCTCGGATCAGGAAACCAACGGTCGCGCGGAGCTGCTTTTTTTGCCTCGCGAGATTTTAGGTTGAGCAAAAATCGCCACGCGGAATTCGATTGCAACGAGGAAAGCCCAGTGTCGGCGAGTTGATAAGCCGCAGCATTTTCGGCGGCTTGTCGGTGTTCTAGCAGCACATGTTTTCCGTCTGGCAGAATGATGCGGCTCAGCCAGTCTGGCATCGAAGCTCGGAGCGGACTACGATGTCCATCGTAACAAACCGTGGCCTCGGCGGCGATCCACGCGTCGGTATCCGGCTGGCCGAGCGATTGCAGCAGCAGGCGCGACATGCGATCCACCGACTCGCGGGTGACGTGCAGTTCAAATACAGGCTCCGGAGAAATCCGCGGAAGATTCGGCGGCGCGGCTGTCACCTGTGGTTTGGCGACGGCTTCCGCCACCACCTCCGCCACATGGCGGCCTGCCAATCTTGATAGATCGCGTTCTTTTTCTGCTTTCATCAAAAGCGCGGCGGCATGATGACAAAATCCACCGACTTCACAGGAGCAGAAAGTTTCGAAATCCCAGTCGTCGCCAGCTTGCCAAAAATCCACGCCGACTTCTTCATGGTTTACGTTTCCTAACAAAGAGAAAGAACCGGGAGCCGATTCTTCTAACTTAAGATCTTTTGCTTTCGAGATAAACGATTGCGCGGCTGCTAGAATCTCGTCGTCAAAACGCGACTTCCAGCGTGAGTCGCGGAAGAAGGTGGAGGGTTCGGTGGCGGCGGACACGGGATGACGTTTTACTGGGCTTGGCGGTTAGAAACCGCCGCCACGCAGGAATCACGATTGCGTCGAGGGCGTGCAAAGTTCCACCACGATGCCATCTCGGTCGCGCACGAAGGCGACCATTTGTCCCCATGGCTTGGTCACCGGACCCGCCACGGCGGTGGCGCCAGCGGCGAGAGCGCGTTCATACGCGGCAGGCACGTCCTTGGTGATAAAGGCGATCTCAAATCCTGCGGGCGGTTTGGACAGGTTGTTTTCCTGAAATCCGCATGGCAAGTTGGATTTCGCCAAGCCGTTCGCGGCGAAGGAAAGCGTGGTTGCCCCGGTGTCCATCTCCGCATACATCCCGGCCTCGTGGACAAACCGCCGCCCTAAACCGAAGGCGTCTTCGTAAAATGCGACCGAGCGCGGGACGTCTTTCACATACAAAATCGTGTAACCGAGTTTCATGGCTGGAGAAGTAACAAATGCTCACCCGCATACACAAGCAGTAAGCCGGAAAGAAAATCCTGCGAAATCAACACTTTGAAGTTCGAATCGTGAAATTTTCCAGATTTCGCTGAAAACTCCCAATCTTTGGGTGGTCGCACCGGAGCAAAACCAAAATTTACGGAGAAATCTTGAATTTTCGTTTGCCAGAAGTGAGAAAATCATTCAACTTCCGACCGCAACAGGCATTTTTATGAGCACAGAAAAACTAGACGGCGCACAAGCACTCATCAAGACCCTTGATGATATGAGCATTGAATACATCTTCGGCTACTCCGGTGGCGCGGCGATTCCGATTTTCGATGCCTTGGAAACAGTCAAAACCAAGATGAAATTCATTTTGGTCCGCCACGAGCAAGGCGCCGTCCACATGGCGGATGGCTACGCCCGCGCGACTGGCCGCCCGGCTGCGGTGCTGGTGACCTCCGGCCCGGGTGCGGGAAATACCGTGACGGGATTGATGACTGCGATGATGGACTCGGTGCCGATGTTGGTGATCTGCGGCCAGACGGTGTCTTGGATGTTAGGCAAGGACGCGTTTCAAGAAGCTGATATTTTCGGCATCACAATTCCGGTGGTGAAGCACAACTATCTGGTGAAGGACACCAACTCACTGCCGCGCATCGCTCGCGAAGCCTATCACATCGCCACCACGGGCCGCCCCGGCCCAGTGCTGATCGACGTACCAAAAAACATTTCCCAAGGGCCATTCAGCGGAGATTTGCACGCCACCTTCGATCTTCCCGGATATCACCCGGAAAGCAGTTTGCAAATCTGTGAGAAATCCGCGAAACAAGCAGCGGATTTGCTCTCGAAAGCAAAACGCCCAGTGATTCTAGCAGGCCAAGGCTGCATGATTGCTCGCGCCGACAGGGAGTTGCTAGAACTTGCGGAAAAACTCCAGATTCCGGTGACGACTACTCTGCTAGGTAAAGGCGTGTTTCCAGAAACTCACAAGCTATCGCTCGGAATGCTCGGAATGCACGGCACCGCTTACGCAAACAAAGCAATGGTCGAGTGCGATCTGTTACTCAATATCGGCTCGCGTTTTGATGACCGCATCATCGGCCAAGCGGATAAATTCTGCAAGGACGCCGACATTATCCACATCGATATCGACCCCGCTGAAATGGGCAAGATGGTGATCGCCCAAGTCGAAATCATCGGCGATGCCAAAGCCGCGCTCAGCGCGATCCTGCCGAACGCTCGCGCAAATGGCACCAGCGAATGGTTAGCAAAACTCGATGGCTACAAGAAAAAGTATCCGCTCAGTTACAAAAAACAAGGTGGACTCCGCATGCAGCAGGTGATCGATGAACTCTATCAACTCACCGGAGGCAAGGCGATTGTCTCCACTGATGTGGGCCAGCACCAAATGTGGTCGGCGCAGTTTTACAAGAATGATAAGTCATATCATTGGCTATCATCCGGCGGCGCGGGCACGATGGGATTCGGCTTTCCTGCGGCCATCGGCGCGCAATTCGCCTGCCCTGATAGTTTGGTGATTTCGATCTCCGGTGACGGCGGATTCCAGATGACTTTGTTCGAACTCGCCACCGCTGCGATACACAAGCTGCCTATCAAAATCGTGGTGCTCAATAACCACTACCTCGGCATGGTGCGTCAGTGGCAGGAGTTGTTTTATGAAGACCGGACTTCTGGCGTGGACCTCGTCGGCAATCCAGATTTCTGCAAACTCGCGGGTGCATACGGCATTCCGTCCGTACACATCAAGCGCCCCGCAGACGTCACAAGAATGTTAGAAAAAGCGCTGGCTTACAACGACGGCCCGATTTTGATCCACGCCGAGTGTGTGAAAACCGACAACGTGTTTCCGATGATCCCCGCAGGCGCGGCACTCGAAGACATGATCACCGAAGCACCGAAACATCGCATGGCAAAACCCGTTGGTTCCACGTGATTTGTCTATCTGAAATATCAAACCTCAATTTCTAGCAGCCATGCCCCATAACATCATGACCACCGAAACTCCGAATCCCGCACCGGTGATTCCACTTGGACCCACGCACACGCTTTCGATCCTCGTCAACAACCAACCCGGCGTGTTGATGCGCATCTGTCAGGTTTTCTCACGCCGTGGATTCAACATCGACTCGCTCGTCGTTTCCGAAGGCCGCAATGCAAACTTCTCGCGCATGACCATCGGCATCTCGGGCGATCCAGAAGGACTCAACCAGATCATCATGCAGGTCGGCAAACTCATCGATGTGATCCATTGCTCAGAGCACACCTCGGAAAACTCGGTGACCAAGGAAATGATTCTAATCAAAATCCAGTGCTCACCCGAAGAGCGCTCGATGGCCTTGCAAATCGCCGAGCATTTTTCTGGCAAAACGGTGGACCTAACACCTAACTCGATGATTGTCATGATCACCGGCGACAGTCCGAAAGTGGACGCGGCAATCACGATGTTCTCACAGTTTAACATCATCGAAACCGTGCGCACCGGCAAGGTGGTCATGGCGCGCGGCGAGCAACCGACTTGAGGCGGGATGAATGTCCGAATTTTCGGAAAATTGGAATTACCCACGCGAACTCCCGGTCGTTGAACATCGTGAGGAAATCCTGAGTGCCCTGAAAGCCCATCAGGTGATCGTGGTGGTGAGCGACACGGGATCGGGAAAAACCACGCAGTTGCCTAAAATGGTGGCGGAAGCTATGGGGCCGTTAGGTGGTCGCATCGGCTGCACTCAACCACGGCGAATCGCTGCTGCTAGCGTGGCAAAACGTGTGGCCGAAGAACTCCAAGTGCCACTCGGCGGCTATGTCGGCTATCAGGTTCGTTTTGAGGACAAGACTTCGCGCGACACTCGCATCAAGTTCATGACCGACGGCATTTTGCTGGCGGAAACACAGGGCGATCCTCAACTCCGCCAATACCAAGTGCTGATCCTCGATGAAGCACACGAGCGCTCGCTCAACATCGATTTCTTGCTTGGCTACTTGAAGCGATTGTTAGTCAAACGTCGCGATCTCAAGTTAGTGATATCTTCGGCCACGCTCGATGCTGGATCGTTCGCCGCGTTTTTTGAAACGAACGGAAATCCCGCGCCTGTGATCGAAGCGCCGGGGCGGATGTTTCCGGTGGCAGAATTTTTTCTACCGCCGATGGAAGACGAGGATCTGCCGCAACATGTTGCGCGTGCTGTTGATTGGTTAGGAAACGTGGAGCCATACGGCGATGTGTTGGTTTTCCTGCCGGGCGAGCGTGAAATCCGCGAGTGCGCCGATGCGCTGGAAGGTTGGCGATTTCCTAACACCGAAGTGCTGCCTTTGTTCGCGCGCCTTGGTCTAGCGGACCAGCAACGCGTGTTCAATCCAGGCAATCTGCGGAGGCTGATTCTTGCGACCAACGTGGCCGAAACATCTCTAACGATTCCACGCATTTCCTGCGTGATCGATTCCGGCATCGCCCGTGTAAATCGCTGGAGCCCGGGAAAAGGGGTGCAGCGCCTGCAAATCGAACCCGTTAGCCAAGCGAGCGCGCGCCAACGCAAGGGCCGTTGCGGCCGTGTGCGTGATGGCGTTTGCCTGCGGCTTTACGATGAATCCGAACTCGAGGATCGCCCAGCATTCACCGATCCTGAAATCCGCCGCAGCTCTCTAGCAGGCGTGATATTGCGGATGAAGTCGCTGAGCCTACCAGAAATTGACGACTTTCCATTTCTCGATCCACCATCGCCCAAAGCGATCGCAGAAGGCTACCGCACGTTGCGTGAAGTGGACGCGTTAGATCGCGACAAAAAACTCACCGAGTATGGCCATCGCATGGCGCGCTTGCCAGTGGACCCGCGGCTCGGCCGTATGCTGATAGAGGCTGCGAAGGAAAAATGCATCGCGGAAATGCTGCCGATCATCGCGGCACTAGAATCTAACGATCCGCGCGAACGACCGGCGGAAAAAACGCGCGAGGCGGATGCCGCGCACTCGCGTTGGAAAGATGCCGAGAGCGATTTCATCAGCATCCTCAGACTGTGGCGTGAGTTAGGGAAATTCCGCGACGAACGAGGGAATTGGAAACGCAACGCATTGCGAAAATTCTGCGCACCCGCATTTCTCAATGCGCGGCGTGTCATCGAGTGGGCGAATGTGGCAGACGAGTTAGAAGATTTGTTGCATCGCGAGTGGGATCTTCCGCGGAGAAAATTTGGCAAGAAAGAGGAAACTTCATTTCCCTACGCCGCGATTCATCGATCATTGTTAGCGGGCGCGCCTCGGCAATTTGGCTTGTGGGATCGCGAGAGCAAATCTTACCGCAGCGCATCCGGCGGATTTTTTGCGGTGTTCCCCGGCTCGGGTTTGTTTGCGCTGCCCAAACGATTCGAATGGGTGGTGGCAATGGAGTTGGTAGAAACCTCGCGACTGTGGGCAAGGCGAGTGGCACGCATCGATCCGGAATGGATCGAGCAAGTCGCACCTCACCTTTGTCGCAGCCGCTACGGCGAAGCGCACTGGGATGAAGTTCAGGGCGCAGTTTATGGCAAGGAAACCGTGATCTGCGGTGGCTTGTTAGTAATCGTCGGCAGACGGGTGCATTATGGCCGCGTGGATCCAAAAGTAGCGCACGCGGTTTTTCTGCGTGAAGGATTGTTAGGTGGAGGAATGCGCAAGCGCGGAAACTTCGTCGAGCATTTGGAGAACATGCGCGAGGCGATCAGCGAGATCGAACAGAAGCTCAGAAGGCCCGGCGGATTGTGGAGCGAGGATGCGATTCTGCGTTTCCTCGAACGCACCATCCCGCAGGACATTCACACGGCTTCTGCCTATCATCAATGGATCGCGCAGCATGAAGACTCACTGATGCTCGGCCTCACCGATGTGCTAGATGAAGATGTCGGAATGTTAGGTTTAGAAGGATTTCCGGATACTTTGCATCATGACGGTGAAGACTATCCGATGTATTACCACACAGCTCCCGGAGAGCGCGATGATGGCGTTACGCTCGGGCTGCATGTCGATCAACTGCCGGGACTTCCCGCGTGGCTGCCGGGCTGGGGAGTCGATGGAAACCTGCGCGATCGCGCGGAAATTCTGCTGCGATCATTGCCGAAAGATTACCGGCGTGCCTGCCAGCCGATCGGCCCGGTGGCGGAAAGTTTCGCGGATTTGTGGTGTTATGCGCCGAAAGATCGATCCATTTTCCAGGCTCTATCAGATCACGTGAAACAACAAACTGGCGCGGTGATTCCAGCGGATGAATACGATGCCAGCAAGTTGCCGCCTCACCTTGTCACCAAGATTTGGATCTGCGATGACGATGGCTCAGAGCTCGCGATGGGCGAAGAAGTTGCGGCGTTGAAACATCAACTCGCAGATCGGATGCGCGTGCGATTTGAAGCTGCGGCGAATGCGGATATCGAGCGCACTGGCATCCTGATTTGGGATGGAGAAAATCTACCAGCACGCGTCGAAACACCCGGCGGCCCGGCATTTCCCGCGCTGGTGGACGAAGGAAAATCGGTCGGCGTGCGAGCATTCACCAACGCCGCTGAAGCCGCAGAATCGCACCGCGCAGGCGGCGCTCGCCTGCTTTGGATAGCCCAGGCGGATCAAGTCAATCACTTGAAGAAAAAGTATCCGTTAGGAATGATGACCAAGGTCGAGCTGCCACGTCTCGGCACGGGCGGCACTTCATTGGAAGATCTCATTTTGTTAGCTGCGGAAGGTGCCGCTGGCGGAGTTTTCCCGTATTCGCCAGATGAATTTCGTGTTTTGGCAGAACGCTCGCGAGGTCGTTGGTTTGAATCCGCCACGGTGATCGGAAAATGTTTGGATGAAACTCTGGAGATTCTGCCAGAGATTCGCACATGGATCGCAAGCCACCGCAAAGACCGCAATCTCGGCGAAATCGCTGAAGACCTTGAGGAAGAACTCACTTGGTTATTCCGCCACCGATTCGCATGGCACGCAGGTTTTTCTGGACTCCGCGAGTACCCGCGCAGGTTGCGATCTATCCGCTCGCGGCTCGGACGCATCAACTCGCTGCCGATCGTCAAGGACTTGGAAAAAATGCAGCGCCTGCGCCGTCTGTGGATTCCATGGTTCCAACGCTGGACCGCCCATCCAGAAAACCCCGCGCTATGGCCTCACGGCTGGGCGTTAGAAGAACTCCGCGTTTCACTTTTCTCACCAGACATCCCCTGTGCCGGCAAGATTTCCGAAAAACGCATCGAAGAAATGTGGCGGAGTCTGCAATAGGTGAGCATTGCCTACGGGTGCTGAGTCAACCGCGCTCGTGCAGGGTATTTTGACCGGATTGATAACACTAACAATCAGGTCTCTAACGTAAAAAACCATCACACTGATCTTGTTCCCTTGCAGGCGGGAAATTCCGAGCAACCCCAGAACTTGCCTTTGGCGGATTTGCGTTGGCGCATGGCTGCCGGGACTACGGAAATGTTACTTTGACCTTCTGTCGTTCTGGCTTACAGGTGTGGCTTCTACCTCTCATCATGCGCCCCATTCATCATTCCATGCCGTCTATGCTGCGTTACTTTGCCATCATCGCGCTCCTTGTTAGCTCGTCCTGTAACGGCCAACCCATGGCGCGTTTTGGTAAGCCCACTAATTCTCCCGACCGGCCCGCAGCGAAGACGAACGCGCCCCGCTCTCAATTTCTCAAGTCGCCAGGTGGACGGCCGGATCCGCGTTATCGGCAACCGCGAAACCTAGCAGAACTTCAGGCCGTCGCTGGCGAAGTGGCAAAATCCACCGGCCGTAAGATCCACTGGAACCTGGCCCTCGGAAAAAACCCAGGCCCATTGGTTAGAATCTCTGGCGACTTGGCGAATTGCGCCATTTCCATTCATCCGGTAGCCGCCCGCCAGGTGCCGCCGAACACCTGGGCCTTCCTCTTTGGCCATGAATTCGCCCACCTGACTGAAAACCTAGGCCCCCCGTCCCAAACCACTCCCGCCAAAGAATTGAAGGCCGACATCGCCGGAGCGCGCTATGCCATGGCAGCCGGATATCGGTTAGAGTCTTTTTTGGGCTGGGTTCTCACACAACCCAATCAATCGTCGAGCACCCATGGACCCTTACGCCTCCGCGTGCAGGCCATCGCCACCCACTTCGGAATCCCACAAACCACGATTCAAGAACAAGCACGACGTTATTCCACGCAGCAAACGCCACGGGGGTCCGCGCCTTCTCGTTAGACGTAGCTGAAAATAATGTGGACGAGCAGAAATGAAAGCGTTTGTGGCATGCTAGAAGAGGCCGAGTGATTGCCAAACCATCGCCCATGGTTGGCAACCCGATCTTGCCTTCTAACCTCCAGACTAACTTGGAAATTTACCGCAAAGCCGCGAAGGTCGCAGAGGGACGTGAAGGAATGTGTTTTTTTGCAAAATCCTGTTAGACTCCTTGACGCACCCTTTCACACCGGGTTCTCGAGCTGCTAGTCGAGGGCCGACGTTCCGTGGGCAATGCCCCATAGGCGCTAACTTAAGAAAATCCCACATAGGGAAATGGTTACGGCAGCCTTCTGATTGACGATTGCCGAGTGATGATTTTTGAATT
>ENA-OFCF01000739-OFCF01000739.1-metagenomes-genome-assembly--contig:-NODE-739-length-13889-cov-2.794492_pt1 | contig 13889 bp, 13 predicted proteins | sample MGYA00153387_OFCF01 | MGnify analysis MGYA00153387
CCTCGCCCGTCAGCCCCTCACGCCAGGTCCCGCACCTGCACCTTGTCCCACCAATCCTTGAAGGTGGTGATGAAAACGTTGTGATCCGGATCGTCCTGATAGGCGTCGTGATCGGCGATGTCCTTGAACTGCATGGTCAGCGCGTAGTCCCAAGACTGGTCGATGACCGGCCGGATCATGACCTGCGCGGGCAGCGCCCAGCGACCGCTGGCGACCAGGTCGATCTCGAAGAGTGCAGCAAGGCCTTGCTCGAAAATGGCCCGGTCGACGTCATTTTGAAATTCTTCCTTCAGCCAGAAATACACGTGATGCTCCATGGCGTAGGGAAATACCGGCCGCCACCGGGGTCCGCAAGCCCGATCCCACCAAAACCCCAAGCCCCGCCCCGATGCGCCACTTGTTCCTGATCGCCTTCCTGACCGCCTCGTTGGGTGCCCAAGAGACTCCCCGCCAGGCCACCGAGGCGCGGTTGTGGCTGCGGGTGCCCGCCGGGCAGGCTCCGTTGCGCGATCTCGAGGTATCCGCCGGCAACGCGACACCGGCGCCGTGGGAGAAGGATCCAGCCGCCCGTGTGCGCCTTACGGAAATCATCTTCCCGGTCCGCTGGTGGGACTGGCGGTCGATCTCCATCAGCTTCATTTCCCCCGCAGATGGCAGTGTGGAGTTGGTGCTGACGGGTCCATGGGAGGAGGAGAAGCCAGGCCAGGTCTTCCGCAAGGAAGTGCTGTGGGACGGCATCACGGCCGAGGGCACCGAGCTGGGGAACGGCAGTTTTGAAATCCTAACGAACGGCAAGCCGGGCGCCTGGACCGCGGGCGGCAGGGACTATCCGACGCCCTCAGAGTGGCCGCTGAGCGGGGCGGAGGCGCTACAAGGCAGCCGTCTGGCATCCGCCTCGCAGGACCGCCCGCTTGGCCAGACCCTGCAGGTGAGCGCGAACCGCAAGGTGACGCTCCAGCTCCATGCGAAAGCCGCCACGCTGCCCGGATTCACCGCTCCCAAGCGCCTCGGCCGGGACACGCCGGCCCACCGCGCGCTCGCCCAAATCAAGCGGGGGATGAATTTGGGAAACTGCTGGGAAGCGCCGCCGCCCTACACCTGGGGCATCCGTTACACCGTCGAAGACATCGACCGGATCGCCGCCGGAGGCTTCGATCATGTCCGTGTGCCGGTGGCCTGGACGCATCATCTCAAGCCCGTCGCTGCTGGCTGGGAAATCTCCCCCACGCTGCTCGCCGACCTCGAGCCGGTTCTCCGGCGGGCCTTGGAAAAGAAGCTGCACGTCCTGCTCGACTGGCATCATTTCGATGAGCTCACGGACGCGCCCGCCGCGCAGCGTGCCCGCTTCGTGTCCTCGTGGGAAACGATCGCTCGCCATTTCAAGGACTGGCCTGCCGGGCTTTTTCTCGAGCTCCTCAACGAGCCCCGCGACGCGCTGACCACCGAGGCCGCAAACCCGATTTACGCGGAGGCGATTGCGGCCATCCGCCGGATCGACCCGCAGCGGATCCTCCTGGTGAGCCCCGGGAACTGGGGCGACATCCGCGAGCTCGACAAGCTGCAGCTGCCGGATGGTGACGAGCGCCTGGTCGTGACCGTCCACTGTTACGAGCCGTTTTACTTCACCCACCAGGGAGCGCCCTGGGTGCAGCTCCACGATCTGCGGGGCATCGTCTACCCGGGCCCGCCGGCATCGCCGCTGGCTGTCCCGGAGCGCCACCGGGAAAACGCCGGCATCCGCGATTTCATCGGCCGCTACAACACCCTGCCCACCGGCCAGAATCCCTGCTCCGCCGCGGCGGTGAAGGAGCTGCTGGATCATGCCAAGGCGTGGGCGGAGCACTTCGGCCGGCCGATCCATCTGGGGGAATTCGGTAGCCACGACATCGGCGATCAGGCAAGCCGTTCGCGTTACTCCGAAGAGGTGAGAAGCATGGCCGAGGCACGCGGCATCCCTTGGACGCTGTGGGATTGGAAGGCCACCTTCGGCTACTGGGACAGCCAAAAAAACAAGCCACGTTTTCCCCGCGAGGCGCTGCTCGACTGATTCGCGCGTCCTCTAATTGAATTCCCGGCGGCGCTCTGCGAGGAGCACCAGCCAGTTCATCATGACGATGGGCGGCATCTCGGCGGGGTGGCGGATCTGGCTGAGATTGACGGAAATGCGGGCCGAATCATAGGCCACGCCCTCGCGGTTTCGCGATTCCAGGGGCCGGACCATCGGCAGCGCGGCTTCACCCGCGCTCACCCGGTCGGCCTTGGCGAGCGAGCCGATCTGTCCACGGAGAGCCAGAGTTAACGGGCTGGCAATCACGCCGAAGCGCTTCTCCGGCGTGAAGAGCGAGCACGGCGGCAGATAAAGCCCAAGGGGATTCGCCGCGGTGATGGCGGGCACGCAGCCGGCGGGCGGTATGGCGGCTACATCGTTGAAATCGTCCCCGATGTAAGTGCGGAGATTGGTGACGAGCGAGAAGCCGCGGGTGTAGGCCGTGAGATTGGCGCATTCCTCGATGATGAGTCCGTAGTCGTTATCCGTGCACGGGATGTTCGGGGCAGTGGGAAAGGTCGGCCCGAGGTTGGAGTAGTCCACATTCACGGCGATGGAGTGGTTATAAAAGGGAGCGCCAAGCACACCGGGGCCGAAGGGGCCGACCGGAGTGGGAGGGCCGACCGGGGCTCCGCCGATGGCGGCCAGGAAACCGGGAAGGCGCTCCGGATAGACAGCGATCGCCAATTGTCCGCTCGGCAGGGCCCGGACCTGGTGGGAGGCGCGGGGCCGCGAGTAGCCGGCCTTGAAGACGGTGACCAGCGGATCGCCGAAGGTGGCGTTGTTAAAAGTCACGGTGCCGGAGATGCCGTGGCGAAAGGTGAAGCCGCCGGGAGCGCCATAGGCGATATCCACCGGGCCGGTGAAGGTATGGGTTTCATTTTCATCCCGCACCTTCACGTAGCCGGATGGCAGGCTGGTGGCTACGGCGGTCGTCAGCTGGATGAATTCCTGGCCCCGCGAGCCGTCGGTGCGGAGGTAGGAAAACCGCAGCTCGGTGGGCGTGGCGTTGGTGGCGCTCACCCTTCTTGTGATATCGAGACGCATGGCACATTGCAGCGCGCCGACGGTGTAATTGTTCCAGGTGGTATTGGAGATGGTGCTGGTTTCCGGGGCGTTGTTCGGGTGGAAGCGGTCGAAGAACTCGGCGCCACGGCTGATCGGGATGAAGGCGGCGCGGCCGCTTTCCGAAGCCAGTGAGACGGGGAAAAAGGCTCCGGTGGTGACTTGATATTCCTCACGCACGCCGGGTGTGAAGGGCTTCGCGCCGAAGTTCATGCCACCCACCGTGCTGTCTGTGGAGAGTGTCATGCCGCGCCGCGAGGCAAGCGCACTGAGCGCGGTTTGACCGGTCACCGCCGCCTGGCCGACGAACATGCCGCCGTCGATGTTGACGTTTTGCCAGGCACTGCCAGAGGCATACTGGCCGAGCGACATGAACGACGAGGACGAGATGGCCAGCTGGGAGGGGATTTCATAAATCGAGAGGACGAAGTTTCGTTTCGCGCGGGCGATGTTGGTGATGTCGTCGTCGTGGTCGGCGACATCGACCGAGAAGGCCCACCAGTTCCGCTTGGCCACAAAATTCTCGCCGGGTCGGGCGTAACCGAAGTTGATAGGTGGATATTGCCAGAGGTTGAAGTTCGAGTTCAGGGCGACCGGCAAGCCGACGCCGCCTTGGGCCAGGGCACCGTGGATCTTGGAGTTAGAGATGATGGGATAGAGCAGATCGCGGGCGTTGGTGTTGAGATCCGTGGAGGTCAGCGGCACGGGGAAGCTGGCGCCAAGGCTGCGATTGAGGCCGGTGGAGACGAAACCGGTCTCCGGCGGCATGGCTGCGAAAATCCGGTCAGGTGAGGCCAGCGCGGAATCGCCGGAGTTGGAAAGACGGAGATTCGGGATGTTGATCGCGGCGACCATATTCGGCGAAATGGAGGTCCGGGCATTTGCCAGCACGAGGGACTCGGTGAAGATGCTTGACCATGTCATTGGCGCACGACTGGCAGCACTGGCATCCGAGCCGGCCCTCATCGCGCGGATGGCGCGGTTCGGGGTGATGGCGACGATTGAGCGCAGGATCGCCTCCTCTTTTTCGCTGTAGTCCACCCGCAGCTGGACCTGGGCCTGAACGCTCTGGGAGTCTGCGGCACGGCGGTAGGCATAGACCATGAGCATGGAGAGGATGCTGCCGGTCGAGAGGACCAGCAACAGCGCCGCATAGCCGCGGCGGTGCTTTTTGGAGGGTGAGGTCTTCATTGAATCATGGTTCCGGAATAGGTGATCTGCTCGAAGCTCGGCCCGGTAAGCACCATGCGCAGGACGCCTTCCTGCATGCCGAAGGTCACCACCCGAGGAGCGCGGGTGATGGCATACTGCGGCTCACCCATCAGGCCGGCGACCGGGACGATGTAGTAGTAAAGGGCATTTCCCGTATTGTTGCGGTTCTCGTAGGCCAGGATCGCGGCGCGCATGACGCCGTTCGGCTGGCGGAAATTGAGGACCACCACCGGCGAGGGGGTGAGCCGGGGATTCGCGCCGGAGAGCGCGTCCGCCACATTGTCATGGAGGCGGAAGCGGTCGGCTTTGCCGATCAGGCGGCTGACATACATGCTGATGACCGGTGCCTCCTCGGTGAGGAAATTCTGGACCCGGAAAATCTTCAGGAAGGCGAGCTGCTGGTTGAAAAGCGCGAGCGTCATCGCGCCGATGGCCAGGCCCATCATGATGGCGATGGACATCTCGATCAGGGTCACGCCCCGGGACGTGCGGCGGTGCTTGGGTGCGATCATTGCGAGCGGACGACGGTTCGAGCTTTGGCGTATGTGCGGGAGCCGATGCGGTAAGTGAGCACGGCTTTGACGCGCCAGACCTTCATCGCGGCCGGGTTGGTGGCCAGCGTGCCGGTGCCACCGTCGATCGGGTAATTTCCTGGATCCGGCAACCGTGTGCGGGTGACGGTGCCGAAGATGGGTATATTTCCCGGCAGGCGGCCGACCTCGACATTCGAGGTGGTGGCGACGTTCGCGGCGGCAGGCGTGGAGGCAGGCCACAGGGAATTTACCGCCAGCAGGTCCTCGAAGGGAACCCGCTCGGCGCGAGCCCGCTCGAAGGTCATGTATGCATCCGTGACCGCTTGCTGGAGTATCCACTGCCGAGGGTGGAGGATGTTGAGGGATAACTTGAGGAGGACGAGTCCAACCACGGTTAAGACGGCGAGCGCCATGGCCGCCTCGACCATGGCAAAGCCACGGCGCAGCGTTTTTCGCGCCTTGCCGAGCGGGCGGAAACGCGGGAATCTCCAGCCATGGGTCGGCACTTCCGGGCATTGGCATCTCTGGCGATTCTCGCGCTGCTCACTGCGGGCAGCGCGGCCGGCCAGGCCATCCTCGAGCCGCCCTTCGGGCTGCGTTGGGGAGATTCCCCGGAAAAACTCGTCGATTGGGCGGCCCGCCACTCCTTGGACGTGACCATTTCCCTGCCTGGCGACCAACCCGCACTGCGCATCCTGCGCATCGAGCCGAAGAAGGGCTTCCTGCCGGAAACCCAGGCCGGCGCGGTCGAAGGACGCTTCCTCTCCGGCAAGCTCTATGAGCTCACGGTCCACTACATCGATCGCGAGGCGTCCGCCGACCTGATGGAGTCGCGCTTCGAGGCGCTGCGCAAACAGGTCGCCCTCGAGCACGGCGCGCTGCTCACCAACCAGCAACGGAAGGCGGTCGAGGATCAATTCGTGACACGGACTCAATCGTTTCATCGGGAACCGGTGAAGGGTTTGTTTCTGCTGCTTGCTTTCACGGAGGTGGAGGATCTGTTGCGGCAATCAAAAGAGGCCCGGTTTTCGCTGATCTATCGGAATGACAATTTCAAGAACGAGCTGATGAAATCCGGCCGGTGATTATTCCTCGATGGTGGTGAACGACCCGTTGACTTCCATGTTGCGGTCCAGGTCGAAGGTGACGTAGGCGATCTGATCCCCCGGGGTCCGCATCCGCTCGGTGCCGAACGGAGTCACGGTGATGAGCTCCATCGTCCACCGTCCGTCGGAGTCGAAGACGGAATCATAGGCAGTCAGGCTGAGGATCGGGTTGACCGGGAAATCCTGGGTGTTAGTGAAGCCCGATCCCGGCACGATCCTGCCGACCATTCCGAGCTGTTGCTCACCTTTATAGACCTGGGCATAGGTTCTGGAACCCGGATACAGATCATTGAAGGTGAGTGTCACGGCGGGCATCAGGAACCGGATCAGCTGGTTCTGGGAAATCCCGGTAATGGATGCGTCCGCACACGGCCAGATGGTGATGAACTGGGAGGCAAGCTGGGTCTCGGGCGCCTGATAGTCAGCGAGTGATTTCACCGTGAAACGTTGTTCTCCACGGACCTTTTTGCGATCCGCACCGGGTATCAAATTTACCAGATACGGATCTGTCCTCAAGCCGTTGGTGTTGATGACCGTCTGGTCAAGCAGGGTGGCCTGGTTGCGGTCCAGACCCACTCCGGTCCCCGCCACGCCATAGGATTGCACATGGCGGAAGAACTTCACGCTCTTCGAAGGCACGGGATCGTCAGCACCGGTGCGCAGCCCGCTCATGGTCACATCCATAAAGAATGGGCGGTCGGCACGGGTGCGGGGAGTGGAAGCTGAACTATCCTCGGAGCGGATCACCAGCGTCGCGATCGGGATGTAGGCTCCGACATAATTCGTCGCCAGCATATACTCGGTCAGGCCGGTTACGCTGGATGATTGCATGGTATACAGATCGAAGCGGGCTCCTCCCGGGTTGATCTCCAATGCGGAAAGCTGCTCGCCTCCTGGCGGCACGTTGCTGGACGCGTCCCATTGCACCTGGGAGGGCATCTGGAACTGCCGGATGTAGTTTACATAACTGGTAGTCTGGGCTGCGGCCCTGCCGCCAATGAAGACCGCTGCTGCACTGAAGAGGAAGATGAATGTTTTCATGGTTTTGGAGTTGGGGACTTCGTTTCAACAGGAGCTACCACCTTGAGCGGAAGCACGGAAATCGGGGACGACTGATAGGTTGCAATGATGAGATTGCCGGATTTAGTCATCTGCCTGGTGGTTTGTTCAGGAAGCGGACTGCTTCCTTCCGCCTGCACCCGCGTAACCTCGATGGCGGTGATCCAGCCGCGGTTCAGCGCGTAAAAGTCCCCCCAACTCATCAGCTTAGCGCCCAGTCTGTATTTGAGGCGATCCGCATAGTTTTTGGGAACCTGCAAAATCGCACGTTTCGGCACCAAGGCCACGGTATCGTTCCAACAGATGATATCGGACTCGCCGAGCAGGCTCGTCGGCGGGGCGGCCACCGGGGCGTCGCTGCTCTTGACATGCGTCTGCTTCCGCAGCGGGTCCTCCTGCGAGGCTTCCCGATAATGGGCGGAGACCTGCTGATTGGTCGCGGACTCGCGCATGGCGGTAGGATCAGCCTGCCCCAGCGTCGCGACGACGGAACCGAGTAGGGAAACAAGAATCAAGGATTTCATTCCGGTGAGTAGGTGAAGGTTAATTGATTTCGTCATCCACTCCGCCGGAAGGATCGACCATTCCATTAGGCCCGCCTTGCCCGTTGCCGGGGTTCGAGGAGTCGACCCCGTCGAGGTTGTTGCCGTGGCCGTTGTTCGGATGCTTGTTCGAGAACGTGACCAGGAGGATCAGGTCCTGGTAGTCGAAGCAGGGTGAGCTCCGGTTGGTCTGCCCGAGTTCCATCATGACCAGGACACTGAGCGGACCCAGTTTGACCTTCCCGAGAGAATCAAGGTAAGGCCTCAGGTAGCTGGCGAGGTTCGGCGACAGATGAAGTGGAAAGGTCGTCGGCGGGGTCTGGCCATTGCCCAGCGCCACCACCTGGAAATTCCTACTCAAGGTCGTGAAGAGTGGACTCCAGACTCCGTTTTTCAAATAGCGTCCTGCGAAGTTGACCTTCTGATTAGCGCTCATCTTTTTGATGTAGACCTGCTTGGAGGGAATCACGCTGGCTGGCCGGCCATAAAAAATCTGTTGGTAGGCTCCGCCGTTGAAACTGATGCGGGCGTCCGCGAAGTGCCCCAACAAGTCCTGTGTAGGATCGCAGGCTGTCACTCCGCTGCCGACGATCTGCACCGTCGTAAAAATCGTCCCTCCTGGAATGAGGGTGCCGGGTGGATTCACTAGGACGATCGGATCGGAACCGTTATTCCCCCCACCGGAGCCCGGGTTACCGCCTGGCCCGGTTCCCGTACCAATGGTAGCCGGGTAGAGGATGTTCCAGGTAAGCGTCGGTTTCGTCCCGGTCTGGACGACGGTGGGGAAGGCCGTCATCACGCCTGAGGGTGTGGCAGGGATGGTGGACTGGGCTTGAGCGCGACTCAACGAGAGAACGCTCAAGACGAATACGGCTGCCGATGCGGCAGTCCATTGGCTGGTTTTCATGGCTGGTTGTAAGGGTGAGGATTCGCAGAAACTTCCTCTCCACCTGGGACCTCGGAAGTGGGACTTCCTCCGAGAGGTGGGCGGCCCGGTTCGGGCATTGGCAGGGGCAGGAGAAATTCATCTCCATAAACCCTGCCGATTCGGGACAGAATCCCGATCCGGGCCGCCTGAGGGGCTGTCTGGGACGGACAGCACCTCAAAAAGGCAGTGGTTGATTCAATGGACGGGTGGGGTCGTTTGGATCGGGTTAGGGGTTGATGAACAGCAGTTGTCTGGCGGGTGAAAATTTATCAGCGGCGGGGCAGCGCGGGTTCGCGGGACCAGTTCTCCCAAGGGCCGCGGGGGACTTCGCGCGCTTCGGCGAAGCGCCACTCGACGGTGGCTCCGGAGCGCAGGTCCAGGAAATCGCGCACGGCGGGACTCAGGTCGATGCCCGCACCTTGGTTGCGGTTGGCGCGCGGCGATTCCTTGCCGAAGACATATTGCCAGTGGTCGACCTCGAAGGGGCCGACATCCTCCCACTGGGCAAAGCAAACTTTTCCCTGATGATGGATGGCCACCCAGCGGCCCTTGCACACGGAAATCCCGTCACCGCGGTATTCTTCCCAGAACCAGGGAATCACCTCGGAGGCCTCGGGGCGGTGGATGCCGCCCTTTGCAACATCATTGTAGGGCAGCGCCACGTAGAACGGATTCTGCGCCGGAGTAAAGCCGGCGGGCAGGTAGCCCTCACGCTGGTCCGGGCGGTCATAGCCACCGAAATTTGCCTGCCAGTTCTGGTCCCAGGCGCTCATCGTATTCGGCGTCGGGTTGTTCTGTGTCGGCAGCTCGCCCACCCAGAACACCGTGGCGATCACGTTGCGTTTCCACGCCGCTTTGCTGCGAAACGGGTCCCGCGACTGCTCGGAAACGATCCGGGCGGCCGCCGGCACGCCGAAGGGGTCAGCCAGCGAGGACAATGCCTCGCGCCGATCTTCCAAAAACCGCTCGTGCACCCCCGAAAGGCGGTCGGACAACCGGGCGGCGGAAGCGCCACCCAACAGGGCCGCGCTCGTTAATCCGCTCGTAATCCACCAACTTTTCATGACTTCGGGACTTGGGTTGAAGCTTCGAACAAGCCTTAACTTTCCCGGAGAATAAAAATTTAAGTTATTTTAACAAGAAAAAAGTCTGATGATTTTTGAACGAAATTAAAGTGTTGCTGTCACTTTAAAATTTCATTCTTTTACAGAGAGTTACAAGCTCGGTCCGGTCCTTCAGAGATTCGCTACGCCTTAATATTCACAGGTCATTCTGAAAAAACTTTGGGAAAGGTTCGGGTGAATTGGGACTTATCAGGCTAGGTGAGAGCTTAAAGTTTTACTAAGTTTGATTGAAGCCGAAGCTTTAAATTCAACGTGATTGCGTAGCAGGGATCAGCCCTTGCCAAACCGCCGATCCAATTCACGCATCCCAAACTCCGTCAGCGTCGGCCGCCCATCCGCGGCACAGTAAGGCAACTCGCAGGCAAACAAATGGGCCAGCAACGAGGTCGTTTCCGAAAGCCTCGGCACCAACACCATCGCCGCCCGCCTCGCCAGCACCCGCGCCAGCCGATCGAGCGCGAACCGAGCCCCAGGGGCCGAGCCGTGGAGCAACTCATCCATAAGGGCGCCAAGAAACGGCCGCGGGTCGGCCACCGGCAGACAAGCAGGGAGGCTGTGGATCTGCAAGGTGTTGCCACCGAAGGGGGCGACCTCGATGCCAGCCTCGGCCAATGCCATCCGCTCGCGCAGCACCACATCGAGATCCCGCGGATCGAGCTCCAGCAGGACCGGCACCAGCAGGCCTTGGGTTTCCAAGGCGCCAGCGGCCTGCCGGAGGATTTTTTCGTAGAAAATCCGCTCCCAGGCCGCTTTCGGGTCGAACAGCACCAGGCCATCCTCGCTCTCGAGAATCACGAAGCGGTGATGCAGCATCCCGACAATGCGGAAGTCCGGCGCAGCGCTGGTGGGCTCGGACAAGGGCGCTTCCTTCCACTGCGTCTCCAGCAACGGCTCGGGGGCTTCAAATCGCACGGCTACAGGTGGGGTCACCCGTGAAACCACCACCGGCGGCGCGGGCGGTCGCAGCCCCCCGGTTACGGCTTCGAGAATCGCGTCCCGCACATCGCCCGGCCGATGGAACCGCACCTCGCGCTTGGCGGGATGGACGTTGACGTCAACCAAGGTCGGCTCCAAGTCGATCCATAGCCACGCCGCCGGGTAGAGCCCACCCGCCAGCGCTCCGCGGAATCCCTCCGCTAAAGCCCGGGCGATGACCCCATCCTCGACCGGCCGGCCGTTGAGAAAAACGAATTGATGCCGCCGCCCCTTCCGGGCGTGGCTGGCGGGCAGCAGGTAGCCTTCCATGGAAATGCCATTCCCGCGGGTGGTGGGGATTTCAATCAGCTCGCGCGACAGTTCCGTCCCGAGCAACTGCCGCACCCGGTCGACAGCCTTGGCGGCCGGGGCCAGGTCGAAAACCTCGCGATTGTCCCGCCGCAAGCGGAAGCGCACGCCGGGCGCGGCGAGCGCGTGTAGCCGCAGCTGGTGCTCGACGTGTGCCGCCTCGGTCGTTTCCGCCCGCAGGAATTTCCGCCGGGCGGGCAGGTTGTAGAACAGCGCTTTGGCCTCGATCACCGTGCCGGGCGCACAACCGGCGTCGCGGACGTCCCGGATCCTGCCCCCATCCACCAGGATTTCCGTGCCGGAAAATGAGTCCGTTTCCCGGGTCACCAATCGGAATCGCGACACGCTGGCGATGCTCGGCACCGCTTCTCCGCGAAATCCCAGCGTCAGGATCGCCGCCAAGTCCGCTGCCGTCCGCAGTTTGCTCGTCGCGTGGCGTTCCAGCGAAAGCAACGCGTCCTCGCGAGACATCCCGCAGCCGTCGTCGCTGACCCGGATCAACGCCGAGCCACCGCGGTCGATGTCCACCCGGATTTCCCGTGCCCCGGCGTCGATGCTGTTTTCCACCAGCTCCTTCACGACGGAAGCCGGCCGCTCGACCACCTCCCCCGCCGCGACCTGGCTGGCGAGGATGTCGGGGAGCACTCGGATCTTGGGCATCGGGTCTGGAAGCTATTCACTTCCCGACGATCCGCAATCCTGATGCCGCGTCACCCCGTCACGGACCGGTCTTGATGATCCGCGAGCGGAAAAATTTCGGAGCATCAACCACGTTAATGATGGTGGTGGTAAGGGTGGTCCAAGCGACGAGGTCATTGCTGGACTCCGTCACGATGCTGTAGTTGCCGGTGGCACTTTCCGGGAATACCAGAACCGTTCCCGGTGGAGTGACGCCAATTTCGTTGGCTGGCGTGATCTTCAAGGTGGCGCAGGTCAGCGGCGTGGCAGCGCCGTTGGCCGCCTCCAAGGTGACCAAGGTGATGCCGGTAAACGCATTGCCTTTCATGTCGTCGAACTGGCCCGACTCTTTGACACGCAGCATCATCTTTGTGATCGATCCGTCGGTGAAGAAATTAGAACGGCGATTTCATTGTTCGCCCACAAGTGGCACCCCACGTAACGATATCCTGATAATTTCCAAACGTTAAAGTAGTGCTTGTGGTTTCCAACGTGGCGACTATCGGTCCGCCCGGATTACAACCCATTCACATGATCGTCAAAAACGCCCGTATCACTAAAATCGCCATCCTTCTGCTACTTGTGGGCTGCGCGAATGCAGCGCCTCCAGCGATGACCCAGATCTTGGTCAAACCCAAAGCATCGATGTCCGAGCAGGCGCTCAATGCGATTCTTACCTTCAGGGGCGCGTCGCAAAAAGGATCCGTGCCAGCAATCGGCGTCCGAATCATTGAAGTCCCCGCAGTAGCGGCCGAGCATCTGCTGCAGGCATTGCAACGCAACGCGGATGTCGAATACGCCGAACCGGACTACACCGCAGAGGCTTTCGGAACCGCAAACGACCCCTACTTCGTTCAAGGTTCCCAATGGCATCTCGCCAAAATTCAAGCTCCAGCCGCTTGGGATGTGACGACCGGCAACTCCACCATCGTCGTTGCCGTGGTGGACAGTGGAGTCACTGCCTCGCATCCGGATTTGGCCGGAAAATTGCTCGCCGGGTATGATTTCGTCGCAAATGACAGCGACCCCACCGACGAAAATGGCCACGGCACCGCAGTCGCAGGCGTCGTCGCTCCCGCAAGCAACAATCTTCTAGGAATTGCTGGCGTGGCATGGGCCAACCCGATTCTGCCCGTGCGCGTTCTCGACGCAGCCGGATCCGGCAGCTACTCAGCCATCTGCAACGGCATCACCTACGCCGCCGACCGCGGGGCGCGGATCATCAACATGAGCCTCGGCGGCACCGCCTCTTCAGCAGCTCTCCAAGACGCGATCAACTACGCCTGGGGCAAGAGGTGCGTCCTCATCGCCGCCGCCGGGAATAGCGGCACCGACATCGCCTCCTACCCCGCCGCCTGCAACAACGTCGTCGCTGTTTCGGCCACCGATTCCGCTGATGTCCGCCCCACTTGGTCGAACTTTGGAAATTACGTGGACGTCGCAGCGCCCGGCGTGGATATCCTGTCGGTTTACGGAGCAGACCAATATGCCGCCTGGAATGGCACTTCCTTTTCCAGCCCGGTTACCTCCGGGGTGGCAGCGTTGATGGCCTCCGCCAACCCAAGTCTGACTAACGTCCAGCTTGTCGATTTACTGCTGAAGAACAGCGACGATATCGGCGCGGTTGGCTACGACACCTATTATGGCAATGGCCGGGTGAACGCCAGCCGCGCAGTCACCGCCGCCAGGGCCTTGGTCAGCACCGTCGACACCGTCGCCCCTGTCGCTACCGTGCTTTCGCCGACCGAGGGCACAATCGTCAGATCTCCATCCCAGCGGATTGATATCAAAGGAACCGACAACGTCACGGTGAGCCGACTTGAGCTTTACGTCGATGGCAAATTGCTCGGCAGCAGCAACACTGCCACTGCCTCATTCACTTGGAACACCCGCAAAGCCGCTCCCGGCCTGCACCAAATCCAGGCCTACGCCTACGATGCGGCAGGAAATGCCGGAGCATCCGCGATTACCACTGTCAGAAAGTAATCCTGCGAATGTGTGGAACTCAGGTCGTGCCGGCGACTGAGTTCAATCCCATTGACCCGTCAATCCGCGCAGCTAGTCTCCCGCCGCACCCATGGCTGGCTTTTTCAAATCACTCCTCAACAAAATCACCAACCGCGCCGAAGTCGATTGGGACGACCTGGAGGCCGACCTGATCGCTTCCGATTTAGGAATCAGGCTCACGACCTCGATCATCGACGAGCTCCGCGACCTCGGCCGCGAGGTCTCCGGTAACGATGTGGTGGAGGTCACCCGCGACCAGCTTTCCAAGCGCCTGCCCGACAATTTCCTGCCCCCCACTCCGCGG